>JAEEGH010030907.1_pt1 | contig 10381 bp, 7 predicted proteins | sample 9134181 | NCBI WGS metagenome assembly JAEEGH01 (sample SAMN16246544, study PRJNA631951) | gut metagenome | biome: gut microbiome; feature: rumen; material: DP-attached | host: Bos | place: Iran: Karaj | collected 2018-10 | reverse complement strand
TTATCATCATAAATCTAATTCCAAACAGTTCTTATTGTAACATTATATTTTTACATTATATTTACATTAGATTTCATTAAAACAAATTATTTTTTACGATACTATAATTATCATTTTCGTTTAATTCAATATAATAATATGTTTCATCTGTGTCTCTTGATGATAAAGTGTTTCTTCTATTTATGTTTCTTCTATTTCTCATTTTTTAATCTAATATTTTTTTATTTATTAAAATAAAAAGGTTGGATAATTTTTATCCAACCAAATATCATTTATTATGGTAATTATATTATTCAATATTATATATGATACCTGAAGGTACAAATTTTACAATTCACAATCCGATGTGATGTATTTGTCTTCAATTTTTATTTGCAAATTTCTATATTCCTCGCCACATAATTCAATTTCCTCAACATATTTCTTTACTTCATTTGGAATATCTTTTTTTAAACATTTGAATCTTCCTGAACAAAAACTTTCGTCCTCAATCCAATCATTGGTTTCGAAATCTTTAAATTCGTATGTGTAATAATATTCTACCCACCAAGTATTTTTCATATTATTGTATTTTTAATTATTATTTTTCTTTTTGTACCATCACGTCAATAGTTCCTTTTATTATTTTTATCATTATCTTTATCAGTCTTTAAAGCCAAATATAAAGTAAATAAATAAACAATTACAAACAAAGTTACAAATATAAGTGATTTCATTTTTGAATTTGTTGAGAGTTTTTAAAATAAACAACCATTAACTTTTTGTTTTCAACCTATCATCGATCTTTTTCTATTATTTCAGAATTTGATTTTAAATTATATTTTTTATAACAATTAAATTCAGTTTTTAGTTTAGAAAAATAAAAATAACCCGTTAATACTAATATAGTTACAAAGAACATTATCATAATAACAGGGAGATGAATATGAAAATTTTCTTTAAATTTAGACAATGACATTCTATTCCTTGATTGAATTTAAAAATATCTTTATTTTGTTTAATAAAGGTGGTTTCTAAATATTCTCTATATTTATTTTATATAAACATTTCTTCAGGTTTTGTTATTGGAACAATATCCATTTCAATTTTAAAACCTATTACATAATTTCCTGTTTTATCATACAATTCTTTAGATTCTTTTGCTATATTTCCATCATGATTAAATAAATCTCGAATAATTCTTTTACCTATTTCAATATAACAATCTGAATATTGCGCATCTTCGTCTGCATAATTATCTTCGTTATATAATACAGCCTCTACAAAATCATTTTCTTCTCTAATAATGATACCATTATCTATTAATTCAACTGTAAACTTTTTATTCATAATTATATTATTAATTAATTTAATATAAATATATGTAATTTTTTAGTTATAAAAAAGTCCGGATTAATCCGGACTTTATATTTTATATATGTTTATTAAAAATTAACGAATTTTAATAAATTTCTTTACGATAACCTGATCGGCATCAACAATCTTAACTGAATAAACGCCTGACTTCAAATTGGAAACATTGATAACAGTATTAGCTGTTACAGGAGTCTGACTGTGGAGCTTACCGTCTTCGAGACTGAAAACATAAGCCACAGCATCTTCTGAGAAGGTGCCTTTAACTGTCAAGTTAACAACAGTAGTTGCAGGGTTTGGATAGAGATCAACACTTGTAATATAATCTTCGATACCTTCAACAACCTTAACACCCTTGACAATGGAGATACCATTTTCAGCGAAGATGTCATCATCGTATGAAGATTCGAATTCAACATCGAGATTGAAAACTTCATTTGTTGAAGGGCGATAAACTCTGAAGTTCATCTGCTCATCTTCATTGAAGCCGTCAATTCCGTATGCTTCATTCATACCGTAAACGAGGAATGCGAATCCCTGGCCATAATAACCGCCCATACCAGCGCAGAAACCGTCAGCTGTGAAAGCACCGATTACATCGCCGTATTGAAGTGAAGCAAGAGCTTCAGCAGGAACACCTATTGTATGAGGATTGATATTTGCTACAGGAATATTCCATGGGGTTTCAGGATATGAGAAAGCATTACCGGCTTTAGCTGCAACACCAGCGATTTCAGTGAAATCAACTGCTGCTGAAGGAGCCTCGTTAAAGAATACATCGTATGCACCACCAACTTCCATTAAGAAGTTACCCATTGTCATACCAGCCATATAAATGGCAGCGTGGCCGTCGATACTTCTAATAAGTAAAGCTTTGTCTTCAACTGAAGCAGCAGCAAAGAAATCGGAAGTCCACATATTCTTGTCAGGAATAAGCATAGGAATCATACTCCAACCTTCTGGGAATGTCTTTTCAGCAGGATTAACGACAGTACCCTTGAAAGTGAGGGTTACAGGATTAGTTTGGTGAACATAAGCCTGATAGCCGCTATATACATCCCATTTGAAAGCAGTTTCTTCAGGATCCGGGAAAGCAGGAGTTGGGTTATAACCGCCTTGAATTCTATTAACTACAGAAATACCACTAGCATTGGACCAAGGAAGGCCGCTATCGTCAAAAATAGCATCTACAGTCTTCTTTGTATTGATGAAAGTTGACAGGTAGTTCCATCCTCTGTGTAAAGTGACATACTGAATGGTATCATTATAGCCAGTTGGCATTTGGAAGCCTTGGAAGAAAGGAGTTGCAGTATAGGAAGTACCCAAGTTAGCAACTGTCTCACCAATGGTCCAGCTCAGCAGACTGCTTCCGGAAGTGCCGTTACCACCAGCAGGGGAAACGACTTGTCTTGTAATGCCCTGAGCAAAAGCACCACTTAGGAAACAACAACTGATTAATATGATTAATAATTTCTTCATTATAAAAACTTTCTGAAATTTAATAATTTGTTTGTTTATCAAAAGTTAAGAGTATATTTCAACTCTTAACTTTTAATTAAATTTTTACTTGGAAGTACCTGCAACAGCATTCCACTGTAAACCTGAACCGTTATCGTAAGCAATGTACATAACGTTCTTACCGGTTGAAGTCAAATAAGCAACACAAATCTGACCTTCCTGTGATGGAGGATAGCTTGTATTCAAATCAGTTACATAATTCAAGCCTAAAGTAGCTGGATAGTAAGGGATAGAAATACCACTTGAAGTAGTATCAAGAGTACCGTTAATCTTAACATTACCGTTAACAGCCAAGTTACCATCGATAGCAACATCGCCTACGAAGAAGCCAGCAAATGCCTTATCATTTACATTACCGTCGCCGTTTAAATCTTGGAGTCTGTTCCAACCTGCAGGGCCAAATGCATCATATAACTTACCAGTTGTGGTAATATTGTAAACAATTGTACTTAAACCAGTAATAACTTCCAATGAAGGGATATCTGTTGCCAAAGCAGCTTCAGTCTGTTCCCATTCTGAAGTGATAACAGCAGGAGTAGCAGCACCTTGGAATGCCTTGTAGATTCTACCTGAAGCAGCTTTGAAAGTAGTGTTGGTTGTCCAAGCAGTTGTTGCTGTACCAGCATCACGGCTAACAGCCAACTTGCCCTGAACGTGAACATCACCTACGAAGAAACCAGCAAATACCTTATTATCACCGCTTGCTACATCCCATGGATTGCAAACGAGTTCTTCAGTAATACCATATATTTTAGCACCTAAAGCACCGATACCATTTCTAACTGAAGGATCAGAAGCGAGCTTCTCATAACCGGTAACAGCAGCATGAGCACTTGTCCAGCCATAACCTGTTGGAGCAGTACCACCTAAAATACCTGTGAAACCAGTAACATCACCACCAAGCTGAATAGTATAGTCAGCATCAACCATCTTATATTCCATTTCGTCTACAGCTGTAGTTTGGAATAAAGCTGTATGAGAAACGAGTCTGTCAGCAGCAGCAGTACCTGTAACAGCAACATTACCGTGGAAGAAACCAGCTAAAACGAGATTGTCACCTGTTGTAAGACCAAATGCAGTGATAAGATCAGCATTAGTAACTTCAAACAGAACTGAACCTAAAGAACCAACACCATCAAGATTGTTGTGACCAACAACTGCAGATGTAATGTGATTAACACCATAAGCATTGAATTCATCTGTTGAAGCGCCAAGTAAGCCCTGAACAGTGTAAATGTCAGTAACTTCATCTCTCAGTTGAACCTTCATAACCTTCTTTGTGAATTCAGAAGCGTCCTTAATAGTATCTGAAAGTTCCATATGACGAACTGTAAGATCATCGAATTCGCCAGTTGTAGCTTCAATAGCATCAGCTGCGATATTATCTGCAGTGATATCACCACCTTCAAAGAGGTCAGAAACGATCTTATCAGCGAAAATATAGTTAGCATCTATTGAATCACCTGTAGCATTGCCGAAAGTTAAATCAGCAGTCTCAACCTTATCAATATTAGCATAATCAGCTGTGATTGAATCAGCTATAAGGTTAGTGAAAGTAACCAAATCGTGGAATCTAACTGGTTTGTAGAAGTCGAAACCACCTTCAGCAGTTCCCTGCATTGCCAATGGAGCACCATGGTATTGACCAACAGTAATCATATTGGTATATTCTGAATTGTATTCAGCTGTGTTAGCTTCGATAGAACCGAATGCACCAGTAGCAGCATCTAAAGTCTGTATTGTAGCCTGATTTGCTGTAAGAGCATTAGAGATGTTTGCGTTATGTTGAACATGGAGGTCATAGAATTCAGCATCGCCGAAGTGAGCTTCACCACCAACATATAATTCATCACTGATATTAACATCACCAACGAAATAGCCAGCCCATGGATGGTCGCTTATGCGTGCACCTAAAACACCATATGCGTCATCAGCAAGACCACCTACCAAAGCATATAAATCGAGGCCATCAACGCCAGTTGCTCTTGACATAATGCCCATAGGACCCTCAATATAAATAGGAGCATAGTCAGCTTTAGTTGTTGGAGTGGTATTGATTTCTCTACCCATATCATAAGCATGCTGTAAACCTTCAGCATCCCAAGCCAGCAAGTTATCAACATCATCTCTTAATTCAGCGATTTTATTACCATAGTCAGTGAGGGTACCATGAATAAGATCAATCTGATAATAGATATCGTCAACAGCATCCTGTAAGTCAGCGATGTCAGCAACAGCACCTTCTATTATTGCCTGCCAAGGATCGATAGGCAGATAAATATTAGCCAAATCATCAATTACATCCATGATGTCATCATATACATCATCATAAAGAACATCGTACATTTGATTCAATGCAGCGTATGTTGGAACATAGTTAGCTTCACCCTTACCTTCATCCAATGGATAATCAACATCAAAACCGAGGATTAAGCTTGAAGGAGTCAGAGCATTCCAAATCTGGAGTGTATGGAGGGAAGTACGACCGCTGAAATAGTTATTACCACCAGCATAAATACCACCGTCAGTAGCGATTGAAGCGTTGCTGTCATCAGCATTTTCATCAGTTACTTCAGCATCACCAGTACCTAAAACAGTAGCCTTATTGTTAACTGTGATATTTGTGAAAGTAGCAGTGTTAGGCATTCTGTAATAGAGAGCTGTATCAGCGATAACAGCGTGGTGAGCGTTAACAGCATAAGCAGCTTCATCAGCATTGTCAGCTATAAGAGCATGAGCAGCTTCAGCAGCATTGTCAGCTACAAGAGCATGAGCAGCTTCGTCAGCATTGTCAGCAGTAAGAGCGTGATTAGCTTCGTCAGCCTCACCAGCAACATCAGCATAAAGAGCTTCATAAGCGCTCATTGCGATATTAGCATTTTCAGCATAATCAGCAGTTTCAGCGTTACCAGCATTCCATGCAAAAAGAACTGTGTCAACATCGTCTAAAGAAGCCTTGAAAGCTTCCAATGCAGCGTATGAAGGGATATACTGTTCTAATGGCTGACCAGCACTCAATGGATAATCGTCATCTATACCAAGAATAGTATTAGCATTTGTAAAAGTAGTGTTGTAAATCTTGAATGACTGAGCACCAAGAATACCATTGAAATAAGAAGTACCTGCAGCATAGATACCACCTCTGGTAGCTATTGAAGCACTACTGCTTTCAACACTCCACTGATCCACACCAAAATCACCGATTAAAGCAGGACCAACACCTGAGAAAATAGCCTGGTTGGTAACATTAATGTTGGTGAATGTAGGTGATGTAGGAAGGTTAAATTCAATAACAACACCATTAACAACGAGTTCACCATTTTCATTAACGTAAACGTTGTTTGCAACATCAGCAGTCAAAGCATGACCAGCTTCAGCAGCATAACCAGCTTCAGCAGCATAATCTGCATAGTTAGCAGTTTCAGCATTATATGCATTCAAAGCGTAATCAGCATTCGTAGCCTTATCTGCGTATGGAACAGCGTTGATTACCTGTGACGAAGTAGCTATAACTTCATCCTCTGCATAAAGAGTGATTTCGAGAGTTGGCTGAGCCATTTGTGAGAAATCAACACCCTCGCAAATAACAGCACTGATGATACCTTCAGTTGGAGTTGCAACAACAGTACCTGTGTATGCACCTACTGTCCATTCGATGGTAACATCTGAAGTAATGGAAGGATCAATTGCAGCCTGGTAATTGAAACCATTGCTTTGTGCAAATGAGCTTAAACTCAAACCCACCAAAATAATAGCGCATGCAAGGCGGGTCAACGAATTCAGTAAATTTTTCATCTTCATAATTTTTTTAAATTTTTTTGTTTATTGATTTAATTAATTCTATTTCAAATTTTTACTTTCAATAATTTTTTTTGGTTTTTGGGCCTGGCGACTTTCCGCTTCAGCCTGTTTGTTTTTTAGTTTTTTGTTTATCATGTCCCCATATTTTTTGGAACATGAGGACAATCGGCATAGTTAAAACACTAAATGAATAGTGGTTTTTGAATTTCCAATATTCCCTTCAACGAGTCAACTATTTAAGAATCAGTTACCAAGAACTGTTGTTAGATTTACATTTTGCGTTATTTTTCAACTCACAAAAATAACTCTTTTTTTTTTATGTACAATACAAATCAAATTTTTTTTTCTATGAAATTTTCGGCTGTTTTTTGTAATTTTTACAAATCGTTGAAATTCAACATGTTACAATTTGCATCCCTAAAACTTTGTTAACAATTTTAAGTTATCAAACAGTATCTCTTATTATTATAAAATATTATGAATCAACAAATTAAAAAAAATAGTCCGAACTTTTCAACAAAAAGAATTGTTTATTTATCAAAATATCAGTTAAAACGCCTTTTATACCTAAATTATTTATACTTTTGCAAAAAAACAAGATATGGAAACGATAATAGACAGAGCAAAGGAGTGGTTGTCAGAAGATTTCGACCCTGAAACCCGTCGTCAGGTTGCAGAATTAATCGAAAAAAACGACGATGAACTGAATGATGCATTTTACAAGAATCTAGAATTCGGCACCGGCGGACTACGTGGCATAATGGGGCCGGGCACCAACAGGATGAATATTTATACAGTATCAATGGCAACGCAGGGACTTGCCAACTATCTGAAAAAATGCTTCCCTGACGAGGAACTGTCTGCTGCAATTGCATACGACTGCCGCAACAACAGTCGCCTGTTTGCCACCAAAACAGCCGAAGTGTTATCTGCCAATAATATAAAGGTATATCTTTTTGACGATATGCGCCCGACACCTGAACTGTCATTTGCAGTAAGAGAACTGAAATGCAACACCGGTATCGTTATCACGGCATCTCACAACCCAAAGGAATACAACGGGTACAAAGCCTACTGGAATGACGGCGCCCAGATTATCGACCCTCATGATGTCCTTATTATTAAAGAGGTATCAAACATCAAGTCGATGAAGGAAGTCAAAACAACCCCCAAACCCAATCTTATTAATATAATAGGTAAAGAAATTGATGATATATATCTGAACAAGGTTCTTGCTTTGTCACTGAACCATGACATTGTCAACCGCCATAAAGACATTTCAATAGTATATACCCCACTTCATGGTACAGGTATGAAACTTGTACCTAAAGCATTAGAGATGTACGGGTTTGCCAATGTCCATAAAGTGGAGCCCCAATGTGTACCCGATGGTAATTTCCCTACGGTGCAATCACCAAATCCGGAAGAAGGCTCTGCATTTAAGCTTGCTATCGAACTGGCAGAGAAAGTCAATGCAGAATTAGTTCTCGCCACAGATCCGGACGCCGACAGAATAGGAATTGCAGTAAAAGACGACAAAGGCCAATACATGCTTCTCAACGGCAACCAAACAGCCTCCATCCTATTCTATTACCTTATCAAATGCAGGAAGCCTTCGACATTACCTTATTATATAGTAAAGACTATAGTTACCAGTGACATACTCAACAGGATGGCCGAAAAGGAAGATGTGGAAGTGTTCGAATGTCTCACCGGATTCAAACATATTGCTTCTGTAATCCGTAAAAATGAAGGCAAGAAACAGTTTCTTGTTGGCGGAGAGGAAAGCTACGGCTACCTGTGCGGTGATTTCGTAAGGGACAAGGATTCAGTCATGTCAAGCTGCCTTATAGCCGAAGCAGCAACATGGGCAAAAGAAAACGGCATGACCATGTATCAGCTGCTCCAACATATATGGAAGGAATACGGTCACTATCAGGAATCATTGAGAAGTGAAGTGAGAAAGGGCCAGCACGGTGCTGAGGAGATAAAGCAGATGATGATTGATTTTCGCAGCAATCCGCCCAAGGAAATAGAAGGTTCAAAGGTTGTGGAAATAAGAGATTATCAGACACTTAAAATCACAAACATGTTGGATGGCAGCGTAAAGGACATAGCAGATATCCCGCAGTCGAACGTGCTGCAGTTTTATCTCAAAAACGGAACGAAGATTTCCGTTCGTCCGTCAGGCACTGAGCCAAAGATTAAATTCTATCGCAGCGAAATCATCAAATAAATCACCGTGGAGACGTGATCATATTGCGTCTCTACAATGCCTCACCGAATCCGCGACAAACAAATATCAACGTTTCAACCGTTGTTTTGCCAATTCATAATCAGGCTTGATTTTCAACAGATATCTGTAACCCGAGTCGGCCTTGGCAGTATTTCCGAGCAATTCATACGAATATGAACGGTTATATATTGCATCGTAATAATTGGAGTCAACAGCTATGGCTCTGTCAAACCAGATTATAGCAGTGTCAAAGACATTGAGTTCCGCCAAATATATATATCCTGCGTTATAGGATGCGAGCACATACTCAGGATTAAGCTCATAAAGTTTGCTGTAATTCTCGACAGCTTTTCTGAACTGGCCATTCTGCTGATAATAGACCCCCAACATATAGTAGGCATCATTGCTTTTGTCGTTAATGCTCAGAGCATTTTCAAGGTATCGCGGAGTCAAAGGAGTATTCTGCACAAGGTTGACTGTTGCAAGCTGCATATATGCAGGGAAGAAACTGTTGTCAACCTGAACCGCCCTATAAAAATTATTAATGGCAGAAGTTGTATCTCCCTTACTCAAGTCAATCTCCCCAAGCAAACTGTAGGAATAAGGGTTCACCGGCTCCAACTGTATTGACTTAAGAAGGTAATTTTTGCTAAGTTCATAATTATCAAGAAGATAAAAATGCTTACCCAAGGCATAGTAAACCTCATAATTGGTATTGTCAAGGGATTCGGCATAGTTGAGAGAGAGTCTTGCCTGATTCGGATTACCAAGTCCCCAATACACATCGGCGAGCAGCAGAAGATCTTCGACATTGTTGCCTTTCAGCTGCATAGCCATTTGGATGTCATAAAGAGCATTCACATAATCGTTCTTTTCATAAAGCAGTTCAGCCCTGCAGGAGTAAAGTTCACCGTTGGTTGTATCATAAGCGAGTATAACATTCAAAGTGTCAAGATTATTACAAATATCGACATCCCCACTGTCTTTTCCACTTGGCTGGTTTGTGTTGCATTTACAAGAAACCAGCAGAGCAAATGCCAAAATGAAGAAAGGGGCTAAAAAGCCCCTGTTTAAATAATCAATCATGTTCTTCAACCAAATCAACTTTCAAATCATTGATTTTATGTTCGAGTTCAGCAACAAGATCCGGGTTGTCTTGTAACAGGTTCATAACCGCATCACGCCCCTGCGCAAGCTTTGTTTCGCCGTAGCTGTACCATGAGCCGCTCTTTTTGATGATATTGTTTTCAGCGCAAATATCCACAATTTCACCCATACGATTGATACCTTTCCCGAAAAGAATATCAAATTCAGTAACTTTAAAAGGAGGAGCAACCTTATTCTTCACAACTTTAACCTTAACATGGTTTCCGATGACAGTATCACCATCCTTGATTTGGGACATCCTGCGAATATCAAGTCGGATGGAAGAATAAAATTTCAGTGCATTACCGCCGGTAGTGGTTTCAGGAT
>JAEEGH010030906.1_pt1 | contig 10381 bp, 9 predicted proteins | sample 9134181 | NCBI WGS metagenome assembly JAEEGH01 (sample SAMN16246544, study PRJNA631951) | gut metagenome | biome: gut microbiome; feature: rumen; material: DP-attached | host: Bos | place: Iran: Karaj | collected 2018-10 | reverse complement strand
ATGGAAGCACAGACGAAGTAGACTTAGAAATCTCGGACACTGAAAACGCTAATGTAAAAACCTTTACAATGGTGGATAGGGAAGTGACAATAAGTGCCGAGTTTGAACCCGTTCCGACCGGCTTTGACATCACTGCCAACTTGGATCCGCAGAACGCAGGCGTTTATTACAGTACCTTCTATCATGGTTCTGTAGATTACGCGCTGCCTGCTAATGTAAAGGCTTACAAGGCGGTTATCAGCGGTAGCAACCTTCACCTGTCCGAAGTTGCCGCAGAAGGCGACGTACTGCCCAAGGGAAATGCCGTTATTCTTCGTTCTTCCGTTAAGAACTACACCCTCACCCCGAGCGATGCAACACCGGTTAGCGTGGGTGATGATAACGACCTCGAAGGTAAGGATGATGCTATTGCCACTCCGGCTAAGTGCTACGTACTCAGCTGCGAGAACAACCTGGTAGGTTTCTATCAGTACGGCGCTGCTAACCTCAACCCGCATAAGGCCTATGTCATCTATGAAGCACCGAATCCGCAGAGCCCTGCTCCGCGCCGCATGCCGTTCATCTTCGATCAGGCTACCGGTATGGAGAGCATTCAGCCTTCAGCTGTCAGCAGTCAGAAAGTGCTGCGTGACGGTCAACTCATTATCATCCGCAACGGTGTTGAGTACAACGCAAACGGTATGATGGTTAAGTAATATGTAAAGGTTGAATGTATAACAATTTAAATAGAAAGGAAACAAGTTATGGCTAAGACATATTTTCAACCGGAAGTAACCGTAGCGTTGATTGCATTGAAATCCAATCTCCTTGCCGGAAGTGCAGCGCCTGCTCCTACCGGCGACCAGATGGGTCTGAGCAGCACCATCACCGATGAGCAATGGTAAAGAGTAGCCTTTAGGCTCATTGTATCGCAAGAGGCGGTTCACGAACATCGTGAGCCGTCTCTTTTTTTCGTAAGTATGCCGGACGATCAAATTTGTTCCGGTGTACTTTATGAACAAATACCAGTATCTGCTCGCTAAAAAAGAAAGTGGAGAATTGAGCATCCTCCTTCAATTGGGATTACCCTTGTATTTAACCTTCTGGATGGAAATTTGTGAATTTCACATCAACCATCCCGAGCTCTCGCAGTTCCAAGTCGCTCTTCATTTCAACACCAGCAAAAAAACCGTCTGGAGAGCCTATCATCTCTTGGAGTAAGTATTCCTCCTACAATAATCCCGCCATATAAAACGGCATGTATATTATTCCATCTTTCACCTCCCAATCCTTGCTGTGTATCACATACGGTTGAGCAGACTGTTCTTTGAATTTTGTCAAGAACTTATTTAGAGAGGAAGTAGTGTAGTTCTTTCCTGACTTAACCTCTATCGGATGTATGTTATGGGCATTCGTCAGCGTCGATTTCTCTATCAGAAAATCTATCTCCATTCTGGATGCGGCATCCTCCTTGTCTGCGCAAGTATAAAAGTATAACTTATGTCCACTTGCAACAAACATCTGAGCCACGATATTTTCCACCATCATTCCTTCGTTGATTTCCAACTTATCCAGTAGCAATTTCTGATATAATTCCTCGCCTTGAATCGTCTTCTCATCGAAAGCATGTGCCAATAGCAATCCTGTGTCATTCATGTAACTCTTGAACACATTATCCACACGACGCAACTTCATCCCTACTGTCGGTTCCGTTACCGCATAGCATGTATTCGTCATCAAGGCATCCTGTAGCCACAAGAACGATGATTCATAACTTCTGTACCTCGCGCCTTCTTCCAAATCCGACAATCGGAAACGCTTTTCATGTTGCTGCAACTCTCCGGGTATCTGATCAAAGATCTGCCGCACTTTCTCCGAATAGCCCTTTGCGTACTTACCTATAGAGCGTCTATACAGCGATAATATATCTCGTTTCTGCCTGTCTGCCTCTTGGAAATCGTGTGTCTCCACATATTTCTTTACCACCTGCGGCATACCTCCTACTATCAAGTATTGGCGGAATAGATCCATCGTCTTCCTATGTACCGGTCCCAACGGACGCTGATGTGTAAAACAATCCCGAATAAACGGCATTGTCATCTCATCGCCCAATGCCCACAAGAATTCCTCAAAATCCATAGGATATAAGGTGATCGGACGTTCTTCTGAAGGCTCTAAGATATCCTCCGCCTGGCTATTGATTCCTACCAATGATCCTGTCTCGATGAAATCATATCGTCCATCTGCTACCAGATGTTTTATCGCTTGTCGTGCACGTGGATATTTCTGAATCTCGTCAAATATAATCAATGACTCACGCGGGTACAATTTCTTGCCGGTGACGTGTTGCAGATACATAAAGAAGGTCTCCGTCTCTTCTAAATAGTCATCGAACACTCGTTTCAATGGTTTCGTGATATGCGCAAAGTCAACGAGGATATAACTCTTGTATTCGTTTTGAGCAAATTCCTCTACAATATAACTCTTTCCCACACGACGTGCTCCTTCTATCAGTAAAGCCACTTTCCCATGTTCGTGCTCTTTCCAATGAACTAATTGCTCATAAATTTTACGTTTCATAGCCTGTTACTTTTAAAATCTGCTGCAAAGGTAGTAAAAATAATTGATATGCGCAAGTATTTTGCACCAAATCGCGATTTTTTATATCAAATTTTTGCACAAAATCGCGATTTTTTATATCACATGTTTGCACAAAATGCACATTTTTACAAGAAATAGGACACACCGGCGCATATTTATGCGTCACCTATCTCAATAAAAACCACTACCTTTGCCCTCGATTTCGAAATACAGCTAACGGCTGGGCCCGGCCATATCGTTTAATGAATTAATCCCTCTGAGCTGGCTTAGAGGCGCTCTTTCTTCCCGAGACGTACGCAGAGTGCGTGCGGATCGGAGAGCGAGGGCATCCGAGTACTTACTACTAAAACGGAGTTTTGGTACATGTACGAGGATAGCCAGCGCGATATGGCACAACATGTCGATTTAAAACCCGTTCTGCCGATCTCAAGAACCGGCGGACACCCCCTCTTTGCCTCTTCCGAAGGAATCCTGTACTCCTTCCATCATGGCACTTATCATCCCCTCCGACCCCAACACACATCCGGGCCGAAGAACAAAAAAAACGGTCGGCGAAAGCAGATATATTACAAGATGTCTGACCGTTATGGTAACATCCTTGTCCACCATGCCGTCGCTCTCGCTTTCATCGGCCCCCGACCCGTCGAACGGCTACCGCCATCCCCCAAGTTCCCCGCCGGACGACTCCATCCCTATGATTGTCACCACCTCAACGGCATCACCACCGACAATCGTCCGGAAAACCTCATCTGGCTCTCTGCCGCTGACCATCGCCGCTTCGATGTCGCCCTCACCAAAGGCCTCATCCTCACCCGCGACCCTCGCTCCACCGACGACATCATGCTCGCTGAAATGTCCCGTCATCAGGAAATTTAGTTAATTCTCCAATCATTTTTGTTTTATCCTTAAAACAACCATCATTATGAAAAATTTCGAAAATTTAAAACTCCTGCGCGACCTCCGCGCACAAGAGAAAGCCATCAAGGCTGACATCGAATCCGTCCTCGCCGACGCAACCTCCGAAGCAGTCGCCATCCTTGCCGCCGACAACAAAGACCACGGCGAGTTCACCATCCCCGACCTCGGCACCTTCCAACTCCAGCGCACCGATGTCATCGACATGACCAACTACAACCGCTACAAAGGCGAGGACGCCATCCGTTGGCGGCAGAAGAACGAACAGAAAGAGCAGAGCCGCAAGTACCAAGCCGCTCTGACGCGCGAGATGAAGGGCATCACCGACGGCTTCGTCGCCACGCACCCCGATTGGACCCCCGACGACATCAAACTCACCGTCAAAGTAGTCGAGTAAAAGAGAAAAGAACCAAAAGAGAAAAATAAAAATTGTTGTTTCTAGAACGTTATACTATGGTGTTTGAACAACAACAACTTTTTATAGATCTATGTTTTTTGAAGAGCTCATAAGAATGTTAAACACCCGACCGATCGTGCCGGGAAAAACAGCGGAGTGTCTGCATCTCTGGGAGACACTTACTGCGCGGCAACAGGAGCAAATCTACAACACGATACGCGACAAGTTGCAGGCCGGTAAGTTCGTCCACTATGACCCCGTCAAGGCCATTCAGGACAACATACCCAAGGTGCAGATCATCTCTGCCGATGAGTACTACCGCCGCTATCATACGCAGACGAACCATGACGGTTGGGTGCGCACATTCCTGCCCGAGAAACACAAAACTATCTATGTAAAACAATAAAATCTCCAATCATCTTTGTCGCATCCTTGCGACAACTTACCTATCTATTACCTATGTTTTACGTATGTTTTACGTGTTCATTCAAATTTTTATCGTATGAAAGTTATATTATCTGACATGTGTCTTTCCCTCGTCGGAATGCTTAAGCCCGAATTAGGCTACTACCTCCGCAAGAAAGGAAATTCCTTCTTCTCGCAACGATCCGCACAAGGCGCTCCCCCTGACGGTCATTGGCGTTTTATCGTCCTCTGTGCCGAACTCGTCCAAAACCACCTCTACCTCTCCGACATCGAGGTCTCGCGCAATGAACTTAGATCCGCCTTGCGTGAAGCCCGTCTGTTCGTTGCCGCTAATCATCTCAAACTGGAGACCTATCACGCCCGTGACATCCTCAACCTCAAAACAACATTCGGCTTATGATTTCAAAACAATTATTAGCAAAGCGCCTTTCTACAGCGATCGGCAAAGAACTCTCGCAACCGGAGTTTGCTCATTTCTTCGCTTATTTCTGCGAGCGCAAGAAAAGACCCGATCTCAGGACGTTGAAAAACCTTGAGGAAGAGGACGTTGAGATCTTTAGCCGGTTTTGCGGTTATGACCTTAGATTCCCGATTCCTTTACCCCTTTGGGAGAAACTTTAAAAATTTCCCCGGCTAAAATTAAAGTAGTCGGGGATTTTCTTGCATATATACTAAAATACCTCTACCTTTGCACCGGATTTGAAAATTGTGCCATACTTATGAAACGTTTACTACTCATGACAATCATCGTCACAGGCATCGTGATGGCCTCCTGCAACGTGACCCGCACCATCACCACACAGAGCCAGTACTACCAGCGTGGTGACACCACCTGCACCATCGTCACTAAAACCATCGAGACCTACGATGCCTCCAAAAAATAGGTAAAGGACGCGCCTATTAAAAGAATGCGTCTATAAATCTCCATTCATTTTTCTCGCATTATTGCGAGAACTAAACACACTTACTCACAATGGGAAAAGTAACCTATTCGCCGGGTATTGAGTACGTACAAGGCTCCCTGGCAAAACCGAAGAAAATGGATGGTCACAGCCACGGCGAGTACCTCATCGGTACGCACCGCACCGCCCCGACCCAGAATCCGGACTGTACGCGTCTGTACATCCGCAAGGCTGACACCTACGGACAGAAGATCAGTCAGTCGTCTCGTTCTCTGAACGCTCGTGCACGCTTCACCGCGGTTCAAGAAGCAGTGGCGCTCCGCAAGACCGATCTCCAGAAAATCACGCAGGACAAGGCTGCGTTCGAGGCTCAGAAGAACACCGCCGGCGGCAAGAAGACCATGCGCGCCTACCTCTGGAAGGTTTGCGGTGACGAGTACGACGCTGTTCACAACAACGGCTAATCATCGGCTTCGGTCACTACTTGAAACCTCTCCCAACGGAGGGGTTTCTTGTTTTCTTTAATTCTTTAATTCCTTCATTCTTTCATCTTTCATCTTTCATCTTTTATGCGGTGTTCGTTTCACTCACGGCTGTTTTTTATCCCCCAAGAAAAAAATCCCCAAGAAAAACTCGCATTTATGCAAGTACGCGCGCAAGAATCTGTCATTTTGGCAGAAAAAAACGTCTGGTATGCATTTTGTGTTTGCATATATGGAATTTTTTTTGTACTTTTGCAGCGCATTTTGTGTAAATACTGAAACAAGATATGAATTTTTTAGAGATTATTACGAAACTGTTCGGCAACAAGGCGCAGAAAGATATGCGCGCCATACAGCCGTACGTGGACAAGATTAAAGCGGAGTACGAGCGCATCGACGCGCTCTCCCATGACGAGCTCCGTGCCCGCTCGCAGGCGTTGATGGATGCCCTCCAAGAGGCGGTGAAGGACAAGAAAGCCCGCATTGCGGAGTTGAAAGCTTCCATCGAAGGTACGCCTATCGAGAAACGCGAGAAGATTTACAACGAAGTAGATAAACTGGAGAAAGAGATCCGCGAGGTATATGAGGTCAAACTGACCGAGATGCTTCCGGAGGCTTTCGCGATTGTCAAATCGACAGCCCGTCGTTTTGCCGAGAACGAGACGATCGAAGTGACGGCAACCGAGATGGATAAGAACTTGGCTGCCGACCCGCGTTTTGATTTCGTGACCATCGAAGGCGACAAAGCGATCTATGTCAATCACTGGATGGCCGGCGGCAACGAGATCAAGTGGGACATGGTCCACTATGACGTGCAGTTGTTCGGTGGTGTGGTTCTGCACGGTGCGGTGAAGAACGACAAAGAGCAGCGCGGTTCAATTGCCGAGATGGCAACCGGTGAAGGTAAGACCCTCGTGGCAACCCTGCCGGTGTATTTGAACGCGTTGACCCACGAAGGTGTACACGTAGTGACCGTCAACGATTATCTGGCGAAACGTGACTCGGAGTGGAACGGTCCGATCTATATGTTCCTCGGCTTGACGGTCGATTGTATCGATAAGCACAAACCCAATAGCGACGAGCGTCGTAAGGCATACGCCTGCGATATCACGTTCGGTACGAACAACGAGTTTGGTTTTGACTACTTGCGTGACAACATGGCGATCTCGCCGCTCGATCTGGTACAGCGCGGTCATAACTTCGCGATTGTCGATGAGGTGGACTCCGTCTTGATCGACGATGCCCGTACGCCGCTCATCATCAGCGGTCCTGTGCCGCGCGGCGAGGATCAGATGTTCGATGAGTACAAAGACCGTGTGGCTAACCTCGTTCGTCAGCAGACGACCTTGACTACCAGCCTGCTCGCAGAAGCGAAAGCGAAGATGGGTTCGGAGGACGAGAAAGTGCGCGAAGCCGGTGAGTTGGCTTTGTTCCGTACGTTCAAAGGAATGCCGAAGAGCAAGGCCCTCATTAAGTACCTCTCCGAGCCGGGTATCAAAGTGCGGTTGCAGAAGACGGAGGAGTTCTATCTGCAGGAGAACGAGAAGAACATGCACATCGCGACGGACGAGCTCTATTTCGTGATCGACGAGAAGAACAAATCCATCGAGTTGACCGACAAGGGTATCGATGCCCTGACCGGTACCACCGACGATCCGAATTTCTTCGTGTTGCCTGATGTGGGCTCAGAAATGGCTGAACTCGAGCACGAGACCGGTCTGACGCCCGACGAGAAACAGCAGAAGAAAGACGATATCCTCACCAACTACAGCATCAAGTCCGAACGCGTGCATACCGTGCACCAGCTGCTCAAGGCCTACACGCTCTTCGAGAAAGATGTGGATTATATCATCGATAACGGCGAGGTGAAGATCGTCGATGAGCAGACCGGCCGTATCATGGAAGGTCGTCGCTGGAGTGATGGTTTGCATCAGGCCGTAGAGGCGAAGGAGAACGTGAAAGTCGAAGGCGCAACGCAGACTTTTGCGACGATCACGCTGCAGAACTACTTCCGTATGTACCACAAGCTCTCCGGTATGACCGGTACAGCGGAGACAGAGGCAGGTGAGTTCTGGAATATCTACAAGCTCGATGTAGTCGTTATCCCGACCAACAAACCGATCGCGCGTAACGATATGAACGACCGTATCTACCGCACCAAACGCGAGAAATACAATGCAGTCATCGACGAGATCGTGGAGATGGTTAATCAAGGCAGGCCGGCATTGGTAGGTACAACGAGTGTCGAGATCTCCGAGCTCTTGAGCCGCATGTTGACGCTCCGTAAGATCAAGCATAATGTCCTCAACGCGAAGTTACACCAGCAAGAGGCGCAGATCGTTGCGGAAGCCGGTCGTCCGGGCGTGGTAACGATCGCCACCAACATGGCCGGTCGTGGTACGGATATCAAGTTGACGCCCGAAGTGAAAGAGGCCGGTGGTCTGGCTATCATCGGTACGGAGCGTCACGAGAGCCGCCGTGTGGACCGTCAGTTGCGTGGTCGTGCCGGTCGTCAAGGTGACCCGGGTAGTTCGGTGTTCTATGTATCGCTGGAGGATGACCTGATGCGTATGTTCGGTAGCGAACGCATCGCGTCTGTCATGGACCGAATGGGCTTCCAGGAAGGAGAGATGATCGAGCACTCGATGATTTCGTCCTCAATCGAGCGTGCGCAGAAGAAGGTCGAGGAGAATAACTTCGGTATCCGTAAGCGTTTGATCGAGTACGATGATGTGATGAACCAGCAGCGTAACTTGATCTACGCGAAACGTCGTCACGCCCTCATGGGAGAGCGTATCGGCGTGGATATCACGAACATGATCTACGAGACGGCGGAGAATATCTTTGCAGACGCTCGTGCTGCGAATGACTACGAGGGACTCCAGTTCGATGCGATGCAGACCTTCGCGATCGAAGTGCCGTTTGATGAGGATACCTTCAACCACGGCAAGCGTGACATCCTGAGCAATCAACTGGCTGAGGCTGCGCTGGAGAGTTTCAAACGTCGTATGGACAAGTTGATGACGGTGGCTGATCCGGTGATCCAGCAGATCTACGAGACCAAGGGTCAGATGTACGAGAACATCCTGATTCCGATCACGGACGGCAAGAAGGTTTATAACATCGCTGTGAACCTCAAGGCTGCGGCTGAGAGTCATTGCAAAGAGGTAGTGAAGGAGTTTGAGAAACGCATGCTGCTCTACGTGATCGACGATGAGTGGAAAGAGCACTTGAGACAGTTGGACGACCTCAAGCAGAGCGTTCAGAACGCATCGTACGAGCAGAAAGACCCGCTGTTGATCTACAAACTCGAGTCCTTCAATATCTTCCGTCAGATGCTCGATGCCCTCAACCGCCGTGCGATCTCTATTCTGTTGCGCGGTCAGATCCATCAACAGGAACCCGACCGTGTACAGCAGGCACAGCAGCAACGTCGAACCGACTACAGCCGTTATCGTTCGCAGAAAGATGCCGTGCAGCAAGCAGCTGCGGCTTCCGGAGCGGCACAGGCTGCCGGTCGCGACACGCGCGAGCAGGCTCATCAGGGACCGATCATTGCGGACAAGAAACCGCGTCCGAATGATCCGTGTCCGTGCGGAAGCGGTAAGAAGTACAAGCAATGTCACGGCAAACTCGGCGCAGCCGGCGTTTAAATCAAAAATCAAAAATCTGAAATCAAAAATTCTCATATTAGTTTGCTGCGCTGTCACTAATCTGGCAGCGCAACAACTATATACAGACACGTTCCGTTTGGCGGAGCAGCATAACACCGCTACGATGGACGCGTATTTGCTGGATATGGTGAGTCAACAGAGCGAGTTGCTGCATGTCAACGACACCGTGGACACGCTGACCTTAGCCGAACTGCAACGACTCGATTCGATTGAACGGGAGATGCACGAGATCGACTCGCTGCGCACGATGAACGCTTCGTTGGAGGTGCAGTCGATGAGTCGCATACCCACTATCGTGATCGAGAAATCATGGGTGAAGGATGAGGTGGAAGACCGCAATGACGTGCTCCGTGCGATCCGCGAGATGCGTTCGCCTTGGCGCAGGGAAGCCACCCTCATGGCACAGATCACGCAGAACTTCGTGACCGAAAACTGGTATCAGGGCGGTTCGTCTTCCTTCGCTGCTTTGTGCATCGCCAAAGGACAGATCAGTTATATCCGGGAGCGTTTTACATGGGAGAATTTCGGCGAATGGCGTATGGGCGGTTCGACCGTCTCGGCGGACACGCTGCATAAGATGAACACGACCGACGACCAGTTTAAGATTTACTCCAAAGCGAACTTGCGCATCGTACCGAAATGGTTTACCTCCCTCTCTGCGGAGATCGATACGCGACTGCTCCCGACCTACAAGTCCAATTCGATGAATCTGAAGTCTGCGCCTTTCTCGCCTTTCCGTTTCACGGCGGCGTTCGGTGTGGATTACAAACCGATTCCGGGTCTGTCCGTCTCGATCTCGCCGATTTCCTATAAGGTGATTCACATCGCCGATACAGCGCGCGTGAAAGCGACCGATTTCGGTTTGAAAGAAGGTCAACGGACCCAGCATAATATCGGTTCGTCCGTGCGCGTGGACTATCTGTGGAAACCTGTGCGTGAGGTGGCGTTGGAGACGAAGTTCTATCTATACACCAATTACCACGACGTGGAATTAGACCTCGAGGT
>JAEEGH010030904.1_pt1 | contig 10382 bp, 5 predicted proteins | sample 9134181 | NCBI WGS metagenome assembly JAEEGH01 (sample SAMN16246544, study PRJNA631951) | gut metagenome | biome: gut microbiome; feature: rumen; material: DP-attached | host: Bos | place: Iran: Karaj | collected 2018-10 | reverse complement strand
CCGGAAGCGGCCGCGGGCTGGATCGTATTTGAAACCTGGGAGGGCGGAAAGTACCGCCAGCAGGGCTTCCTGGACGATGTCGTCGCAGTCGGACGGCTGAATCGGCACATGATTGGCTCGCGAGCGTGCCACATAGCGCGCCAGGACCGGCCTGTAAATGCGGGCGAACTCCTCGGCCCGGGGCGAATCGGGCTTTGCCGCCACCTCACGCAACAGCGCCTCCGACGTGGTCGGAGTGCGCTCAGGGGCGTTGGCCTGGCCTATCGCCGCCATTGTGCATTATGCATTCCGCATTCTGCATTGCCGGTTGTCATCGGCCCTAGCCGATGACAACGAGCACGTCGCCGGTGTTGACCTTGTCGGTCTGGGCGACGAGGACGGACTGGACCGTGCCGTCGCAAGGCGAGGTGACGGGCTGCTCCATCTTCATGACGTCCATGACGAGGAGTTCGTCGCCCTTCGCGACCGCCGTTCCGGCCGGAGCCGTGATGCGGAGGATCGAGCCGGGAACGCTCGCCTTGACCTCGGTGCCCGCGCCACCGCTGTTCTGCGCTCCGCCGGAAGCCGGGGCCGCGGCCTTGATGCCGTTCTCGACCTTGAAGGCGACTTCCTTGCCGTTGACGATGGCCTTGTCGCCCTTGAGCTCGATGCCGTAGGCCTTGCCGTTGACCGTGACGGTGCAGGGGCCAGTGGCGGCCGCCTTGGGGGCGACGTCCTTGTTGAAGCGGCAGCCCATGGGGGCCTTGGCCGGATCCTTGAGGAAGACGATGCCCTTCTCCATGCAAGTGGCCGCGATGAAGACGTTCTCGTCCGTGACCGGCAGGCCGGCGTCCGTAAGCATCTTCTCGGCGACCTTGCGACCCTTGCGGGGATCCTCGTCGTTCATTTCGAGCACGGTCTTCGTCGTCGGGGTCGAATAGGGCTTGTTAAGTTCGGTCAGCGCCATGAACTCGCCCGCCTTCTTGACGATTTCCGGATCCGGCGGGACGGGGGTCTTGCCGAAGTATCCGAGCACCATCTTGGCATAGCCGGGGGAGAACGTCGAGAATGATTCCTTGCCCTGCGCGTGGGCCATGACGTTCTGGATCGCCTGCTGGGCGTAGAACTGTGAGACGGGCGTGACGGACGTGCCGAATCCGCCGAGGCGCACGCAGTCGTACATCTCGGAGATCATGTCGTCGTACTTGTCCATCATGTTGTTGTCGCGGAGCATCTGGGTGTTGGCCGTGAGGGCGCCGCCGGGCATCGGCGACCAGATGATCTCGGGCGAAACGCTCATGGCTTCCGGCGGAAGGAAGTAGTCCTTCATGCCTTCCTTGAAGACCGCCTCGGCCTTGCGGACCTTCTTGATGTCGATGTCGAGCGTGAAGTCTGGGTCGCCGTCGAGGGCGTGCCACATCGTGATGATGTCGGGCTGGCAGGTGCCGCCGGACATCGGGGCCATGGAGAGGTCGAGGCCGTCTGCGCCGCCGCGGATGGCCGCGAGGTAGCAGGCGATGCCGTTGCCGGCCGTCTCATGGCTGTGGAACTGGATGTGGACGTCCGGTCCGAGGACCTCGCGGGCGAGCTTCATCGTCTTGTAGACGGTGGTCGGGGTCGAGGTGCCGGAGGCGTCCTTGAAGCAGACGCGGTCGAAGGGGATGCCGGCTTCCTTGATGAGCTTCAGGCGTCCGGCGTAGAACTCGGGGGTGTGGGTGCCCTTGTTGTCGATGCCGGGGGGCAGGCCCATCATGGTCACGACGACTTCGTGCTTGAGGCCGGCGTCGTGGATGCACTGGCCGGACCACTTGAGGTTGTTGACGTCGTTGAGGGCGTCGAAGTTGCGGATCGAGGTCATGCCGTGCTTCTTGAACATGTCGGCATGGAGCTTGATCATGTCGCTCGGCTGCGACTCCAGGCCGACGACGTTCACGCCGCGGGAGAGGGTCTGCAGGTCGGCCTCGGGCGCTGCCTTGCGGAACTTGTCCATCACGTCGAAGGCGTCTTCCTGGCAATAGAAGTAGCAGGACTGGAAGCGTGCGCCGCCGCCGGCCTCGAACCAGCGGATGCCCGCGTCATATGCGGCCTCGACGGCCGGGAGGAAATCCTTGGAGAGGACGCGTGCGCCGATGACGGACTGGAAGCCATCGCGGAATGCGGTGCACATGAACTTGACGTTTTTCTTTGCCATGGTTTTGGAGGGGTGGGGTTGAGAAGTTGAAAAGTTGAAAAGTTGAAAAGTTGAAAGGAAATTCGGCTGCCGGCGGCCGATTGCAATCGATTGCAACCGAAAGCGGACGGAGGGCGCGCTACCGCGCGCGGGCTACTGCGATTGCGAGGGCGACGGCCGCGTCATCGGCTGACGCCGCAGGCGCGGGCTTCTTCTTGGGCGCTTCGTCGGGAAGCAGGTAGGCGAAGCGAGGAACCACCTTCGAGGCTGCGGTGGTGACAAGGACGAGGATCGCGAGGAAGCAGAAAACGATGCCCATGCCTGCGATGAGGAGCACGACGCCCTGCTTGATGAGTTCAAGGTTCATTGAAAAAGCCCTTTGAGAAATTCAAAAAAAGTGGAAACCATTTTACCAAATGCAGCAAAACTCCGCAAAAATGGCGAAAGTCACATGCAATATGATAGAATGGATTGTCATGAAAATTCCAGTCAGCTGGCTCAACGAATACGTGGATGTCTCCGACCTGTCGCCGAAGGCGCTATCCGACAAACTCACTTTCTCAGGCGTGGAGGTGGAGGGCATCGAGACTTCCGGCCCCGCCCTTGACGAGCACTTCGTCGTGGGCGAAGTCCTCACTTGCGAGCCGCACCCGGACTCCGACCACATGCATGTCTGCACCGTCTCCGTCGGTAACGGCGAGACGCTTGGCATCGTGTGCGGTGCACCGAACTGCCGCGCCGGCATCAAGGTCGCCGTTGCGAAGATCGGCGCCACCATCCCCGATGGCGGCTTCAAGATCAAGGCTGCAAAACTGCGCGGCATCCCCTCGAACGGCATGCTCTGCTCCGGCAAGGAACTGACCCTCTCCGACGACCACAGCGGCATCATGGAACTCGACGCCGCCGCAGTTCCGGGCACGCCGCTGGCCGACGTCCTGCCGAAAGGCGAGACGGTCTTCGACCTGGAGATCACCTGGAACCGCTCCGACTGCCTCTCAGTAATAGGCATCGCGCGCGAGTTCGCGGCGCTGCTGGGCCGCCCGCTGCGCAAGCCCGACGTCTCCTTCGAGGAGAACGGGCCGGACGTGAACACCCTGGCCAAGGTCGTCGTCGAGACGCCCGACTGCCCGCGCTACACGGCGCGCGTCCTCACTGGCGTGAAGGATGGCCCCTCGCCCGACTGGATGGCGAAGCGCCTGGAGCAGTGCGGCGTGCGCTCGCTCGGGCTGATCGTCGATGTCACCAACTACGTGATGCTGGAATGTGGCCAGCCGCTCCACGCCTTCGACCACACACGCCTCGCGAACAGCACCATCATCGTCCGCCAGGCCCGCGATGGCGAGAAAATCAAGACCCTTGACGGCGTGGATCGCGCGCTTGACCCGACGATGTGCGTCATCGCCGACGCCAACGCGCCGGTGGCCGTAGCAGGCGTGATGGGCGGCGCGGAGAGCGAGATTGAAAACGCCACCGACACCGTGCTCGTCGAGAGCGCCCTCTTCCAGGCCCCTTCCATCAAGCGCACGGCGACGGCGCTGGGGCTGCACTCCGAGTCGTCGCACCGCTTTGAGCGCTCGGTCGATCCCGACGTGGCGGACTGGGCCTCGCGCCGCGCCGTCTCGCTCCTCGCCAAATACGGCGGCGGGACAGTCGCCAAGGGCGTGATCGACATCGACAACCGCCCTGCCCCGGCCGCGCCGGTTCGCCTCGTCTTCGACCGCGCCCGCAAGCTCATCGGCATCGACCTCGACACCGACGCCATGGTCGCGATTCTCGTCTCGCTCGGGCTTGAGATCGTCTCACGCGACGCCGAAGGCGCCTTCTTTAAGATTCCGTCGTGGCGCGTCGATTTGCTCGAAGAGGCAGACCTCATCGAGGAAATCTCGCGCATCCACGGGCTCGACACGCTGCCCGACGTCGCGCCAACGGCCATCGCCGTGCAGGGCGCAGACGACGCGCCCTTCCGCGCCGAAGCCGCATGCCGCGAGGCCGCGGCCGCCATGGGCCTGGCCGAGGGGATGCACTACAGCTTCCTGTCGGCGGCGGAACTGGACGCTTTTGCGCCAGAGGCCCCAGTGGAGGTGCGCGACGACTCGTCGCGCACAGGCGCGACATCCTCGCGGCGCCTCGCCCTCCCCAACCCGGTGAGCGGCGACTACGCCATCATGCGCGACTCGCTTCTGCCGCAGCTCGTGCAGTCGCTTGGCCGCAACGCCGCCCGCCAGATCGAGGCGCCCGCCCTCTTCGAGATCGGCCGCGTCTTCTGGCAGGACGACGGCAAGCCCGCGGAGGAGAAGCGCATCTCGATGGGCTTCTGCGGCCCATTCGGGCGCGACGCCCTCCACCGCCGCGCCGCCGTCACCAACGAAGAGGCGATGCTCTGGCTCAAGGGCATGGTCGAGCGCCTCGCCGCCGCCACGCACTCCGCGCCGCCGCGCTTCGAGGCCGACGACTGCCCCGCCTTTGAGAAAGGCTGGAGCGTCGCCATCCGCATCGGGCGCGACGTCGCCGGCCGCATGGGCCTCGTGAAGAAGTCTCTTCGCCACGCCTGGCGCGTCAATTCGCCGATGGCCGTCGCGGAACTCGCGCTCGCGCCGCTCGTGGCCAACTTCGGCTCGCACCGCGCCCTCAAGCCGGTGACGCCGTTCCCGGCGGTGATGCGCGACGTGGCGATCGTCGCGCCGGAGACGCTCGCCAACGGCGAGATCGTCCGCGCCATCAACAAGGCCGCGCCGAAAATCTTGACAGGCGTGACGCTCTTTGATATATTCAAACCGAAAACGCTTGGAGACGCAAAACGCTCCCTGGCGTATTCGCTGGAGTTCCGCTCCCCCGAACGGACGCTCACCGACGACGAAGTCAACGCCGCCTTCGACAAGATCCTAGCCGCGCTGAAGAAGTTGCCGGGAGTGGAAGTGAGAGAGGGCTAAAACCAATCTCTGGCCCTGCCCAAAACGCAGACCTGCCCCGAAAAATTGTTCCGTTAATAATTTGAAGCGATGCCCGAATGCGGCGCGGAGTAGAGGCTCCCGAAAGGTTGCTTCGCAGAAACGACGACTAAGGCAACAGACTTCGTGCCTAAGGAACAGGCTTACATCCGGGCATTACGTGAGGGTGGGGTTTTTCTTTACCCCGCCGCATCCCGCACCGTGCCGCGATTATAGCGGCACGATGCGGTATTCGAGGCGGTAGGTGCCCGGGTGGATGCGGTATTCGTCGCGGGTGTCGGGGCCGCATGAGCAGGTTCCGAGGCCGCGCATCGCAGCGTCCAGGTAGAGCGTGACGCCCTTCTCGGGCTTCAGCTCCGATGGGTGGAGGGCCGGCCAGAGGACTTCGTCCGGGAGGTGCGTGGCGTTGAAGCCGAAGAGGCCGCCGACTGCCTCGAAGCGGAGGCCGTGGCCGCGCGCGTCAGTGAGTTCAAGCCAGCGGGTTTCGCAGTGGTGTCCATGTTCCTGCGGGACGATGTAGGGGAAGAACTGGTCGGTGACGGTGGAGGTGTAGCGTCCGACGACTGCCCCGGACTTGCGGTCGCAGTAGGTTTCCTGCGGGCCGAGTCCGAACCAGGCCAGCTTCTCCAGCGTCGCAGGAAGCTTCATGCGCACTGCAAGGCGCGGGAGGTCGTCCAGCCCCTTTGGCACGATGAACTCATGGCGGCAGAGGATGGCCCCGTCCTTTTCGACGCGGTATTCCGCGCGGTGCTCCACGGCCTTCTCGACCTTCGTGTCGGAAAGCTTTTCGCCGTAGCGGGCCACGCGCTGCGTAAGCTCGTAGAGGTTCTTGTTCCCGTCGGAGGCCAGATCCGGACCGGCGGGCCAGAAGAGCGAGCGCGTGCGGACAACGCCGGCCTCCTCCTTGCAGAGGGGCGCGACGCGCTCCTCGCGCATCACGTCAAGGCCGGCCTTGCACCAGCGGCCGTATGCCTTCCAGAGGTTGACGCGGTCCTGGTCGGGACGGGCCTTGATGGCGTCGTTGTCGGTCGGGCTGCGCCAGAGAGTGAAGGCGGGCGCGGCGAAGCTGATTTTTGAGACTTGGAATTTGGAATCTGAAATCTGAGATTTCGAATTTGAAATTTGAGATTTGGAATTTGAGATTTCAGATTTCAATTTCTGGACTTTGCCTTTTGCGGCCGGCAGCGCCATCTGGTCCCAGGCGACGACGTGGCCCTTGGGCGCCCATGCCGTGGCCGCGCGCAGCGTGACGGTGACGTTGAGGAAGGATTCGCCGTTCTGCGTCAGCGCGGCGAGGCGCTTGTCCGTAGGCCATCCGGCGAGCTTCAGCGAAGCCTTGCCCTGCGGCTTGACGGCGAGCGGCGCGACCTTGCCCTTGGCGACGGTCTTGCCATCGACCTGCACTTCCCATGAAGCCTCAAGCCACTCGGAGGCGGTGCGGAAGCAGTCGCGGTTCTCAACTGCCACGACGCCGCGCTTGGCGTCGGACAGCGTGAAGGCCAGCGGCTGCTGGACATGCTTGATCTCCCACAGCTGCGGCTTCGGGGTGCGGTCGGGATTGACCATGCCGTTGCAGCAGAAATTGACGTCGTTCGGCTCGTCGCCGTAGTCGCCGCCATAGCCCCAGTCGCCGGTCTTCTTGCGCAGGATGCCCTGCTCGACCCAGTCCCAGATGAAGCCGCCCTGGAGGCCGTGGTGGGAGCGGATTGCCTTCCAGTAGTCGGAGAAGGCGCCGCAGCTGTTGCCCATGGCGTGGGCGTATTCGCACATGATGAATGGGCGGTCGTCGGGAACCTTCTCGACATAGCGGATCATGAACTGCTCGATTCCGGGATACATCGGGTTGATGATATCCGAAATGCGGTGCGAAATCGGGGAGCCGAAGATCGAGGCGCCCTGCCTCCAGCCGCCGTGCATGCCGCCTTCGTAGTGGATCGGGCGGGTTGGGTCGGCGGCGCGGACCCAGTCGGCCAGGGCGAGGTGGTTCTCGCCTACGCCGCTCTCGTTGCCGAGCGACCAGAGGATGACGGAGGGGTGGTTGCGGTCGCGAAGCACCATGCGGGAGCCGCGGTCAAACCAGGTCTTGCACCAGGCGTTGTGGTGCGCGAGGTCGGTGTAGTTGGCGTGGCTCTCGATGTTCGCCTCGTCGATGATGTAGATGCCGTATTCGTCGCAGAGGTCGAGCCAGTGCGTGTCGTCCGGGTAATGGCAGCAGCGGACGGCGTTGAAGTTGAACTGCTTGATTAGCTTGATGTCCTGGATGTCGGTTTCAGGCGGGCAGTACTTGCAGCTGACCTCGTGGAATTCGTGGCGGTTGACGCCGCGGATTTCCGTGGCCTTGCCATTCACGAGCAGCTCGCGGTTGGCGACGCGCACATCGCGGAAGCCGACGCGCAGCGAGACTGACTCCACGGCGCGGCCCTTGATGTCCTTGAGGGTGACGACGAGCGTGTAGAGGTTCGGGGTCTCGGCCGTCCAGGGCTTCACGTTCAGCGGCTTCTTCACGGAAACGGTCGCCTCGCCGAGGTTGGCGCGGTAGTCGTAGGACTGCGGGCCGGAGTCAAGCGCGGCGCCGGGGACGGGCTTGCCGGCCGCGTCGAAGAGTTTGACTTCTACGGACCAGTCGTTGTGCGGGTCATCGAGCTTCTCGGGAGTCCAGTCGTGGCGGTCGGGCGCGGCGGCGTATTCGACCTTGGCCGTGACGGAGAGAGTGCCGGCGGGCTTCGCAGCCTTCCAATCCCATCCCGCGCGGGCGGTGATGTCCTGGATGAATATGTTCTCGCGGGAGAATATCCAGGTCGGGCGGTGGATGCCCAGCTCCATCCAGTGGTCCTGGTCCTCCACGTAGCTCTGGGCGCTCCAGCGGATGCAGAGGACTGCGAGGACGTTGCGGCCTGTGCGCACGAAGGGCGTGACGTCGAAGTCGGAGGAAAGCTTGGAGTCTGTCGCCATGCCGGCGAGGACGCCGTTCACATAGACCCATGCCTGGCTCTCCGCACCGCCGAGGTGGAGGATCGTGCGGCGCTTCTCCCAGCCCTTGGGCAAGTCGAATTCGGTGCGCAGGACGGCGCAGGGGTTGGCGTCGGGCACGCGCGGCGGGTCGTTCTTGAAAGGCATCTGCACGTTGGTGTAGTGCGGGTATGAGAAGCCCTGCGTGCAGAGGTCGCCGGGAACGGCCACCCGGGGCCACTTGGCGACATTGGCGTCGTCGGCCACTTCCGCGGGCTTCACATCCTCGACGCGCTCATGGAAGGAAACGGCCCACTGGCCATCGAGCGAAAGGAACCATTTGGACTTGCGCGGGTCGCGCGAGAGGGCGGCCTTCTCGTTTGGGAACGGCACTAGGTCAGCGCGCGCGCGGAGGCGGTTCATGGAGGTGAGCTCGGGAACTTCCCAGTAGCGGGGGAAAAGGGAGGATGGAGTCATGGCTTGATTAGGTTTTTGGTTAAAAATGTCAGGAGAGAATTATATCGGATTGACACGGCTGGCGCAACCGACTATACTCTTTCATTGTTGTTTCCAAGGAAGGACACTGAAAATGAAAAGACCAGAAATCGGAGCGATGTGCCAAATTTCCGAGGGCATGGGCGAAGGCTCCTCTATTGACAAAGTCGCGGCTTTCGGGCTGCACTGCGCTCAGGCGGTGAGCTGGGACATGAATCTAGCCACCCCCGAAGTGGCGCGGGCGCTGAAACGGCGCGCCGCCGACGCGGGCGTCAGGCTCACGGCCATCTGGGGCGGCTACTCCGGCCCCAAGGCATGGAACTTCACGCGCGGCCCTGTCACGCTCGGCTTCACGCCGCCCGAATACCGTGAAGTGCGCATCCGCGACATGAAGCGCTGGGCTGAATTTGCGGCCGAGGCCGGCGCCCCGGCGGTCATCACCCACTGCGGCTTCCTTCCCGAGAACATGACCGACCCGGCATTCGAGCCCGTGGCCGTGGCGATCAACGAGGTCGCCTCATACTGCCGCAGCCTGGGCCTGGGCTTCTGGTTCGAAACCGGACAGGAGACGCCGGTCGTCCTGTTGCGCTTCTTCCAGGAGATCGGGCTGGACAACCTCGGCATCAACCTCGACCCAGCCAACCTCCTGCTCTACGGCAAGGGGAACCCAATCGACGCGCTCTACGTCTTCGGCAAATATGTCCGCGCCATCCACGCCAAGGACGGGATGCCGCCCACGAACGGACGTGAACTCGGACGCGAGGTCAAGGTCGGCGAAGGATTCGTGCGCTATCCGCAGTTCATCCCGGCACTGATCGAATGTGGCTTCGAGGGCGACCTCACCATCGAGCGCGAGATTTCGGGCGAGGAGCAGGACCGCGACATCCGCGACACCGTCGTATACCTGTCGGGCCTTCTCGACAAGTGCTGCGGCAAGTAGCCGCGACTAATTCCAGTCCGCTGTTAGAAGAGCGGGAGGAGCGCGGTTGGCGGAAGGCTCTTCGCGCCGTGCCGCGAGGCCAGCCCGGCTAGTTCGCCGTCGTTGGTGAAGATGATGACGTTCTCGGCGCCCGCCGACGCGAGGAAGCGCGCCTGATCGACGAGGACGCCGTCGGCGCGGTGTTCGCCCTCGCCGCCTGAGTAGATGACCTGCACGTTTTCGGAGGCCGTTGATTCGCTGCGCTCGGGGCCGTCGAATACGATGTATGCGCGGATGTTCGGCATCTGGGCGAGCAGTCCGGCGATGTCGCGGACGAGCCAGTCGCGCGCCTGCGCCGTTGGCCAGCGGCGCTCGGTCGGGAGGCGGTAGCGGCACTGCAGGGCGAAGAGGGTGTTGTGCGCGTCGATAAGGAGGATGGCGGGGATTTCACCGGCGATGGCGCGACGCAGGATCGCACGCGGCGAGGATGGGTCTTCGTCCTTTGCGCCGTCGGCGGCGCCGCGTGAGTGGATTAGGGAGTAGCGGCGCTTGAGGGCGGACGACAGGGCAGCGACGTCCTGCGGCGGGAATGTCTGCGCGGCGGCGAGGAGGTCTATGCAGATGCGCCATGATGCAAGCGACTCGTCGCGGGCGGAGGAGATTGCCTCGAAGAGTTGCGCCAGGGGCGTGCCGGGCGCGGCGCCACCAGCCGCTGAGGCCGAGGCCGCGCCGCCGGCCGACGCTGCGGCGAGGCGGGTCTGGATGGCGGCATCGACGCGACGGTCGATTTCGCCGCCGATGTGGCGCGCCTCTGCCTCGCTGCGCTCAAGGCGCTGCCGCAGTTCGCCGCGCTCAGAAGTGAGCGCGTCCTTCTCGGCCTCCAGCCGCGCCACCTTGGCCTCAAGGGCGGCTCGGCCGGCGC
>JAEEGH010030899.1_pt1 | contig 10383 bp, 8 predicted proteins | sample 9134181 | NCBI WGS metagenome assembly JAEEGH01 (sample SAMN16246544, study PRJNA631951) | gut metagenome | biome: gut microbiome; feature: rumen; material: DP-attached | host: Bos | place: Iran: Karaj | collected 2018-10 | reverse complement strand
GGCAAAACCCGCCCACTCTCTCGCAAAGATTTGGCCAGTTTTGAGAGCGTAATTCACAAGATTGAACAGAGACCGCCCACGCTTTTTTTAGGCGTGGGCGTAAAGTTATAGAAATCAGAAAAACCGCTCTCGGTTGGGACAAAGAATCTGGGCGGAAACCAACATATTTTTGAAAAACCACTCTTGGAATGCGACAGGATGCTTTGGACAAGACGAAAGATCGTTTTATCCGATGGCGATGAGCCTCTGATGCCATGACGCAGACCCCTTACAGAACTATTTCCTTCTTGAAATTCTCCCTTGAAACCCGTATGATAGAAAAGATGAAGACCCATGCTACACCGGGTTCAGAACAGCGTTCGTAATATCGAAAACATTTGCCCGGAGAGGCACAGGAGGAATTATTGTGGCAGCGGAAACAGCTGAAAAAAGAATGAAGCGCATTGAGCGCGAACAGAGACAGCAGGCAAGGCTTCTGAAAGAACAGAACCGCAAACCCTGGAAGAACGCTATTCTCTACATGGTCTATCTGATCATCGTTCTCACGGTCATTTACATCGTCGATGAGATCGCATCTGCCATGAACGGCAGCATGCAGCCGCTGATGATCTTTGACTTCTTCAAAGTCCCCGGCAACAATACGGATACGCCGGAGTACAAGAGCGGCGCCACGCTGATGATGGCGCTGACCTTCTCGTCCCTGCTGTTTATGCTGCTGACGCCCTTCTACAAGGCGCTCGCGGACAAACTCGGCAGAAAAGTCTTCCTGATCGTCAACACCGCAACGATGGGCCTTGGCCTTCTGATCTGTTTCCTGGCGCCTCACTGGGCAGTCTATGTGCTGGGTATCCTAATCGTCCAGTTTGTTCAGACCAATGACGTTCAGGTCATCTACATCATGGAGGTGGCTCCCGAAAAGCACAGAGCGCTTCTATGCAATCTGACCAAGGCGATCGCGCTGATTTCGGTCGCACTGATCGGCGTTCTCCGCAACGTGTTCTACGATCCGGCAGTCCCGAGCTCCTGGCATATGGTGTTCCTGATCCCGGCCATCGTCGGCATCGTTGTCGGTCTCGCCTGCATTTTCCTCATCCATGAGACCCCGGTCTTCGTGAAGAGCCGTCTGGAATACCTCGGCATGACCGATGAGCAGAGGATCCAGAAAGCCCTCGAAGAGAAGCAGAAGAACGGTAACGCGCAGGGCGGCGTCATAGCAGCTCTCCGCTACATCTTTAAGACCCCGCAGCTCAGGCGTCTCTGCCTGGCCGGCTTTGTGTTCATGATCGCGACCGGCATCACCGGTCAGTATTCAACGCTTCTGGAGCGCGGCAAGGACCTCGGCCAGCTCACGAAGGAATCGATCGACACCGTCATGATCATCTATCCCTTCGTCTGGGGCGTCATCACCTTCCTCTGCGGATTCCTTTCGGACCTTTTGGGCCGCAAGTCCTCCTCGATCCTCTTCAACGTCATCGCCGTCATCGGCGTGGCGGTCTTCGGCCTCGGCATCATCAAAGGCTGGCCGGTATGGGTGATCGCAGGCGGTTACGGACTCTTTGTCGGCACGCTGTGGTCGGTTTCCGACACGCTGTGCCTCGTGATGCCGGCTGAATCCAGCCCGACAGCCATGCGCGCTTCCGTCATGGGCACCACGAGCCTTCTGATCGGTCTCGGCATGGTGATCTCCACGGGCATCTACATGGTCGCCATCAACCTGTTCCCCGGCGAAAGCCTCATCTATTTTGCAATGGGCATTACCGCCGCCTTCATCATTGCCTCGATCTTCCTTCTGTTCAGGACGTCTGAAACGAAGGAGGCAGACCTCTATACGGTCGGCAGCAATGAGGAAGAGAAGAAGTAACGCCTCAAGAGTTTCGTTGAGAAAATGATTCCTGTATCGGTTCTTCTGGTCTCGCTTTTCGGAATGGGGCTTCAAAGCGGCTTCATTTTTGCGGACTGGCGGAGAAAATACAAACCGGCAGCGCTTCTGAAGGGACTGTCCTCTGCGGCTTTTGTCGCAGTCGGCTTCATCGGATGGTTCAGAAATCCGGATGAGGGGGCGGCCCTTCAGGTGGCGCTCGGCCTGGCCGCAGGGCTTTTGGGAGACGTACTCCTTGCCCTCAGGCGGGTCTATGTGAAGGCGGGCGTGGCCTTTTACATTTCCGGCATGCTGGCCTTCCTCATAGGGCACCTTCTTTATTTCGCCGCGCTTTCCGCGCGGCTCTCCGGCCCCTGGTTTCCGATCGGCACCGGCATTGCCTTCGCGATCCTGATGCTTCTGTTCATCGGGAAGCGCCTGGGTACGAAGAAAGTGCTCAAATATGCCTCGGCAGTCTACGTGACGGTGCTGTCGGTCATGCTTTCGGCTTCGGTCTTTCACATGATTCAGAATCCGGGGATGAAAGCGGGGCTTTTCATGGTTGGAGCAGCCTTGTTTGCCGCCTCAGACTTCATGATGCTCCTAAAGCCCAAAAAACACGTGCTGGCGACCCGCGTCACACATTTGGTGATCTACTTCATCGGTCAGCTTCTGATCGCTTACAGCCTGTTTTTCTGAGCAATAAAGGGCTGTTTCAGATTTAGGCGAGGGAAAATGTCTGAGAATACCGGAACATTACAGAAAAACGTGGAGCAGGGGCTTAGGAAGGGGCGCTGGCACGAGCGCCTCTTTTCGCCTTTTGCCAAGGCTGTCAAACAGTACCGGCTGGCAGAGGACGACGACCGCATCGCGGTCTGCATCTCCGGCGGCAAGGACTCCATGCTCATGGCAAAACTGTTTCAGGAGCTTCAGAAGCACCGTGTGAAGGACTTCGAACTGGTTTTTCTGTGCATGGATCCCGGATATCTGCCTGAAAACCGGGCGCTGATCGAAGAGAACGCCCGCTCCCTTGGCGTTCCGATCGAAATGTTTGAAACGAGCATATTCGACGACGTGGCGGACGAGAAGCACTCGCCCTGCTACCTCTGCGCCCGCATGCGCCGCGGCTGGCTCTACCATGCCGCGAAGGAGCACGGCTGCAACAAGATCGCCCTCGGGCATCATTATGACGACGTCATCGAGACCACACTGATGGGCATGCTCTTCGGCGCACAGGTGCAGGGGATGCTCCCGCGGCTTCAGAGCACGAATTTTGAAGGCATGGAGCTCATCCGTCCGATGTACCTCATCCGTGAGGACGACATCAAGGACTGGCGGGACGCCTACGGACTCCGTTTCCTGAACTGTGCCTGCCGCTTTACCGAGCGGGTGGCGTGCGCCGAGGAACCGGAGAAGGAATCCGCAAGGCTCGCCACGAAGCTTCTGATCCGCGAGATGAAGAAGACAAACCCGCACGTGGAGGGGAACATTTTCCGAAGCATGGAAAATGTGGCTCTGGACACAGTCCGGGGCTGGAAGACGGGCGGCGTGAGCCATAGTTTTCTGGAAAGATTTGAACATATCGGGGAGGACACTCCCCCTGACAACATAGAAGAGGCGGAAAAGCATGAGTGAAGATCGCTTCTCCCGCACGGAACGCCTGATCGGCGCCGTAGCGCTTCAAAAACTGCATCAGGCACGCATCGCGGTCTTCGGGATCGGGGGCGTGGGCGGCGCGGCCACAGAGGCGCTCGCCCGAGCAGGCGTCGGACATTTCCTTCTCGTCGACAAAGACGTGGTGGACGTGACCAATCTGAACCGCCAGGTCATCGCGACGACAGAGACCATCGGACGGCCGAAGGTCGAGGTGATGAAAGAACGCATCCTGTCGATCAATCCCAAGGCGGAGGCGGAGATCCGGCAGTGCTTCTATCTGCCGGAAAATGCGGCGGAGTTCGACTTTTCTGATTTTGACTATATCGTGGACGCGGTGGACACCGTCACCGCAAAACTCTGTATCATAGAAGAGGCAAAGAAGGCCGGCGTGCCGGTCATTTCCGCCATGGGCGCAGGCAACAAGATGGATCCCTCCGCATTCCGCGCGGCCGATCTTTATTCGACTTCTGTAGACCCGCTGGCGAAAGTCATGCGGCGCGAGTGCAGGAAGCGGGGCATCGAATCGCTGAAAGTCGTGTATTCCCTGGAAGAACCTGCCGCCCCCACGGGAGACCCGAGGACGCCTGCGAGCATTTCCTTCGTGCCGAACGCGGCCGGACTCGTTCTTGCGGGCGCGGTCGTAAAGGACCTCATCGCTTATGGATCCTGAACGCTTTCTGAAAGGAGAAGAGTTCTCCGCATACGAGCATTTCGGCGGGCATCTCGTGAAGAACGGGGCGCGCTTCCGTGTGTATGCGCCTAAGGCGAAGAAAGTCTCGGTTCTGGGCACCTTCTCCGGCTGGGAACCGCTCCCGATGAGGCGTACGAAGGCGGACGGCAGTTTCTCCGTCACGGTTCCGGGCGCTCAGCCGGGCGACCGCTACATGTTCCGCGTGACCGGCCGGAACGGAGAAAGCGTCGATCATACGGACCCTTACGCTTTCGGCATGGAGCTTAGGCCGGATGCCGCCGCGGTGCTCCGTGATCTCACAAGTTATGAATGGCATGACGAGGCTTGGATGGACCGGCGCTCCGCATGCCTCGACCGTCCGGTCAACATTTATGAGTTTCATCCGGGTTCCTGGAAGAAGAAAGGGCCGGAGCTGACCGACTGGTACAGCTACCGGGAACTTGCACCGCTTCTCATTCCCTATCTTCTCACGCATCATTTTACCCACGTGGAATTCACGCCGCTCACGGAGTACCCGAGCGACGATTCCTGGGGCTACCAGACGACGGGCTTCTTCGCGCCTACCGCGCGTTATGGCGACGCGGACGGCCTTCGTTTTCTCATCGACAGCCTCCATGAGGCCGGCATCGGCGCGATCCTGGACTTTGTGAGCGTACATTTTGCGATAGACCGCTATGCCCTCGCAAACTTCGACGGGACGCCGATCTACGAGGAATCCCGTGACGGACATTCCTATTCGGAGTGGGGCAGTTTCAATTTTGATTTCACCCGTCCCGTGGTCCGTTCCTTCCTGAATTCCGCAGCCCATTACTGGCTCCGCGAGTTTCATTTTGACGGGCTTAGACTCGACGCGGTCTCGAACCTTGTCTACCCGCACGGCGACTCCACAAAAGGGGAAAATGCCCCCGGCGTACACTTCTTAAAGGTCTTGAACCAGGGGCTCAGAGAGCGCTGCCCTGGCATCATGCTGATCGCAGAGGATTCCACGACCTACCCGCACGTGACCCGTCCGGTCTCTGAAGGCGGCCTCGGATTTGACTACAAATGGGACCTCGGCTGGATGCATGACACGCTCGATTATTTCAGCATCCACCCATACGACCGGCCGCAGTTCTACAACAAGCTCAGTTTCTCCATGTGGTATTTCCACAGCGAGCAGTTCCTGCTGCCTTTCTCGCATGACGAAGTCGTGCACATGAAGGGGACGATCTTCACCCGGATGAACGAGGACTCCAGACCGCATGCCCGAAAGCTTAGGACCCTCCGGCTGAACCGTTTCCGCGAACTGAGAACGCTTTACGTCTATATGTTCACACACCCCGGTAAAAAGCTCAATTTCATGGGAAATGAGCTCGCGACGGACTGGGAGTGGAACGAGAAAAGGGAACTGCACTGGGATCATCTCGAGAACCCGGAGAATGCGGCTTTCCATCGTTTCTTCCAGACACTTTCGGCATTCTACGTTCAGGAGCCTGCGCTCTGGGAGCGGGATTACGAAGAAGAGGGCTTCCGGTGGACAGAGGTCGCTCAGACAAGGCCTTCACTTTACGCCTTCGCACGCTTCTCCCGGGAAGGAAGACCGCTGCTTACCGTGCTGAATCTGTCCGACCAGCCGCTTGTTCGGTATGAACTGCCCCGGGGACTTCTCAAAGAGGGCCGGATCGTGCTATTCTCTAACACAGGTCTCAGACAGAAGGCCATGGAGAAACTCAGCCGTGAGGGCACACACTTTTTCCTGGATCTGCCCGGCCTTACGGGCGTGATCCTCGCCTGAATTCAGAAACATCTTCCCGCATAAGGAAGCAATCACAGCACCAGGAAAGGAGATTCTGCCGGATGCTTACCAAACAGAAACTCGAGGCGTATCTCTCCCGCTGCATGCAGAGTGCGGCGGATTTTGCAGAGATCTTTGAACAGTTTGAGGAATACGAGATGCTGGAAACCCTGGATCTCAAGGTCGAGAAGGCCAGTCGCAAAGTGACTGCGGGACTTGGCGTCCGTCTCTACCGGGAGGTGCAGTCGGTGTACGGCTACACGAACGACAGCTCGGAAGAAGCGATCCTCGCGCTTGTCGACGACCTCCGGGCCGCGATCGGAGAAGCGGGAGAGGGCCCGGAAAAGAAGGCAGTCGTACTGACCCGCGTGGAATACGAGAACCGGCATCCTGTCAAGGTCGATTACCGGGACGTTTCCCTGGAAGATAAGGCCGAGCTCATTTTCCGGGCAGAGCGCGCCGCAAAAGCTCAAGATGAGCGCATCGTGAAGACGGCGGGCAAGCTCCTGAACGTCCGGGAGGAAGTGCAGATTTCCAATTCGGAGGGCCGCCTCGTATCCGACGTCCGTGTCCGCACCCGTATGATGATGAGCGCCTATGCTTCGGAGAACGGTGTCTTCATGGAAGGCGGAGACCGTCCCGGCGCCGGCAAGGGCCTGGAATTCTTCGAAGAGAAGACCCCCGAAGAGATCGGAAAGGAAGCCGCACGGCAGGCCATCGTGATGCTGTCCGCCAGGGACTGCCCCTCCGGGAAGATGCCCGTCATCATTGACAATGAGTTCGGCGGCGTCATTTTCCATGAATCCTGCGGACACGCGCTGGAAGCGACCGGCGTCGCCAAGAACCAGAGCATTTTCGCCGGGAAGAAAGGCCAGCAGATCGCCGCACCCTGCGTGAGCGCGGTGGACGACGGCACGATCCCGAACGCCTGGGGTTCCCAGAACGTCGACGACGAAGGCAACTTCCAGGAGAAGCGCGTCCTCATTAAGGACGGCATCCTCACAAGCTACATGGTCGACCGGCTGAACGGCCGCAGGATGGGAGAACCCTCCACCGGCTCCGGCAGGCGTGAAAGCTACAAATACGAGCCCACGTCGCGGATGTCCAACACCTTCATCTGCGCCGGTACGGACAGCTTCGAGAGCCTCTTTGAGGGCATCGAGCGCGGCCTCTACGCGAAGAAGATGGGCGGCGGCTCCGTGAACCCGCAGACCGGCGAATTCAACTTCGCGGTCGAAGAGGGCTATCTCATCGAAAACGGCAAGATCAGTTATCCGGTCAAGGGCGCGTCCCTCATCGGCAACGGCCGGGACATTCTCATGAACATCGACAAAGTCTCAAGCAATCTGGCGCGCGGACAGGGCATGTGCGGCTCCATGTCGGGCTCGATCCCGGCAGACGTCGGCCAGCCCTCGTTGAGGGTCAGCTCCATCACGGTAGGAGGTACGGCAAATGAATAAGGAACTTTGGATCAAACGGGCGAAGGAGCTGGGGATCGACGAACTGGAGATCTACGAGCAGCTCTCCGTAAGCCGCAGCCTTTCCTGGTTTGAAGGGAAGACGGATACATTTGCCACAAGCCGTGTTCTGGGCATCTCGCTTCGGGCGATCGCAGGCGGAAAACAGGCGGAAATGGCGCTGGAGCAGGCCGAAGATGAGAAGATGGACGAGATCCTCGGTTCGCTTCTTCTTCAGGCCAAAGCGGTCAGTTCATCGGATACGGCAGCGCTGAGAGGCCCCGAAAAGACGGACGAAGTGAAGAGCAAGAAGCATTTTGTGAAGCCTTCGGTCGAAGCCATTCAGGAGACCCTCGCGGAGATCGAGAAGAAAGTCCTGGCCTATGATCCTAGGATCGTCCAGGTGGCCGGCGCGGAATGGGACGAGGAAGGCGTGGTCCGCAGGATCACGAACTCCCTTGGACTCCACGTCGAAGAAGAAGGCTGTTATCAGATCCTTTTCGTCTCGGCCGCAGCAGTGGACGGCGAAGAGGTCAAAACGGCCTATGAAGTGGAGTTCGTGGAAGACCTTTCGGTCTTCGACAAGGATGCGTTCGTGAAAAAACTTTCGGAGGAACTTCTCGGGAAACTCGGCGGAAAGTCCATTCCGACCGGCTTCTACAAAGTGATCCTCGAGAAGAAAGCCATGACCTCTTTGTTCATGGTGATGTCGAACATGTTCTCCGGCGAACTCATCAACAAAGGCATTTCCCCGGTCCGCGACAAACTCGGCGAGAAGATCTTCTCCGAGAAGATCACCGTCGTGGACGATCCGAAGAACACGGACTGTGCCGAGGTCGCCAACTATGACGATGAAGGCTGCCCCACGAGACGCAAAGAGGTCGTGAAGGACGGCGTGTTCAAACTGGCGCTTCATTCCACGAAGACCGCTATGGCGGCCGGAACCGAAAGCACCGGCAACGGTTTCAAGGGCGATTATACGGCGCCCGTGTCCGTCAAACCGAAGAACTGCATGATCGTGCCGGGTGAGAAGAGCCTCGCGGAGCTTCAGGAGGAGATGGGCGAAGGCCTCGTGATCCAGGAGCTTCAGGGACTGCACGCCGGCATCAACCCGGTCACCACGGATTTCTCGCTGCAGTGTTCGGGATACTTTGTGAAGGCCGGCAAAAAGGCGCACGGCGTGACGCTCGTGACGGTTGCCGCCAACTATCTGGACCTCATGAAAAAGGTCGTTTCGGTCGGTTCCGATCTGGAATGGTCTTACTGGCCGGTCGCGTGTCCGTCGGTCTTGTTTGAAGGCGCTGCGATCAGCGGGGAATAACAGATACCATCGTTCCATTACCTTGTTTCGGGAGGCTTGCTTCCATGGAAAAAGTTCTGATCCTGAATTTCGGCGGACAGTACGACCAGCTCATCGCGCGCCGCGTCCGTGAACATCACGTTTACTGCGAGGTGCATCCCTACTCGATGAGCCTTTCAGCCATCAAAGCCTATGATCCTTCCGGCATCATTTTCACCGGAGGACCTCAGAGCGTGTACAAAGAGGGCTCCTACCATCCTGCAGAGGGCGTCTTCGATCTTGGTGTGCCGATCCTGGGCATCTGCTACGGCTGCCAGCTGATCGCCTATCATCTGGGCGGCGAGGTGGTGCCTGCGGAAACCGATACCGCCCGTGAATACGGCATGACCGACGTGCAGTTCGACCCGGACTGCGCCCTGTTCAGGGGCCTTTCGGAGCGGAGCGTCGTCTGGATGAGCCACGGAGACTATCTCAGGAAGATGCCTGCGGGCTTCAAGGCCGTATGCCGGAGCGAGAACTGTCCGACAGCCGGCATCGCGGACGAAGAGCGGAAGATCTACGGTGTGCAGTTCCACCCCGAAGTAAGCCATACCGTGCACGGCCGGGAAATGCTCCGTTCCTTCCTCTACGACGTCTGCGGCCTCCACGGCACCTGGATCATCGAAGACTTCAAAGAACGGAAGATCCGCGAGATCCGCGAGAAAGTGGGAGAGGGGCGCGTCCTTCTGGGCCTATCCGGCGGTGTGGACTCCTCAGTCCTCGCGGCGCTTCTCGCCGAAGCCATCGGACCGCGCCTCACCTGTGTCTTTGTGGACCACGGCTTTATGCGGAAAAATGAAGGCGACCAGGTCGAGGCTGCCTTTGGAAACCGCGGCATCGACTTCCGCCGCGTGAACGCCCAGGATCGTTTCCTTCAGAAACTTGCCGGCGTGACCGATCCCGAAACGAAGCGGAAACGCATCGGCGAAGAATTCATCCGCGTCTTTGAAGAGGAGAGCAAGAAGATCGGCCAGGTGGATTTCCTGGCCCAGGGCACGATCTACCCGGACGTGATCGAGAGCGGCCAGGGCACCAACGCCGCCGTCATCAAAAGCCACCACAACGTCGGCGGTCTGCCGGACTGCGTGGATTTCAAAGAGATCCTGGAGCCGCTGCGGCTTCTTTTCAAGGACGAGGTGCGGCAGCTGGGACGGGAGCTGGGGCTTCCGGAGAGCCTGGTCGCCCGCCAGCCCTTCCCGGGACCGGGTCTGGCCATCCGCGTGATCGGGGAAGTGACGGAGGAGAAGCTGGCGCTGCTGCGCGAGGCCGACGCCATTTTCCGCGAGGAAATGGCAAAAGCCGGGCTCGACCGGACGGCCGGGCAGTATTTCGCGGTGCTGACCAACCTGCGCTCGGTGGGCGTCATGGGCGACGGGCGCAGCTACGACTATGCCGTGGCGCTGCGGAGCGTCCAGACCTCGGATTTCATGACCGCCGACTTCACGCGCCTGCCCTGGGAGCTGCTGGACCGCGTGTCGGTGCGCATCGTCAACGAGGTGAGGGGCGTCAACCGCGTGCTCTCTGACGTCACATCCCAGCCTCCCGCCACGGTGGAATACGAATAGAATAATAGGGATACGCGGTGCTCCACAAACCCATTATTTATAT
>JAEEGH010030898.1_pt1 | contig 10383 bp, 7 predicted proteins | sample 9134181 | NCBI WGS metagenome assembly JAEEGH01 (sample SAMN16246544, study PRJNA631951) | gut metagenome | biome: gut microbiome; feature: rumen; material: DP-attached | host: Bos | place: Iran: Karaj | collected 2018-10 | reverse complement strand
GAAACCGACCGTTCCAAGGCGGGCGACTTCTTGTTCATGGCAAGCCGCTTGATGGCGCTCAAGGTGCAGGAGTTGCTCCCGGCCGAAGAACGCGATCCGGAGATGGAAGAGGAATACAACGAAGACCGCGAAAAGCTCATGAAGGAAATGTTGGAATACCAGCGTTTCAAGCAGGTCGCAAGCGGTCTCCAGGAAATGGAAGCGAAGAACTTCGGAACGTATTCCCGTGGGCGCCTCGAAAAGACGCAGAGCGACGACGACACTCTTGCCGATGCAAACATCTGGCAGCTTTTCCGCGCTTACCAAAAGAGCTTAAAGACAAAGATTTCCGAGACGATCCACCATATTGAATTGGACTACGTGACCATTCAGGACCGTCAGCAGGCCATCAACAACTTCTTGAACGTGCATGGACGTGCGCTTTTTGAAGACTTGCTCGACAACGATTCGCACCCGATTGTCGCAGCGGTAACGTTCATGGCAATGCTCGAAATGATCAAGACGGACGATATCGTTTTCCGTCAGAGTGAACTTTTCGGACCAATCTGGATTTACCGCAAGAAGAACAACCCCGAGTACGCCGACGAAATGGCACACGAGACCGTGTTTTTCAGCAAGGATCCCGAAGTCAAAGCTGGTCTTGTGGAAACAATCCGCAGCCAGGCAATCGCACGTTCCAAGGAAAAGAGCGTGGGCGACCTTGCCGCTACGATGCGCGAAGCCGTGCTTTGGACGGAACGCGGCAGGAACGTCACCGAAGAAGACCTCAACGCCATGTTGGAAGGTCGCGAAGATATTTCCGAAGTGCAGGACAATCCGTTTGCCGACATGATTGCGGAAGCGGACGCCGCCGAAGGTGCTCAGCAAGCAGCAAGCGCAACCGCTGGAGATACCGCCCAACAGCCCACAACTCCGGGAACCGCACTAAGCCAGGATTCCGTGCCATCCACAACTGAAGCCGCGCTGCCCACAGAAGCATCCGCTAGCGAAGACGCCACAATTTCGACACAAGACAGCGCAGACATTCCAACGTTCGAAGTATCAAGTACCGCAGACGAAGCTCCGGTGCTTAGCAAGAGTTCAATTCCTGAATTCGGTGCTAACGACGATGACGATTCCGAAGAACGCGCCCACACATTCGAACCGGTAGATGAACTCGTCGAAGAACTTGAAGAAGACGAACCCGCTGAAGCAGAATCCGTAACGGAAGAGACCACCGAAAGTTCGGACGATTCCAGTGCAGAAAGCACATTCCAAGGTTTGAACGAGCAGTCTGTCCAGCAGATGAGCGATGAAGAGTTTGCCGCCTTTATGCAAAAGGCCCAAGCATTCTACAACAACGCAAGTTCCGCGCAGTCTAACAACGCGCAGTCTAACAACACACAATCCGCCGCAACATCCGCGCAATCAACTACAAGCTCAACGCAGGCACAAACAAGCGCCACGCAGCCGATCTCCGCGGATTCACGCAGCACGTCCTCTTACGGTTCAGCCGAACCAGAAGAAGACCGTTATTCCTCTTACAGTTTCGGCAACGAAATGACAGACGAGGAATACATCGCCTACTTGAACCGCAGCGCCCGCGCAAGCCGCAAAGAAGAATCAAAGTCCACGGCATCTCCGACGAATCTGGAAAAGCAAATAGAAAACAAGCCTGCGAAAAAGTCCGAGCGCAAGTCCTTCATGCCCGAAGATGAAGAAGGCGGAATGACAGACGAAGAATACCAGGCTTACCTCGCCGAGCACGGCGACGATGATGATGACGAAGAAGGCCCCGTTGTCTACGGAGCCGGTAAAGATTAATTTTTCATGATAGACTAAAGCGTTTTCTTCACGCTCCAGCTTCTCATTTTCAATCCATCTCTGATTGCGATGTCGCATTCATCAAAAACTTCAAATTTGCGATTCTTATAAAACGCAAGATTTTTCTCTGAGTTTGTGAACAAAGTCAGTTGCTTACCTCCATGTTCACGAATGTATTCTTCCATAAACGCAACAAGCTGTGTACCAACACCCTTTCCTTGATATGGCGGGTCCACTGTCAACGAACTGCAATACCAAATATTTTCGCCATTGTGCTGGTAATCATGACAAGGTTTCCCGGCAGATTCATCCATATTAACCCAAGCATTCACACGTTTTATGCCTGCGCTAAAATAGACATTCCACCAGCCATGAAGTAGGAACTGTAAATCCGACGGTCTCTTGTAATGCGGATCTTCGAGCACAGCCAAGCCTACAATTTTTCCGTCTACTTTAGCCATCAAGAAATGCGACTTTTTCAAAATCGCGCGCCACGTTCCGTACAAAACGGACCGTATCACCTTATGCCTCAAGCCCAAATCCGGAAAAAAATTTAAAAAATACTCATAGTATTCATAGGCCCGAAACGAAAGTTCCACAGCATCGCTTAGCTCTTCACGTTTCAACACTCCAAATTCGATTCCCATTACAAAACTCCGTTCTATTTATATAAAATAGAAACACTTATTAAAGTTGTGTATTTCAAAACAAATTACGTGCAAAAATATTGAATAAACTTTATCCAAATAATTTAGCGATATACGGGTAGGCTTCATCCGGCAAAGTGAAATGCTTTGCGATATAGAACATATAAGGAATCTTGACTGCTGCAAACGGCAATATTCGTTTTGTGGCTTCCGCGATTTTCTGCGGGTCCGTCGTTCCCAAATAAGCAGGGAAGAAAATGTTCCAATGAGCCAAAAGTTCTTCTTTATTCATGTGGAAAACAAGATCCGCCTTTTGCTCATCCATTCTGTGCGTCATGCTCCACAACATACCCAAATCCCAACCAGGGTCACCGTAGCCGAAATCACCCATATCAATCCAGAGCGTTCGCGCTCCATCGGTAATGACGTTGCTAATTTGCAAATCGCCATGAAGGCAATACGGGGTGTCGGGAACCGTATCGATAAAAGCCAAGGCCTTTTGCTTGTAAAAGTCAGGAACTACAGCCTTTTCAAGATAAAAGCGACGGAATTTTTCCTTTGTAGACACAAGTTTTGTCGAATCCGCTTTCGTCGAATGGAGTTTCTTAGCCATTTCTGCAAATATCAAAGAAAGCTCTTGCAAACGACCCGGCTCTTCTGAAATAATTCTCGAAAAAGAGCGTTTGTTCCGGATAAGTTCATATTCAGCACCAAAGCGTTCGCCATCCGTTATCAAGCGAATTGGTTTTGGAGTCGGAACCCCCAAATCAAAAGCAGTGCAAGATGTCAAAAAATCTTTTTTAGCACAGTCCGCTTCGAATCCGGGGTGATAAAGTTTCGCAATCGTATCGCGAGTCTTGTGCGTGTATGCGATTGAAGTCGCACCTTCACCCGTCGCTACATAATCATCCAAATTAATTTTTTCAACCTGTTCCACCATAATAACGCTCCTAATAAAATTTTTCGACCAAGGAATGAACCACTCCTGCAAACAACTTCTTGTAAGCATCGGGAGTCGGCATCAAGATTGAACGGATACAAGCATCCAAAGGAGCAAACTTGCCAGCAAGAGCAGTGAAGGCGGAAATGTCCTTATTCCCCGTGTAGGCCTCAGCAAACGCATTCCAGAAGTTTTTCAACTGTTCCTGCGACATATGGAAGATATCCTGCGCTGTCGGAAACTGAGAATAGACTTGGCAAACCAAGAACAAATGGCCCATATCGAACATCGGCGAACCATGACTAAACCAGCCAAGGTCAATCCAATAAGGTTTACCATCGGCAGAAATAATCAGGTTGCCCATCTGGAAATCGCCATGCAAGCAGGTTTTCTCGTCTTCTATACTCTGAACAAACGCCCGCATTTTTTCTCTATCATCATCTGCAACAAAATCAGACGCATCGATACCCTTCAGAGCAAGATCCTTGCGGCTTGGGAAAAACCCCGTATCGCAAATCGTCGCGTGCAGTTGCAGGCCCAATGAAGCAAGCAACTTAGCCATTTCACTGATACGAGACGGATCATCGGAGCAAATACGCGAAAGCGATTTCTTCCCCTTAATGATTTCTACAAGCTGACCGTAACCATCCCCCACGCGCACCATATCGAACATACGAGGAGTCGGGATTCCCAAATCAAAGACATGCTGGGCTGCATCACGTTCTTGCTTTACGGTTGCCTCATCACAACGAGGCGGGTTATTCACTTTCAAGAGGAAATCAGGATGACCGGGATGCACATAAGTTTTCCCGTTACCGCCCTCACCTACCTGTGTCCAGGTACTAATATCAATATTCTGGTATTCCATTTTTGCTCCCTAGAAAATGTTTCTCCTTATAAAGATATCGCTTTTTCTTTAGAAAAGGACAAAAAGAATTTAGCTGATACTCCAAATTATTCAATATTGGCGAATTTTGCCGCAAAATCAACAAAAAAAGCCCCGCCGAAGCGAGGCTAAAAGTACTGATCCCGGAATAAAAGCCCTCAAAGCGAATGCTGCGAAAAACGCTTGCGTTTTTCATAGCTGAGCCGAAAGGATTTGTACTTGTACAAATCCGGGATGACTGTTCAAAAGTGACAAATCAACCGTTAATCGTCGTTGCGACCGCCGAGGAGTCCTGCGCGGTAAGCCCAGTAGAGCAACTGCAAGATAGACGAGATTGCAGCGGCAACATACGTGAGGCCTGCGGCAAAGAGCACGCCAGAGACGGTATTGTATTCGCGACCTGCGGCAACGACTTCCATGCGGGCAAGAGCCTTCTTGGCACGTGCCGAAGCGTCAAATTCTACAGGCACGGTCACAAGCGTAAAGAGCGTTGCAAGAGCAAAGAGCACCACGCCGACAACTGCTAGAGATTGACCAAGCGCCTTGCCCATGCCCATAAGCATAATGCCGATAATCACAAGCCACGGTCCGAGATTAGAACCGATGTTGGCAGCAGGCACAATGGCAGAACGGAGCCACAGCGGGAAGTAGCCTTCAGCATGCTGGATGGCGTGACCGACTTCGTGAGCGGCTACGCCTGCGGCACTTGCATTGCGGCCGGAATAAACTTCGGGCGACAGGTTGAGCGTCTTGTTCAGCGGATTGTAATGATCCGAAAGAAAGCCCTGGTGCTTGAGGATTTTCACATCGGTAATGCCCGCTTCCATAAGGATAGCCTTGGCAACATCGGCACCGGTGAGGCCGCTAGAAATTGTGACTTTTTGGCCAGCGGCAAAGCGCTTCTTGACCAACAGGGAAACGGCGCCCGAAAGCACGAGCGTCACCACGAGAATCATCATGTATAAAGGGTCGAACATCATAATTTTAGTTCCTTAATTTCACTATCCAATTTACAAAAAGAATGGCGAAAGCGACTGTGATTTCGTCACTCTTTTTTGCTTATTATCGGCGGTTTTTACATGTCGCCAGTGGTAAACTTGCTCTTGTCGCGCAAATGCGTGAGGAACATGCCCAGCACGAAGTAGATGACCGCCTGTATCGCTAGCAGATAAAGCTTAGGCGCCACATCGTAAATATCACCGCCCATCTGTTCAATCGAGAGCCATGCGGGCACGGCAAACGTACTCGGCAGGATGTACGAAAGCCCCACCATCCAGCTTGGCATCAAATAGCTCGGCCAGCTAAAGTTCGCAAGGAACAAGATTGGGATGGAGAGGTTCAGGAACAGCTGCATGCTCGATTCGCGGTGCAAGAACACCTGCGAGAGGCACATGCCAAAGTTGATGACCGATGCAAGGAACACCACCGCAAAAATCGTCATCGGCAAGAGTTCGCCACGACGCGGGAAGTCGAACAAGTTGTAGATGAAACAATGATAGAACAAGATAAAGCAGCAATAATGCAAGAAGTACGCAAGCGAACGCCCTAAGTAACGGTACGGCATGCTCTCGTTTTCAACTTCAGAATAGCGATTGTTCCTACGGAAACGCCTGTGAGCACGGGCACCACCCATAATGCAAATGCCGATAATCAGCGACTGCTGCAAAATCACCACAAGCACGCTCGGGACAACGTAATTTGAGTAACTACCCGTATTGTTGAACATAGTCTGGATGGATAGCGGCATCGGGTCGCGCATCGCCATCGCTTTTGCAGAAGGCACCTTTTTGCCGAGCGCAATCGCCTTCACCTTACTCACCGCACCGACAGTCAATGCACATGTCGAGAATGCCGTTCCAATCGTACCGTGGAGCATCACGTAGGCGCCATGCGTAAAGATATCAATCTTGGTCGTTTTCTTGTCGATCAAGTCCTTTTCCATGTTCTCGGGAATGACCATGAAGCCGAAAATGTCTTCACGCGCCATTGCGGTTTCCGCTTCGAGCATGTCGTTAAAGACAGCCTTGACTTCGACCTGTTGCGTTGCGGCCGCCATTCGCGTAAGTTCACGGGATTTTGCCGAATGGTCCAAATCCACCACAGCCACAGGGACACGAGTCACCGTCTGGTTCACGTATGCGGTCGGATAGTAAAACGCATAGAGAATACCCGCCACCACGAGCAACAGCACCGCAGCAGGGTCCGTCACGAACAACTTCCATTCTGTCAAAGTAACTTTCAAAAGACGACTAATCATTTGCGCCTCCTGATTCTCTTGAGCAACTTCTTGAAAAGCGTATCAACGGGAACGACGTTTTCTTCTTCAACGACAACCGGCATTTGAGAATCCAGTTTCAAGCGGTATTGCCAGCGAAGGACAATTGTAAAGCAACCAAGCAAACTCCAGAACAAGGCCATGCCGCCCATGAGTTTGATAACTTCCCAGGATTCAGCCATGCCGACATCACCGAGGAGCATCATAGACTGCACGCGGAGCACGTGAGTGAGCGGGAGCAAGAACGCAAAGCAACGCACGGCAAACGGCATCGCCATCACAGGGAACGTCTGACCGGCAAACGCAAATGCAGGGCCGCCAATCACGCCCGAAACGCCTGTAGCAATACGCATCACGCCAGTCACGCCTACAAATACCATTCCCGCCCCCACACAGCAAATCACCATCAAGAGTTGCGCCACGGAGACCATCACAAATTCTTCAAAGCCCATCGGCATGAGCATGCGGTGCGTGTACGCATAACAGCCCATGTATTCAAGCCAAAGGATAATGACAGCCGGAACAAACGAAGCCACACCAAGCGTCAGCCATGAGCGTTCTGCATACTGGTAAAATTCACGTACGCGCTTATCGAGAAGCGGGAACGAACCTATGTACACAGCCACAAGCATGGCCGCCAAATGGAACATGGCAGACACAAGCCCAAGTGCCAAGAATCCCTGATAATTGCCTTCGATGTTCCCTACAGAATGAATTTCGGTCTTAATCGGATCTTCAAAAGATGCTGTATAAAGTTTTGCACCTACATCTGTAATGACCGCTCGAATTTCCTTTGTAGCAAACATGTTCGTAAGGTAGTTCTGGCCGCTAGAATAAACCGGAATCACAGGAGCTTCAAGGCGCAAAGCACGACGTTCAAGTTCGGTCGGGATTATGATAAAAGTCTGCAAATCGCCACGTATGACAGCATGTTCGCACTCATTCATGTCATGGCAATTCATTTTTATGTCAAGTACAGGGCTAGCTTCAAGCGCCCTTTCAAGACGATCCGCAAGTAAGCTTTTATCTTGCTTTAGCACACCTATCGGTACATGCTGTACAATTTCGGACGAGAACATCTCCAGCATAAAAACGGAGACGCCTACGGGGAGCACAGTAAGAATCATCCACAAAACAATTTTGTGGCCAAAGTAAACTTTCCCGATTGTCCTTAAAAGACCTTTCAGCACGACAACAAACCTCTATCCGAGTATTACTTGAACGCTTCGACTGGGAACAGGACGCTCATGCCCGGACGGAGATTAGGAACTTTTTCTACCGGGCGCATGCGAACTTCGAAAGTCTTAAGATCGAAGCCAGAGCTTTCCTTAGAGCTACGCCATGTCGCATAGTCGCCAACAGAAGCAATGTAGCTTACGATCATTTCAGCATCCCTGTCTAGTGCCGGGATATGAAGTTTGAACTTTTTACCTTTGTAGACATTCTTGAGATAATCTTCGCGAAGGTGGAACACGGCCCAGGAATCGCTCAAGTCCGTCACAGCGATGATCGGCATGCCAGAGCCAACGACTTCGCCTTCTTCGGCAAGCTTGAGAGAAACTTCACCCGTGATCGGCGTACGGATCTTGGTTTCTTCAAGGTAGGCATCGACTTCGGCGTTGGCACCCTTGGCCTGCATCACGAGAGCGTTTGCAGCAGCCTTGTCTTCGCTGCGGGCACCAGCAACGGCCTGGTTGTACTGAGCGCGAGCCGCATCAGCTGCGGACTGGGAAGCCTTCATCTGCGTTTCGGCTTCGTCGCGCTTTTGGAGCGGAAGTACGCCTTCGTTGTAAAGCTTCTGCACACGGTTGTAGGTGTTCTTGGCAAGCGTTGCGGCTTCCTGTGCGCGATCGGCCATAGCCTTAAGTGCAGCAATATCTTCACTACGAGCACCATTACGGGCTTTGCTTGCCTGGGCCTTTGCAGCCCCAAGAGCACCACGAGCCTGCATTTTCTTGGCTTCAATTTCAGGACTGCTGATCACGGCAATCAAGGAGTCCTTGTAGACTACATCGCCTTCGTGCACATACAAGCGTTCGATACGCCCAGGCACCTTTCCGGCCACAAGAACACGCCTTGCCTCCATCTGGCCCTGCAAGAACTGTTCTCGCGGCTGCGTTGCAAACTGTTGAAGCTGGGAGATGCCCATAATGACAAGCACTATCAAGGCAAGTACTACAACAACTTTTCCAATCATCTTTAATGCGTTCATTATTTATTCTCCGTTTCTAAATTCTGTTCAGCCGGTTGAGTTCCGGTCGAGACTTGACTGGATTCTGCACCCTGCTCAGGATGACGAGCAGCAGTTGCGGATTCCGCGGACTCGGTTGCTGAGCTTGTCGAAGCAGCGACAGGTTTTTCAACAACAAGCTGCTTGGACACAAGGACATTCCCTGCGGTGGAAACTTCGCCGGCGGCTTCAAGGAGTCCAAGCCAAGCTATAACGGCATCGTAATGAGCCTTGATGTCAGCGACCTGCAAGCGGGAAAGTGCGAGTTCAGCATCCACCACTTCTAGACCAGTCGCAAGACCTGCTTCGTACGCCTTGTTCTGGCTACGCAAAGCTTCAACTGCAAGCTCACGCGTTTTGACTAGGCTCGAAAGCCTTCCCTTTGCGTGTTCCAGTTCGCGCCAGCGCTTTTCAACAAGAAGCTTCAAGTTGTCAATAGTCTCTTCTTCGAGGCTGCCCAAGGAACGGTCCATAGCCTTTGCAGAGCTAACCTTTGCACGGGTGTCGCCACCCTTGAAAATATCCCACTGCAACTTGGCGCCAACCGCCCATTCCGGTTCGAGAAGCGTCAAATCCTTAGTATAAAGTTCTTTGTAGCCAAACAGAGCGATTGTCGGGAAATAATCGGCACGGGCAGCGCTAATGGCATTCTGGTTGCGCTTGCGCTCGATGCGTAATTGACGGAGTCCCGGATGATGTTCTATAGCCAGCTGCTTGAATTCTTCCATCGGTCGAACCCCTTCAGGCGCTTCGACAGGAGTCGTCGCCGTGAGGCTTGTATCCGTATGCAAGAGGCTTGCAAGAGCCATGCGGGCCAAGGACTGGTCACGGAGAGCATCTTCATAAGCGTTCTCGGCTTCGGCAAGGGCCACTTCGGCGCGGAGGCGCTCGGTCTTGCTGATCTGGCCACCTTCTTCAAGCTTCTTGGAGCGTTCGAGATGTTCTACAAGGTCTCTCTTGGTCGTTTCTCGCATCACAACAAGCTCTTCGCACAGGCGGAGCGTAAAGTACTTGGTCGCGACATCCATGAGGACCGTATTCTGCGCCATTTCGAATTCGGCCTTGCGCGCGTTCACATTTTCCTTGGCGGCATCGTAAGCGGAATAAATCTTGAGACCGGTAAAGATCGGCCACACAACAGTGAGACGGGCGTTAAAGAACCAGTCGTCCTGCACTTTCATGTTGAAATCGGAGTTCTTGATTTTATCCGAAGATTCCTTCTCTTTGCTCTCCGCCATCTGCACGGCAGCGTCATTAGCGTCCTTGCTGTTGACAACGCCTTTCCAGATTTCAGCGGCCTTGGCATCCACAGCGGCTTTTGCGGTTTTGTCATCCAGTCCCGCGCTCTTAGCCTGAGCCAAGGCTTCCTGGTAGGCTTTGGCATAGGCGCCGTTGTACGTTGCCAGATAAGCCTTCGAGTAGGCTGCGGCCCCCGCAATATCAGTTAGAGGCTGCTGGATGCGCCCAAGATCGATATTGATGGGATCGTCGATTTTAGTGATGCCTGCAGACAGACTCACCGTTGGAAGGAAACGGGCAAAAGCTTCGTCCTTGCCGCTTTCAGCAATATCCACTTTAGCCTTTTCTGCCTTAATTTTTGAA
>JAEEGH010030888.1_pt1 | contig 10387 bp, 8 predicted proteins | sample 9134181 | NCBI WGS metagenome assembly JAEEGH01 (sample SAMN16246544, study PRJNA631951) | gut metagenome | biome: gut microbiome; feature: rumen; material: DP-attached | host: Bos | place: Iran: Karaj | collected 2018-10 | reverse complement strand
TATTAATTAATCTACCCGAGAAAAATATAACATACACCTGAGATATCAGGCAATAAAAAAGTGCAGGTTCCGGAGAACCTGCACCATTTTGCTTTGTTTATGCCTTCCGGCGGTGATCAGCTTACTGGAGCTGTGTTCCGCACTCAGGGCAGAACTTGGAAGTCTGTCCGGGAGCCGGCTGCCATCCGCACTTAGGGCAAGCTACGGGAGCGGGCTTTGCAGAACCGCAGTTGCTGCAGAACTTACCCTGGTTGCCTGCCTGACCGCATGAGCATGTCCAGCCTGCTGCTGCGGGAGCTGCGGGAGCGGGCATCGCAGAACCGCAGTTGCTGCAATACTTGCCCTGGTTGCCAGCCTGGCCGCATGTGCAGGTCCAACCTGCAGCTGCAGCGCCTGCTGCGCCCATTGCCGCGCCGCCAACTGCTGCGCCTGCAACAGGAGCTCCACCCAAGGGAGCGCCTCCCATAGGAGCACCCATAACACCGTTGTTAGCCATTGTCATGGCAGCGACACCGAGCATACCGATACCTGCGCCTGCACTGCCTGCGCCTGCCTCGTTAGAACCTGCAGCCCTGATACCGTCTGCAACAGCACGGCCCTTGTAAGCGTTGAGAGCAGCCGGATCTCTTCCATAGATCTGCTCTGTCTGGATGCTCTGGATCCTCTGACGTGTCTCGTCATCAGGTGTAACAGAACCGATAGCAACTGCCTGAACGACAACGCCTCTTGTCTGGAGCCAGTCCTGATCGAGGACTTCAGCCATGTAGTTACGGAACTCACCCTGATGTGCAGGGAGCTGAGAGAACTTGATCGCATTGGGGCCAAGGCTGCACTTGTTGAGAGCCTCGGTGATGTGATCGAGGAACTCAAGACGAGGCTGGAGGGGCTTTGAAGGTGTGCCCATGAAGTCGTCGTTCGTGTAAACGTCAGCGATATTACCGGAGATGTTCCTGAAGAACGTGATAGGATCCTGGATCCTGTAAGAGAATGTACCGTTGAGACGGATGTAAACCGTCATGTAGGCAGGATCTTCGTAGCTGACAGGAGAAGGTGTACCGAAGTTCTGGTTCCTGATCTCGAGCAAGTTAACGAAGTAAACTCTCTGCTGCTTTGAAAGCTCGCCGCCCTGCTTCATACGTGTCCAAGCATCAACAACAGTCTTCTTGATGTTCTCGCCGAAACCGCCGGGAGCAAAAACTGAAGGAGATGTTGAAGAATCCCATCTGTAGTAGCCGGCAACCATTGTAAAATCAACGATCTGTCCGCCATCTACGAGCAGAAGTGCAGTGCCTTCAGGTACAGCAATAACTGAACCCTGTGAAATGATCTCAGAACTGCCTACGTTGCGTCCCTTCTGTATACGGTTAGCACCCTTCTTAACAAGGATGTTGTCTCCGAGGGAATCGCAAGTAAAGAATTCGAGATACTGATCTCTAATCTCATCACCGATCGTACCGGTAATCGTGCCGGCAACGTTCTTGATCAAGCTAATCAATCCCATAATCTTATTCCTCCTGATATTTCTTATTGGTCCTAACGACCACCATTTAGAATAATATCATTTTTTTGACAAAACAACAACGTATTCCACACTATACAAGAGTCAATAGTTGTAGAAGATCTGTCTTGTCATCGGGAATAGCTCATGGCCCTTAATTTCAGGCATTTCAGTGCCTTCCATGAAACAGGTGGCAACTACAGGGACTCCGGTAAGCTTTGAAGCTTCCTCCATGATCCTTTCACCTTCTTCTATCTGAGCCGGTGTGGTCTCATCAAGAAGGTTCGTATTGTGAAGATATCCGTCTATCTTAAATCCTGCAGCCTCCGAGAGGATCGCCGTCATCTCCGCGATCTGCCCGGGATCTGAAGTAAACGGCCTCAAGGTGTTGACGGCCATGAGTATCTGAGAATCCGTATTTTCGATCCTCTTTCTCATTGAACCGAGCACCGTTGCGCCCATGTCCTCGCCTCCAATGTCGAAAACACCCGTATAGGTCTCGTCGTCGAAGATCGAGAAAATGTCTGCCGGAATGACAGGAGCGTCAACATTTGAGCCTGCATACATCGGTGAAATGACCCTGATGCCGGCCTTTTCGAGCGCCGGAGCGCAGTCGGAAGACCTGTAGAAGGGATTGATTATATCCATGTCAGCGATCAGAAGGCGCTTATCGGGCCAGGCTTTCCTCTGAGCGAGTGACATGTTGACCGCAATCTCGGATTTTCCGCTTCCGTAAGCACCGATCACTATGCTTAATCTATGGTTTTCGTAAAACATCAGAACAGATCTCTCCTCTTGAAAAGGATAAAGCCGGCTCCCGTGAGCACGGCGTACCAAATGACGGACTTGACCACGTATTCGAGGTTCTTCGTCGCATAAGACGTCTGGATGCCGTCCATTTTAGATAGCGTCTCCTTGTCCAGCAGAACTTCCTGGGCAAGTGCAGTTAAAACCATATCGTCCGTATAATCGATCTTATCATTGTAGACGAATTCACCGGAAGTAAGTCCCAATCCGTTGGGCATCTGATAATCCTTCTGGAATCCGGCATTTGTTGCCTGATAAACGGGGTGGAAGATGTACCACGCCTTGCCTCCGCGGATCTTATCTGCAGTATTAGCCTTTATCAGCTTATCAGCAGCCTCTCTCGACATATAACCCTGTTCAACATTAAGCTCGACTCTCTCGCTGAAGTGTTTTGCATAGCTGTCAGATGCGGCTTTTGGCAGAGCGAACATTCCTGTTGCCATGCAGACACCGCTTGTGACCATCGTAAACAAAATTGAAAGGACAACAGGAACAGCACGGTTGCGGAATGCGAATGCGACCGATGTGAACAACGCCGATAACACGAGCAGTACCGCTATAGCCGTTCCAAGTCTTGCGAATACCCCGCCGCCGTTCAGCATAGGGCCAAGGCCGTTGATAAGCAGACCCAACATGGCGAAGCAGATGTATACAACGCACCAGAAAACGGTCACCAGTGACTGGGCGATATTGTTGCTCATGAAAACGGAAAGTCTCGAATGTCCCGAAATAACCTTGTTGCGCACAAATCCGTCGCTTTGGTCCTTGCCTATGTAAAGGCAAGTGAAAAGCGCCATGAACTTTGGCATCTCAGCGAAGAATGCGCTGAGGATGATCCACGATATATATATCTTCTCATCGCCCGTCAGATTGAGCGGACCGAAGGAAAAGCCGTTTTCATCAACATTCAGAGAAAACAACAGTCTGTAGAACGTTGCTACGAATACCGGCCATACAACGCAATAGAGCGTGAGAAGCCAGAAAAACAGGTTGGAACGGATCCTTCTGAATTCAAATCTTAAAAGCTTAAACATGGCCGTGACCTCCCACCAGATTGATGAAGTAGGTCTCGAGATCCGTATCGCGCGTATTTACACGGGCGATATTGACCCCCTGCTTCGAAGCCTCCATGACCACATCCGTCAGATTAAAAACACCCTTGACCTTGATAATGCCGGTGCCCTCTTCCATCTTGGCTTCAAGACCCTTTTCTTTGAGAACACGAAGCAGGCCCTGAGGATCTGCCGAGAAGAAATCGGACTGAACGCCGCCTGCGTTCTCGACTTCCTCTGTCGTAACCTCTTTTACTACCGTGCCGTCCTCAACGAACGCAAAATTGGTCGCGAGCTTGGAAAGCTCGGAAAGAATATGGCTTGAGATTATGATCGTAATGCCCTTCTCACGGTTCAGGCGCTGGAGAAGATCTCTTATCTCGATGATTCCCTGCGGATCGAGGCCGTTGATGGGCTCATCCAGGATAAGCATGTCGGGATTGCCGGCCATTGCCATGCCGATGCCCAGTCTCTGGCGCATACCGAGCGAGAACCTTCCTGCCTTCTTCTTCCCTGTTTTATCCAGAGAAATAAGCTTAAGGATCTCATCGATCGAATCGTCGATCTTAAGTCCGAGGTTCATGTACTGGAAAATAAGGTTTTCACGGGCCGACTTGGACGAATAGATCGACGGAAGCTCGACGAGCGCGCCGATCTTGCCGTATCCTTTATGGTCGAATCCGTATTCGACCTTTCCTGACGTGGGTTTCTGAAGACCCGATATGATCCTCATGATCGTCGTCTTGCCTGCGCCGTTCCTGCCGACAAGTCCGTAGATAGATCCTTTCGGGACCTCAAAAGACATCTGCTTAAGGACCTCTGTCTTGCCGTATTTCTTGCAGACATCAGTTACCTTGAGCATATAATCCGTTGTATTGCTCATTTCTGACCCCCTGTTCCAAAGTCATTATTGAAGAACATATTAACATAAAAGGGGGCTGTTTTCTTTACCGGCGGACAAACCCGGATGCCCTGCTGCTTATGATGACCGCAGCCGCTATCTTGACGAGATCCGGGATGATAAACGGGATGACGCACCATCCGAGAACGGTAACAAGTCCCACCGGACCTGTCTGGGCGGCATAGACCGTCATGAACCAGATAACTCCGACCGTATACATAATGAGCTCGAATATGACCGAAATCACAAAACCGAAGATGATCTTCTTTTTCTGCGTGGTCATGAGGCGCGCAAAAACAAGCTTTTCGAGGAGCCAGTAAACAAGAGCCGCTGCCAGAAAACCTATCAGGAAACCGCCTGTCGGACCTGCAAATGCTGCGGGGCCGCCTTTAAAGCCCGAGAAGACAGGGACTCCTATTGCGCCGAGCGCAAGGTAGACCGCTACCGCTATGGTGCCCCTCCTGCCCCCTGTTGTCAGGAGCACTGCCAGGACCGCAAGAGTCTGCAATGTCACGGGAACCGGACCGACCGGTATCGAAATCCAGGAGCAGATCGTTATCAGTGCGGCTGAAACCGCTATAACTGCAATGTCATATGTTGCACTGCGCCTTCTTTTCGGGGCCTCTGTCATAATTGTAAACCTCTCTCGTCTCTAACTTTACAATCGGCATTATACTCTTTCTTTTGCAATTGTAAACAGAATCCTGAAAACCAAAGAAAAAGGCCCTCACATAAGCCGTGAGGGTCTTAGGTTCAGTCAGTTATACCTTCCCGGTCAGCCCGATTTCGAAACGAAGAAAATGATGATGTTTACCAGATACGAATGCAGGAAAAGGACTGCGGTCATGGCGATGTAGATCCAAAGCGCCTTGTCCTTAAGGAGATAACTCCTTACTTCCTTATGAGACGGCTCGCCCTTCTTCATGTTGAGTGCCAGTTTCTTTCTCTTGAGGCCCTTGATCAACCTGACGATCCCTATTATTCCGATCGTGATCATTCCGCCTGCCCACAAAAGCATGATCAAGGCGCATACAACTGAAACCGCACTGTAACGACCTGATTCACGGGCATCGAGGACCTGCTTGAGGAGCGACTGCATGACGAGCGAGCTCGAAAGGTTGATCGCCATGTGCAGGAAGATCGTGTAACGGATACGGCCGGTACGAATGTAAACGTATGCGAAAAGCATTCCGACAAGCGCCGCAAAGAAGAACTGCGAGAAATTGCCGTGAAGCAGTCCGAACATGATGCCGGACATCACGATACTTACGTATTCTCCGTATCTGATGGTCCTGTCTATGAGCACCTTGCGGAAGATCAGCTCTTCGAAGACCGGCGCGCCGATGCCCGCCACCAGGGTGCTTACGAGGATGTGCGAGTTCTGGATCATGCTTGTTGCCTTGTTGATCGTTTCACCGTTGAACGGCTGCGTAAGCGCAGTATGAATAGGGCTTCCGATCAATGATCCGACCATCATGAGGCCTTCGGTCATCATAAGGAAACCGAACCACTGTGCGAAGCTCAGGCTGTGTTTTTCTATCTTAACCTTCGGTATGCCCCTCATCAGAAGCCATATGAACGGAAAGCCGATCACGTCAACAGCGAGCACCGTAAGACCCATCGAGATCGAAGTCTTGTACTGTCTTACGACATCCGGAACAAGAAGCGACAGCAGATATGCACCCGCGAGCTGGACAAGCAGGAACACCACGCAGAATGCAGCGTATCTCGCGCCGACCGCGGGAATACAGTTCTTTATGCCGTCAACAAATTCAGGATCCGCGGGAGCAGGCTCAGGTTTCTTGGGCTTGGCGCTGTAATCAGGCTTGGGCAGCGCCGCGTATGAAGGTACATAGGCCTGCTGTACAGGTGCCGGAGCATAAGCGGGCTGCGCATACTGTACCGGCTGCACAGGCATCTGGTACGTAACCGGAGCAGGATACTGCTGCACCGGCACCGTATATGACGGAAGCTGGTAATTCGGCTGCTGATATGTCGGTTGCTGATACACGGGAGCCGGAATGAACATTCCCGGCTGGCCGCAGTTTGCGCAGAACCTTCCGACGTTCATGTTATATCCGCAATTGTTGCACATCCATGTAGCGGGCGCGGGATAAACGGGCTGCCGATAAGTATATTGCACGGACTGCGCCACCGGTCGTGCCGCAGGCTTGACTGCGGGCGTTTCAGGAATTGCGGGCGCCTTGCCGTCATAAACTTCAGGTTCGGCGGGTTTATTCTGTTTGTAAAGCACTCCCAAAATGATCGTTACCGCTATCAGCGTTAATCCGAGTGCGACCAATACAAAAATGTCGGCCAGGCCTATCCTTGAGGAAGGCGCCTTTCCGATGCTCACTTTGCAATTAACGGTAACGGTCCCGTTCTCATTGAAATTCGAAAAATGGACCTTTGAAATTAATTCCCTTTTGTTTTTCGCATTATAGGATGCATCGTATTCTTCGATGAAGTCCCTGAGATCCTGATCAGTCGTCAGGTATCTGAAAAGAATGGAGCAGGTTCCTTCTTTAAACCAGTAATCCGACTTGGACTCTTCCCCGCTCAAAAGCACCATGGCACCAAGGATCTTGCCGTCAGAGTCATACACTTCGCTTCCTATGACGAACGTCTTATTAGAAGTCGTAGGATCGATCGTGACACGGTAGGTTCCCGCCTTTTTTATCTTGGTCTCAAACTTGAAAAGGTCATTCTCCGGCAGGCCGTCCGAGAATTTTGAAGAGTTCTTGAGCTGCTTCGTAACCGTCTGGCTCGTATTCTTTCCGGAGCCCCTTACGGATATGAAAATAACGGAAAACCCCAGTGCTACAGTCAGCACCAGGGCCACGATCCACAATATCAGTTTCGCAATCTTCACCCTTATATCCTCCGATATTTATTCCGAGAATAATATATCACCGACGTCTGTTTCGGTCTATGAAAATCGCAAAAAACACCAAAGATGCCTATATCACTCTTCGCCGTAGAAGACTGAAAATGCGCTGTTTGAGAGTTCTCCGTTACCTTCGGAGACAACTGAGCCGTCAGTCAATGAGATCTTATAAGCCTGCTGGCCGCTTCTTCCCAAAGCGGTCTCGCCATCAAATCCAAGGAGCATCGTATAAAAGGCATCAGTAAGCACTCCGTCAAGGAAATCCCTTAAAATCTTCTCATCGGCAGAAGGCGCACCGAGATTCTTTAACAAGGTTCCGGCAGGAGATTCCCCGCGGCCGAAATATGAAGAAAGCATTCCCTCTTTCTCGTCTTTAAGTGCCTGAGCAAATTCCTGTGCAGTCATATACTGAACCTCCACATTTTTGTCCCCTCAAGGGACGGCCGTCATGCCTATATTTTCGGACATTTCAGAGCAATCGTCAACGTCCGGATAACCAACCCACAAAAGTGTTGATCAACGCCATAAGGAACTGCGTTCCAAAGATAGCTCCGGCAATGATGCCTAAGATCATGAAGAACCTCTTGAAAGACTTCGGCCAGGTTCCGACGATGTTGCCGGTCTGTCCGTTTATGAGGACCCTGTAGATCGTTCCGTGATAATCGAAAGAGGTTATCCAGATCGGCGCGAGAATGTATTTCGCGCGAATGTTTGTCGCCTGCGGCTGCATGTCAAGTTTGGAGATCACGTCAGCAGCCTCCATTTGCTTGATATCTCTCTTTATCATTTCATAGATCCTGCCCATCGCGTTCTGCCAGGTCGTGGGACCGTCAACCGTATAGCTCTCGGACCAGAAGCCTGCGAGAAGGTTCGGATCGTATCTCTTCATCATATTCATATCGAATTTGGATACGGCTTTCCAGAACGAATCGTTTTCAAGACGGCTGGATGCAACCAGCGTAAGATTTCTTATAGGCAGTTTGCTGACTCCGGAAGACTTGTGATATTTCGTATAAGTATCGTCTCCGCTGCCGTAGGTCCTGCCGAACTTGCCGTTGTAAGGCGTGTAAGTATCGCAATCGAATACCCAGTAAGGGACGTAAACACCGACAAGGTCAGTAATCTCCGAGTTCTTTGCAATATCCATCGGTGAAAGCCTTCTGCCGCTTATCCACTGCTTGAACATGGCCTGAGCCTCATCCTTGCTGATCTTGAACGGAATGACACCTGTCGGTTCGAGAGTTCCGGTCGCATTACCCGCAACAGTGATAGAATTGGATCCGCAATACGGGCAAAGTCCTGATATTGAACTCGATTCAGCGAGGAAAGTTCCTCCGCACGTTCCGCAAACGACCTGCTTGGCAGTTGACTGCAAACGGCGTCCCACGTTGTTCTGAAGCTCCTGGAGCGAATAACCCAGACCGGGCGCTGCAGGCATGGTCTGAACTGCTACCGCCCTTCCGCAGAAGTTGCAGATGAGTCCGCCGGTAGCGGGATCGTAAGAAAGCGTTCCTCCGCAAGACGGACATTTGTTGTCAGTAGTTGACTCTTTGGAAATGTTTGAAACCGGAGCGGCCGGATTGACTACTGTCTGAGCAGGAGCCTTTGCCCTGCTAGAAGGCGGAACATTGCCCCTGTCGATGTACATCTGATCGATCTTCTCCTGTTCCAAAACGCTGTTTCGCTTTTCTCTGGCTTCCCGGAAATTATTTACTCCGAAATGATCCTTAAGTACGTCTCCGATAGTTGTATCGTTTCTATTGTCTGCCATTTCCCTTACTCCTTAAAAAACATCCAATAAAACCTATCCCGGTTTTGTCCATTCAAAACCAAGATAATTGTATCAGAAAATACCCTTAATAAGAATAACGGGAAACAGTACCTTAACAGATAATGCGCAAAAACACCGGCCTGAAAAGAATCAGGCTCTTGACCAGAGGTTCCAAAGTGTTTTACAGATTATGCACAGGATTATCAGCATACGGATATTTTATCGGAAAACCTTCATAAGTCATGGGTCAAACTGGAGGTATTTTTGAGTGAATCAGGTGACAGGTCTGTGACATTCCACCATCTTGACGCATAAAAGCCGGTGCTGTATTATCACGGCAGAAAACTTGAAAAACGGAGGAACACCAATGAGAAAGACGATCTGCTGAAGTTAATAAACTGCCTCGCGGATAAGTCTTTTTGTGTGTTCATTTATATTGCTTTTATTTAGCCGCGCCGCTTCCTTGTGACGCGGCTTTTGATTTATCCGGCTGAGGATCCCCCGAAAGGAATCAATATGCCAATAATAAACATCAACAACTTAACATTCGGATATGACGGTTCTGAAAAGGTCCTGTTTGACGATGTCTCTATCGTTTTAGATACTTCCTGGAAGCTTGCTCTGGCAGGAAGAAACGGCCGGGGCAAGACCACGTTCTTTAAACTCCTGCGAGGAGAACTCCCCTACGGAGGAACCATCACGGGAGTGCCTGAGACGGTTATCTTCCCTATGGATGAACTTCCGGAAAACGAGGAATGGAAGGTCAGAAAAGAGCTTAATCTCATGGGTGCCGACCCCGACATAATGTGGCGTCCGATGGACACTTTATCAGGCGGAGAGCGCACCAAACTGATGCTTGCAAACCTCTTTGCATCAGACGGCATCTACCCTCTTATCGACGAGCCTACGAACCACCTTGACAGGCAGGGCCGTGAAGCCGTCGCCGATTATCTCGCGTCAAAAGAAGGCTTCATCCTGATATCACACGACCGTGCCTTCCTTGACCGCTGCACGGACCACACACTGGTTATCACGAAGACAGGCTTGGAACTTGTCGGCGCGACATATTCTGTGTGGTGGGAAAACAACGAACAGCGCATGGAAAGCGAAAAAGCCAGAAACGACCAACTAAAGAAACAAATGAGCTCCATCGATGCCGCAATGAAGAAAAACGCGCAGTGGTCTTCCAAGGCTGAGGGATACAAGAACCGCAGCAAAGCTCCCTCAAAGGTCGCAGAGGACCATTTCAGGAGAGCTTATGAAGCAGAAAAAGCAAGAAAGCTCATGTCTGCCGCCACGAATCTGGAAAGGCGCAACGAACGTAAACTCGATGAAAAACAGAGTCTTCTGAAAGACCTTGAACGGACTGAAACGCTTAAGCTCACGGGCACAGAGCACCACAACAAGACGCCTATTATCCTTAAGGACATCACTCTTAAGCGTTACGGAGAGCCTGTTGTCACGGGATTTT
>JAEEGH010030885.1_pt1 | contig 10389 bp, 4 predicted proteins | sample 9134181 | NCBI WGS metagenome assembly JAEEGH01 (sample SAMN16246544, study PRJNA631951) | gut metagenome | biome: gut microbiome; feature: rumen; material: DP-attached | host: Bos | place: Iran: Karaj | collected 2018-10 | reverse complement strand
CATAGATCTCTCCGCTCCCGACCGGGGTCCAATAGGTAGCTTGCTATCATCTCTCCCGTCAAACTGATTGCAGGGCAGCAGCGCCGGGTTGACGTTCGCGGAGACGAGGACGGGAATGAAGTCTTGCGTTCCGTCCACCACATTTGCGGCGATGCACCAGTCCAGTCCTGCAGGATTGATTCGATTGCCGACAACGGCATTTTTGCCGAGGGTGCTGAGCAGGTCTCCGTCGACAAGCGGGTTCCACTCGGCCGTTCCGTAGTGCTCCATGTCGAAAAGGACGTTGAAATACTCAGCCGACGACGTGTACGCACGCGACGCAACGTCCTCGATGTTCCCGCCTTCCTCAACATAAGTACGCGGCCACACCGGAGGGGCTTCCCCCATCCGGTTGATGTTGGCCTGAATGATGCCCTGGATAAGCTTACGGCCGTTCATCGCCATTTGATTGGCCTGCGCGTTCCTCATCGCAGAGGAGACAACAGGGAGGCAGCCGCAGAGCGCGACCGTCAACGCAAGGGCCGACAAACCGATTAGCTTGGATGTAACTTTCATAATGTCCTTTCTTGTTTGTTTTCAGATTCTTGGCGCCTGCATGCTTTCCTTCCTGGAACTATTCCGAGGAATCACTTCGCGCGGGTCGGGTAGAGGTCGATGGAGCGCAGGGCGGCGACCGTCTCGGCGTAGGGGCGGTCGCAGATGTCCGTCCAGCCCACCTGGAAGTACTCGCCGTCGAAACGGCCGGACGTGGCCTGGTCGGAGAACTGGTGCCAGTGCACGCCCACGACCTGCGGGTTCGCGAGCGCGCTTTCGACATACCGCTTGAGCGCGGCCGCGCGCCCTTCCTGCGAGCCCTTGTTGATGAGCGAGGCGCCGAAGAGGCCGCGGTCGTGCGCGCCGAAGTGGAACTCGCCGATCATCACGGGGGCGTCGAGGTTCTGCGGGAGGCGCCAGTCGGCGATCTCGTCGCGGTAGATGTTGTAGCTCACCACGTCGCAGTACTTCGCGCAGGCCGTCACGGCCCACGGGCGCGCCGAGCCGGCGAAACGGCAGCCGAGGTAGAGAAGCCCGGGATCGAACGCCTTCACGGCGTCACGCGTGCGCTTGAAGTATTCTTCCGCGAGGACGCGCGTGAACGCCTTCAGCTCCTCTTCGGGCACGGCGTCCTTCTTCGGGTCGATGCCCTTCGCGGCGAGGCGCTTCACGAACTCGACCTTCGCGGGCTGGTCGTCCGGGCTCCACAGCGTCCACTGCGCGAGGTCCGTCTCCTTCGAGCCCCACTGGATCTCGTTGTCGATGAAGAAGCCGATGCACCAGGGGTCGTGCGCCTCGCGTCCGTGCGCGGCAAGCGCGGCGGTGCAGGCCGTGGTGAAGGACGGGTCGAACGGGTCGCGGAACTTGAACCAGGAGCCCCAGCTCGCCGCGATCGTGCGCGAGTCCACCTCCACGCGCTCGGCGTAGGGCGTGCGGTCCTGCAGGCAGATGCGCAGGTCGCTCGAGTTGGCGATCGTGTTCACGCCCCAGCTGCGGAGGCGGCGGTGGCAGGAGTCGGAGTACTTCGCGAACCAGTCCGCGCCGTACTTGCGGTGGAGGTTGGCGGACGAGAAGTCGAACCAGCGCGTCTCGTTGCGGATGAGGTAGAAGCGCTTCAGGAGGTCGTCGCACGTCTCGTAGTACGCGGCGAGCGGCTCGCCCTTCTTCGGCAGGCCCTCGAAGAGGCAGTCGCGCGGCGGCAGGTCGCCGCCGCAGCGCGGCGTGCGCGGGTTGCCGTTGAGCGGGGTCATCGCGGAGGACGGCGTCACGCGCACCGCGCCCCAGCTCCAGAAGAGGCGCCCTTCCGGGTCCACGAGCCACCACTTCCCGTCGCGCTTCTCGGTGCGGAAGCGTCCGGTGGCCTTCAGCTGCGGACCCGCCGCCCAGCCGCCGTACTTGTTCCAGTCCGCCGGGCCGGGATGCGCGGCGAGATCCTTCTCCTCCTCGGCGGCCACGGCCTTCAGCTCGGCGTCGGAATGCGTCTTGCCCGGCCACTCGCGGTACTTGAACTGGCCGTACTTGTCGAAGCAGGGGAGGAAGTCCTTCGTCGCCATCTTCGTCCAGGGCTCGTTCGAGACGTCCATCTTGCGCGGCGCGCCGTTGCCGCCGGGGACGAGCCCCTGGTTCGGACGGTACAGCGCGTCCACGATCGCAGCCGGCTTCATCTCCTGCCACACGGTACGGCGCGGCACCTGGCTGTTCGGCGCGATCAGCACCGGGGAGTCCCACACGGGCACGTGGCGCAGGGACGGCAGAAGGCCGATCTTCCCGCGCATGAGGTCCACCCACACGTAGTTCTTCAGCTTGCCGAGGAACTCGAGGTTGGCGCACTCGTACTCAAGCTTGTCGTTCGGGCGTTCGCCGGAGAACCACACCGCCCACACGGGACGCGAGTTGCGCTCGAACTTCGCCACCGTCATCTCCTTGCCGTTCACGGTGCGCGTCTCGACGGAGATCGGGTGCACGTCCTCGTCGAAGTAGGAGTAGACGTTCTGCATCGCGAAGAAGCTCGGGCGGCGGTAGACGGGCTGCTTGAGCGTGTTCGAGCGCACGAGGCCGAAGCTCTGCAGCATGAACGTGTACTGGAGGTCGATGAAGGTGAAGCAGCTCGACGGGATGTTGCGCACGTAGTCGCCGATCGCGCGGCGGAGGTCCCACTTCGCCTGCGCGTACTCGGTCCACTCGATGGAGTGCATCGCGTGCGCGAACTCGAGCTGCGACGGGCATCCCGTCTCGCCCTGGAGGATGTCATACTCGGACGAATACGACTTCACGAGCTTGCGCAGCTCCATCGCACGCGGATAGCAGGACTCCGGCACGGGCGTGTACGGGTGGTAGATCCACCACTTGACGAGGCCGAGGGCGTTCTCCTTCTTGAGCTTCTCGAGCACGGTCACATAGTCGTTCTTCGCGGGGTCCTTGTTCCAGGAGATCGCTGTCACGAGGCAGATCGCGTTGGGCTGCACCTCGTGCACGGCCTTCGCGGTCTCGTACACCATCAGCGCGTACTCATCGCGCTGGCCGAAGGGCTCGTTCCAGATCTCCCACTCGTCCACCACGTCCTTGTAGCGCGCGACGAGCGCCTTCACGTAGCGGAGCCACGCGGCGAACGCCTCGGGGTTGTCCGTGACCTGGCGCACCTTCATGCCGAGGCGGAAGTCGCTGCCCCACACGGGGTTGCCGTAGGAGATGCATATCCAGGGCTTCACGCCCATCGCGGCCATCTCGCGCACCTGCGGGTCGAGCCATGTGAAGTCGTACTTCCCCTTCTCCTGCTCGGTCTTGGCCCAGCCGCTGAAGAGGCGCCCGCGCGTGGCCCCGAGGCCGCCGAGGAGGTTCTTGTACTGGTCCCAGTCGGCGTAGTCGCGGTCCATCGTCTCGCAGCCTACCGACCACATGTTAGAGCGGATCGCCTTCGCGGGGCGCACCTCGAGCTGGCCAGCCGGCTCAAGGTCGCTCGACATCTTACGGATCTTCGCGAGCGTCACGCACTTGCGCTCCTTGAACGTCCAGGTGGTCGGGGTCTTCCCGCCGTCGCCCCACGCGTCCCAGCTCTTGATCTTCGCCGCGTCCTTGAAGGCGACCGGCGCGGCCGAGACGCCACTCGCCTGGCCCGCGCGCGACGGAGAAGACTGCGCCGTGCGCACGAGCGCCTTCAGCATGTTGCCTCCAAGTTCACGCGCCGCCGGGAGAGAATAGACTCCGCCGCAAAGCGAATATCCGAATTCGCAGCATGTGGCGAGATAGCAGTTCGGCAGCGTCCGCACCCACGGATCGGACGACATGAATCCTTTCGCCCACTGCTTCTCAATCACCAGCGCATAGCCCTTGCCGCCTTCGATGTCGTACTTCCCGTCATAGACGAGCTTTCCGCCCTTTTGAGTCTCTTTCCAGTTCTTGCGGAACTCGTTCCAGTGCGCGGCGAGACGCTCGTCGCGGCAGCCGAACGAAAACACCTGATCCTGCTCCGGAGAGTTCGGCATACTCCGCACATGCGGCGAATGCATGTCGATGAACACGATCTGCTTGCCCTCGGACTCCTTGACAAGCAGCTCCTTCAGCGCCCGAACCGACGTGTAGCGGCCTTTCAGGTAATCGCGGTTATGGTCGTAGGGGCGGCGGTTCTTCCCCTGATCGCCATTCTCCACTCCGTCCTTGTCCATGAACGGGACGAACACGCAATCGGCGTTGTCGCGCAGCCACTCCCCCTCCGGCGTCCCCGAGAGAATCGCCTCGACCACGCCCTCCATCGGCGCGTTCGCGCTCGTCTCGCACGCATGATGGCGCGCTGTGAACGCGAAAAGCCACTTCGCGCCCTTGCGGCAGGGAATGCGGGCAAGCTCCGTGTCGCGCGCTCCGCTCTGCGACTTGCAGAGCACGCCGCATTCCACGCCCTTCCCGCGCCATTTCGCGATGAAAGCGTCCCAGTCCTTCTGCGAGTAGGGGATGGATTTCGCGAAGCGCGTCTCGTTCTCGTCCGGGCCGAACGTGTAGTCGAATGCGTTCGCCGGCTCATGACGGGTGCCGTCGGGGCGGAGCCAGGTCCAGGTCCTGCCGCCGTCCTTGCTGATGGCCGGCCCGAGCGATGAAAGATACTCATACTTGTCGTCAGGGACCACGAACCGCAGCTTCCGCCCGGCGGCGCCGCGCAAGGTGAAGTCCCAGTGGAACCACTTGCCCTGCGTGTCCCGCAGGTCAGGGGCGAAGCGCACAATGCCATTCGCCTCGTCGATTCCGCAGACCTTCACGTTCCCGCCAGGATAGTCCGAGCGGATGGTGATCTCTCCAAACGACGCAAACGCCGCCGCCAACACGCCGACGGCACACGTAATCTGCAAATTTCGCATTTTTGTCCTTTTCTGATGTGGTTGACAAGCATCGAACGACCGTCAGACGTCCACGTCCTCGGGCATGTGCTGGCAGGAGCATCCCGCGTCGCAGGTGACGATCTCGCCCGACATGTTGCCGGAGTCCGGCGAGGCCAGGAACGCCACGACGTTCGCGATGTCCATGCCCGTAGCCTCCCTGCGGAGCGGGCAGTTGAGGCGCCGCCGGGCCTTCTTCTCCTCGCCGAGGACGTCCCACCTCTCCGTGTAGATGTATCCCGGCGCGCAGGCGTTCACTCGGATGCCGAGCGGACCGAGATCGAGCGCGAGCGCACGCACCATCGAGTTGATCGCCCCCTTGGAGGTGCAGTATGCCGTGCGGTTGCGGATGGCGCGCTGCGCGGTGTTGGACGAGAGGAACACCACCACGCCGCGCGTCTCCTGCTTGAGGAAGAAGCGCGTCACAGCCTGCTGCGTCACCTGGAAGCCGCCGCGCACATTCACGCCCAGCACCTCCATGAGATACTCGGGGTCCATCTCGACGAACGGCTTCCCTATGCCCTGGTGGGCGGCGTTGTTCACGAGGACGTCCAGGCGCCCCTCCTCGCGCTCGATCACGTCGAAGAGCGCCTTCACCTGCGCGAAGTCGGAGACGTCGCAAGGCACGGCCACGAAGTTCTCCACTCCGCGCGACTTGAGGATCGCCTCGCCCTTCGCCGTCGACTCCGGCGTGCTGCCGCACATGTACACTTTCGCGCCCTCCGACGCGAACTTCTCCACTAGCGACAGCCCCGTGTTGCGGTTGCCGCCGGTCACAAGGACCACTTTGCCTTCGAATCTTCCCATTCTCCTTTTCTCCTTTTGACCCGAGTATTATACCATACTTTGCGCCATCAGCGGCGCCACAAAACGCCCTGGAAAACCTCTCTACCACTTCGGGCCGAAATTTGCTATACTATTCCCCGTTCCCAGAATACAAGCATACAGGAGCCAAGAAGAGGAATGAACACAATCCTAATCGGGTCGCAGTGGGGCGACGAAGGCAAAGGAAAAGTGATCGACGTCCTTACGGACAAGGCCGACTACGTAGTCCGCTACCAGGGCGGCAGCAACGCCGGCCACACCGTGATAGCCGAGGGCAAGAAGCGCGTCCTGCGCCTCATCCCCTCCGGCATCCTCCACGAAGGCAAGATCTGCATCATCGGCAACGGCGTCGTCATGAACCCGCTCGACCTCATCGAGGAGATCGAGGCCATGCGCCTCTCCGGCGTCGAGCCGAAGGGCCGCCTCTTCATCTCAACGCGCACCCAGATGGTGATGCTCTACCACCGCGCTCTCGACAAGGCCGAGGAGGCCGCGCGCGCACCCGGCCGCAAGATCGGCACCACCGGCCGCGGCATCGGCCCCGCATACGCCGCCAAGGTCTCGCGCACCGGCCTCAGATGCGGCGACATGCTCTCCGCCAGCTTCCTCGACAAAGTCCGCAACCAGGTGGCCGAGACGAACGCCAAGCTCCGCATGCTGAAGGCGGAGCGCATCGACCCCGGCGACGCCATCGACGTGCCCGGCTGCACCATCAAGGACTACCAGCTCGACGCCGACGAGATCGTCGCCATCTACAAGACCGCCGCCGAGAAGCTCGCCCCCTACATCAAGGACACCGTCCCCATGCTCCACCGCGCCAAGGCCGAGGGCAAGTCCATACTCCTCGAGGGCGCCCAGGGCACGATGCTCGACATCGACTTCGGCACCTACCCCTTCGTGACCTCATCCAACCCCACCTCCGGCGGCGCCTGCATCGGCTCCGGCCTCTCACCGCGCGACATCGACTGCGTCGTGGGCGTGATCAAGGCGTACACCACCCGCGTCGGCGAAGGTCCCTTCCCCACCGAGCTCTACAACGCCGTGGACAAGCAGGACCCCGACGGCAAGACCCTCGCCGAGCGCGGACACGAGTTCGGCGCCGTCACTAAGCGCCCCCGCCGCACCGGCTGGTTCGACGCCGTCGTCGCCCGCTACGCGCAGCAGGTGAACGGAGTCGACTACTGGGCCATGACGAAGCTTGACGTCATGGACGTCCTCCCCAAGATCAAGATATGCGTCGCCTACGAGCTGGACGGCGAGCGCATCGACTACATGCCCACATCGTCCGACGACCTCGCCCGCGTGAAGCCCATCTACGAGGAGATGGACGGCTGGATGTGCGAAACCTCCAACATCACGCGCATGGAGGACCTCCCCCCCAAGGCGAAGGCGTATGTGGACCGCCTTGTGGAACTCTCAGGCGCGAAGCTAGGCATCCTCTCCATCGGCCCCGCCCGCGAATCCACCCTCCGCATCGCGCTGTAGCCGGCGTTGCGCCAGACGCTCATTGCACATACTTGCGCAACACATCACCCAAGACCGCAGACTCAATTGGGGCGTCCGTCGCGGCCAAGCGCTTTGAGCATTGAGGCGAGCATGCCATTGGGGGAGATGTCGCCCGCCCATATCTCGCTGGCATGGCGCAGCACATACTCGTTGCACCATGTCGCGACCTTCTTGTTGAGGCGCGAATTGGGCGGCTGCGGCGACAATAGAAGCGCGCGGCCCTCGCGGCAGGCTGCCAGCAGGTCGGGGGGCAGGTCGCATTCGCGCGGAATGCCTTGCGGAATCACCTGGATCACGCGCCGCCCCCTGGCGAGGGCGCGCCGCAGCGCTTCGCGTTCCTGGGCGCTCGTGAAGGTGGAGATTATGGCGGGCATGGGGGCTGAAGCCCCCCGCACCGATATAATCTCACCCGATCCTTCGCCTATATCGCTGCGGCGGGCTTCATTCTCCATGCCTTCTACATCGCTGCGGCGGGCCACGCCATCCATGCCATCTGTATCGGTGCGGCGGGCTTCACACTCCCCGCCATCCATATCGGTGCGGCGGGCTTCAGCACGCGAATCACGCGCCCCCTTCCATATCAACCTTGGCCGCAATTCGCTCGCCCAGAAGCCTTGCGAGGCCACAAAGGCGATCCTTATTCCCCGCAACAGTTCAAGATTGCCGAATGAATATTGCGTAACCGCGCCAAATCTATCGCGGCTCCAGTTCTTAGGGTTGTCGCGGATATACCTGCGGAACGCCTCAAGCTGTCTTTCGTCCGTGACGATCTTGTCCCAGTAGTCGAATTGCCAAAGGTGTTCGCCGATATCCTCCACCTCGCCCGCACGGCGCAATTTGCCGTAGATGTATCCGGCGCCGCCCTTGAACCGGCTCATCAAAAAGCCGAGATGATGTTCCTTGTTTGTGGGGCGGTAATGGATGCGCACGATTGCGTGGAAGTGGTTGGGCATCAGCACGAATTCATCAAGTTCCAGCTCCGGGTATTTCGCGGGCAGTCCCCGCCAATACGCCTTGATCTGCAGCCCGAATGGATTCAATTCGCAGCGTTCGCCCACGATCGCGCCGAAGATGGATTTGTTGTGCGCCACCTGGCACGTCACGAAGAACCACCCGTTGCGATAATTGATCGCCGTGTTTCTAAGCGATTTCCGGAAAGTTCTCTTCCCGCCCTTTTCGCGCTCGTCTTTTGCTGGCTTCATGCACATGCCCACATTGTATCAAAAACGATTGTCACCGACAATGATCCATTCGCCACCATATATCGCTGCGGCGGGCTTCTCGACCACCGTATCACCTCCATATATCGGTGCGGCGGGCTTCAGCCCGCAACAACGTCATCCCGTACAAGCGACACAAGTACGCCCGCCACGAGCCAGAAAATCACGACACTTCCCCCGTACGACACAATTTGCCTATCACATCAAAGAAGAACGGAAGCAGCGCAGAAATCCTGAATGCGATCATCCAACACCGCAATCTCTTCTTTCATGCATGAAATCGAAGCCGCATTTGCCTTAATCTCGTCAACATCCTTATCCATATCCGCCAGCATGGTTTGTGCATTTGACAATGATGCATCAACCATGTCCGCAAGGCGCTTCATGATGAACGAATGCTTCCTGCGTGCATTCACATCAAACAAATCCAGCTGATCCAGACTATAAACCACCAACGCCGAGACAATTCCCGTAACCACACCTGAGACAACTGCAATCAGGATGTCGGACACCACCTCGAGAAACGGGACTGCCTTAATTTGGATGTCCAACCACTCCGCCAATACAATCCCTCCCACTATCACGAGACCAGAGGCAATGATCTTTGTGGCTTCATGAGCAGCCTCGCGCATCGTCATTCCATTCGGGCGCGTAAGGAGAATCTTGACTGCCCTGAACAGCGAAAAGAATCCTTCACGGATCATGCGAACAGCGTTCTTTCCCGTGCGAACGACACAATTGATGATGACCGTCACTAGATTCGACAAGAAGCCAGACAAAAAGCCCTGTTTAAAGGCATCTAATGCCGCCCGCCAACGAGCAACAACACGCTTCACGATCCTTTGCAACCTCACCTTCAAAGATTCCCACAACCCCTTGTCGTCAATCTTAACACCATTTTTATACGCATCGCGGACTTCATCGATGACACCAACGAAGAATTCCGTCAAAGCAAGTCCAAGCGCCTGTTGCCATCCCATCTTCAAGCCTTCTGTCGCACCAGTCACGGCCACGGCTTTGCAAAACTTACCGCTCCCGTAATATGCTTTATTGATGGTCTTTTCAATTTCCTTACGCGCCTTTTCATCGGCGGCACGCGCCCGGTCCTCACTGAAACCATCTGATTCAAATTTCGCCTTCGCACGTTTCAACTCGTCAAGGCTCTGCTGCTGACTTGTGGAAAGAGGCCCCGCCTTCGCCTTTCTTTCGAGATTCGATATTTGCTCGCTCAATGTGGCGATCTTTCCCCTTCGATAGGTGATATAGTCTTCTAAGTCTTCTAACTTTCCTGGCTGCCCCGTTAGGGGCCGTTCCCTTTTGGTCTTGTTTATGTGTTCATTCGTGAACTGAAGATTCACGTCAATATTAGCCAAATCTTCACCGCTTATCCCAGCAAGAACACGTCCACGATCATTGTGTATCTCGTTTGCCGAAACCACATGGTCCAAGTTTGGCTTCCCGACTACGTTTCCTCCAACATAAACATCTTCCACTGGACCTCGCCGTGTCAAAGCATTCTTCTTGCGATAATTTGCATGGCTGTGATATGATCCACCGTCGTATTCTCCACGATTCGCATAGCGCGCCCTCTCCTCTTCCGTTGCATACACCCCCTCGCGAGCGTTATGAATTGTGTCAACGTTACCGCCATTCTTGTCTAATCGCGCGACAATACCTCCAAGTCCGAACGGCACAACGATTCCTTCGACAACCTTTGTCTTGCACTCCTTCAGCAAGTCATCGAAGCGCTCTCGGTCATAGGAATCTGCACACTCTTTTACAAGGGCGTCGACTTCTGCCGCCGTCACCGCAGGCAATTTCGCATCAAGCTGCGAGTCATTGGGCTCTGGAGAGCAAATCACGTCATTGTGGATCAGACGCGACGGACCAACCTCAAGTGATGGCGGCAAGACAAATTCAAGGTTGTCGAGTTCCTCGGT
>JAEEGH010030884.1_pt1 | contig 10389 bp, 7 predicted proteins | sample 9134181 | NCBI WGS metagenome assembly JAEEGH01 (sample SAMN16246544, study PRJNA631951) | gut metagenome | biome: gut microbiome; feature: rumen; material: DP-attached | host: Bos | place: Iran: Karaj | collected 2018-10 | reverse complement strand
CTCGTCCAGACCTCCTGAGACCAGCCCGCCGGGCGTCTCCCCCGGCGGACAAACCACGGCGGCTGGCCCTCCGCCGTCCCGCCCTTCTTCGTGGCTCGCCGCTTCCGGCCCATTTTGCTCCTCCCCTGGCCGGTTCCTGCCGCGGCAGCCTGTTAAAGAGTTAAAGGAGTTAACAGAATTTCGTTATCTACGTTCATTTCATGGTTATGTTTGGATGATTTGGTCGCATATCTTCCCGACCCCGTCCCACCAGGGCCCGCATCCTGCCTTCTGACAGTTCCCCACAACGTCTCCAACAGGCGTTTTCCGGGCCACGTTGCCCCCTGTATCCCGATCGCTGGACCGTCGGGTGTCAAACCCGGGCGGGCCCACTAACTAAGTTTTATATAGTAGACGTGTTCGAAAGCCAAAAACGAATACAGGATACTGTGGCTAAAGGCGACAACCCCTGACGTCTTTATTGTTCAGAATGGGTATCTGGAAGATTCCCGTCTATAGTTTCACTCGAGCTCCTCGACTGGAGACGATGTCCTGCACAGGGCATTGTCTGAAAAAAAACTCGAGGAAATTAAGAAGGACATCGGCCACAGTAAAAAACTAAAGGATTTTTTATAGATATTCATCGAACCGCTTAGTCTATTTGTGATTAAGGTTCCCAATGATTCAAAAAAGATTTACGGCGACTTAAACAGAAATACGAATGATCTCCCAGTATTTGTTCCCGTTTGCTCGGTGTTCAAAAGATTGATAGAAAGCATATCGTTTGAAGCCCTTCCGGACAACGTCCGTCATATGGACAGCTATTATCTCCGCGACTGATCTCAGCGACAGCCTTGACGAGAACCGTAAACTCTGTGTATCCAGATAATCTTACAAATGGTCGCCCTGCCACCTTTCTTCTATTCTGGCTTTATCTATATCCAAGATCCTTTCCCATGGGAATTATCCTGGACTCCTTCTTAAACCCGTATCTAGCATAGAACTCGGGAAAGACGCCTTCCGGAGCCGTCAGTAGATGCACTCCGACAATACCCATCCCTTCGAGGTCCGTCAGCATCCTCTCTAGAAGCCTGCTCGCAATGCCTCTGCGCTGATAGGCGGGGTCCACGGCGAGGTTGTTTATCTCGAGCGTCCTGCCGTAGTGGAAGAGCATCGAGCCGCCGAGAATGAATCCGACGATCTTCCCGTCAATAATGTATTCGAGACCGTAGGCGGCCTTCATCTCAAGAAGCTCCCTCACATGGACGGAGGCGTCCTCCTTCCTCCAAGGGTCGTTCCATGGCTCTCCTGAGAATGCTTCGGCGTATATCTCTCCGTACCTTTCGACATGCTCCAGCGACATCGGTCCTATCTCTTCCGTCATGCTTGCCGAAATGAGCATTCTAATAAAGGGCGGTTGCTAAGAAAACCGGAATCGGATGAGACTTCCGATAGAAGCAAATGAAACCATTCAACCGGGAATCAGATCTCCTCGGAAAACATTCACACGATTGCGTTGAGAACAAAATGAACGATGGGATTAAAATCATAATCTGCCCTAGGAGAAATCGTGGCCACGACGAAGACGCACGGAAATGAAGAGAGAGCCGACGATAGCATTCCTTTCGATATCGCCGGCATCTGCACGTGCAGGGACGTCTTCGCCCTCGGAAACGGCGAAAGGCATCCTGTGAAGGCCTACGTCCGTCTGTCTGTCCCGGCCTTCATAAAGGACGACGAGACCGTAGACGAATCCGCAAGGATGAATATCGAGGACGTCTTCGCCTCGAAGAACTACTTCAAGCGCATTAAGTTGGACGAGCTGAACCGCTCCTACAGGGAACGCATGGACGCATCGGTCTCCGAATGGATCCTCGTCGACATCCGTACATTGTCTTATGCCTATTTCGAGGCGTCCCACCGCGACGGCTAGGAATGCTTCATGGACACGATGCTGGACAACTACAACATCACCGAGAAAGAGGTCCGCACGGCCATGAAGAAACGCGGATTCAATAATGTGAAAGTCAGGAAGGTCGGATTCGACGATATGAGGGACCGCGAGAAAGGCATCGAGAACCTCTGCAGGTACCTCAAGAAGCGGTATGGCAGGAACATTATCCTGCTGGAGATACACGAAGCCGGCCTCCGCCTGGACAGGCGCGGGAAGGTGACCATGTCCCTCAAGGACGATGCGGCGGAGAGGGAGAAGATCATGGAAAGGTACCTCCCTTTATTCAAGAAGGAGCTGGGCTGCCATGTCATACGCAATCCTCCGACCATAATCCGCGACGCGTTCCATGTCTGGGGGGAGTCAGAGGTCCATTACGTCCAGGAGTTCTACGATTACGCCATAGCCTGCATCGACGTCATAACCGGCAGCTCTGACAGGAAGGAGGAGAAGATACGCCTGGACACCCTGTATTCCGACCTGGAATCCAAGTTGGACGGCATTAGGTACGGAACCTACCTGTCCAGGAACAACACCCTCAGGCGCATCGACAGGAGGTGGAGAACGAGCAAACGCGTGAATGGTATCGACAGGCTCATAAGGACCTGCAAGACGATGCTGAAGAAGACGGAGGACCCGGTCACCATTCGCGAGCTACAGAGGCGCATAGGCGTGTTCTGGCTGAAGCGCGAGGATGGGAAAGCCGACACCCGGAAATCCCTCTCGTATCTTGAAAAGTCCGTCGAAGCAGGCTCGCCCGCCGCCAAGGAAGACCTCCTTGAAGCCCTCTGGGCCGACAAGAGCACGCCGGACGAGGAGGTTCTCCAGATGGCTCGTGAACGCAGGGTCGAAGGCAGCCCTATGGCCTTGGCCGTGCTCGGAATGGCGCATAAGGACGGCAGAGGGGTCAAGAAGAATCCCGCAAGGGCCAAGCAGCTCCTGTGGCACGCCTCCCGCAAAGGCGTCGACTGGGCTAAGAAGGAATTGCGCTCGATAGAGGAATGAGAAGCAGCTCCTCGTTCCTATCAGACCCAGACGTCGCCTTCTGGAGCCTTTACGTCGTCCAAGACGTCCTGGTCCCAGAGGTACCATGCTCCGTTCTTGGTCTGCCTGAGGACTATCCTCCTGGGGTCGTCGGCTCCGCTGGATCTCACATAAAGGTTGGCGTACCCTTCCTCCAGGTAGGAATCGTTGCCTTCGAAGAGCTCCACGGTATAGGGGGAGGAGGGTGTGTAGTCGTTCGACGGGACGGCCCCAGCGAAATAGGACCTCGGGGCGTAGCTGCACCTCTCGATTTCCGCTTCGATGATGGCCATGGCCTCCTGGTCCAGGCCTGCGGGGCCTCTCAGATGCTCCAGCATGGAGATGGATAGCTCCCTGCGTCCCTGGAACGAAGCGAAAGCCAAAAGGGTGAGCGCAGCGGTGTCGAACGGGGAGGAGAGGGCCGCTTCTGGAAGCCTCTTGAACTCGTTGATATCGATCGGAAGGCTCTCAATGACCACTCCGGTGGATTTTTCCGTCAGACGGACCTTGGTCTTGTACTCGGTGTCCCTCACAGGAAGCTGGACCTCTGTCTTCTCAGGCTGCTCCACAGGAGCCTCTGTCTTCGCGGAGGATCTGGAGGAAGGCTTTGAGGACGTCTTCGAAGCGGACTTCGACGCCGTCTTATTGGACGTCGAGGCCTTGGTGGTGCCGTTCACGGCCTTTGAAGCCTTCTTCACGGTGTTCGAGACCTGCTTGCCGGCCCTCTCGACGCTGTTGATTGTGCGAGTCACCTTGTTGACGGTCTTCACGGCTTTGGTTACGTCGTCCAGAAATCCCATGTCCTTTCTCCAGGAACGAATCCTGCTCATATGTTAAAAACATGTGTCCGAAAAAGAAATCGGAAAAAGGGGAGCGGACCCCTCTCGGCAGACGCCGGGAAGAATCCGCTCGTTTGATTCAGGTCAAGGTTCAGTCGTCCTCGTTGGGAACCGTCTCGGTAAGGACTCCGTCCGTTCCGATGAAGGTCTTTCCGCAGAGGTCTTCGGCGCTGGACACGGTGTTTCCGTCAATGTCCTGGAACTCGGTGCTTCCGAAAGCGGAAGAGGAGATCCAGGTCAAGGTGGGCGAGAACTCGACGAGCTCGAGCTTGTTGCATCCGGTGAAGGCGTTCTTGAGGACCTTGGCGACAGAGTCTCCCAGGTCGACGATTTCCAGCGAGGTGCACTGGTAGAACGCGGCGGTACCGATGTTGGTGATGCCGTTGAGAACCACGGTGTCGAGCGAGGTGCACCTGTAGAAGGTGTAGGCCTGCACGTTCTTCAGTGAATCAATCTCGATGTCTTCGAGGGCTCTGCAGTAGGCGAAGGCCTTCACTCCGATCTTCTCGGCTCCGGGCAGGACAGCGTCCTTGAGGTTGGAGCAGCCGTAGAATGCCAGCTTTCCGACAGATCTGACTTCGGGTGCAACGATGGAGGTTATGCTCTTGTTGTCCTTGAACACGCCCTCGCCGATTCCGAAGACCTTGTAGTCGCAGTCTTCGTAGACGACCTTCTCGCTGACCAGGACATCGGCGGAAGATCCGACGTATCCGGTTATCTCGACGAAGTTGGGCAGGATGCTCGAGATGGTGTACTCGAAGGTGTCGTCCTCGAACACGGTGCCGATCGCCGCCACAGGCTGCTGGACGAACTGCGCGTTGATGTTCGTGTAGGGGTATCCCTTGAGGCTGTCTGCGGAGACGTCCAGCTCGTTGCCGCTCTGGTCGTAGAAGGGCAGGGTGAACGCGTTGCTGGTGACGTGGGTCATGAACGAGGGCACGATGATCTCGCCCAAGTCGTCGCATCCGTAGAAGGCGTAGGATCCGTAGATCCTGAGGGTCTCGGCGGCGTCGTAGAGGTCGATGCTGGCGAGCTTCGTGCACTTGAAGAACGCATAGGCGCTGATGGTGACGAGCGAGTCTCCTCCGTTGACGGATTCGAGGCTGGAGCATCTGGCGAAAGCCTTGACCCCGACCTTGGTCACGTTTCCTAGGTCGATGGACTTCAGGGTATTGCAGCCGTAGAACGCCTTGGTAGCGATCTCGGTCACAGCAAGGTCGTATCCCTTGTAGGAAACGTACTCGGGGATCTCGACATTCGCTATAGTTCCTTCGTATCCTACGACAACGACCTGGTAGGGATCGACGGACTCCACGCTGTAGACGATGCCCTCGGACTCGAAGGTCTCTCCGATCTTCAGTTCGACTACAGTCACATCGATCTTAGCGGTCATGGATCCGTAGTCGGACGTGACGGTGATCTCAGTTGTTCCAGCAGACAAGGGCTGGATGACTCCGTCGACGGTGACTATGGCGACGGAGGGGTCGGACGAAGAGTAGGTGACGTTCTGGTTGGTCGAGTCTACGGGGTCGAAGACGACTCCGATCTCGTACTGTTCGGCGAGCTCGAGTTCCACTTCGGACTCCTCGACGGAGATCGAGCTCAGGGAGATGAAAGGCGTTTCGAACTGTCCGTATCCGGGCCAGGCGTAGGTGGTCTTGAGGAGGTCGTACACGGCCTGGTCGCCTTCGTCGGCGAAGGTGTGCTCAACGTCGTCGAAGGTCAGGGGCATGAAGGTGACGGCGAAGGTCCTGGCGTTGCCCAGATAGTTGGGGATGGTGACCTCGGCCGATCTCCAGGTGTTGTCTTCCTGGATGAACTGGACGGGATAGAAGTAGACGTCGTCCCAGGACCCGGCCTGCTCGGACTTCATGCTTCCGCCGTTTCCGGACATTCCGTTGATGGTGTCGATGCTGGTTCCGTAGCTGGTGGTCCTGTAGACGAGGCTTCCCTCTCCGAACTTCTGGTCGCAGGCGAGGGCGAGGGCGTCCTTGGCGGTGGATGCGGTGACGGTCACCCAGCTTCCTGCCCCATAATCCGAATCGGTTCCGAGGAAGAACCCGGAGACGGTGCCTCCGAGGTCGATGTAGAACTTGAACTTGGAGGGCGCGATATAAGGCTCCGAGGGAGTTCCGTACTCCCAGCCGTACACACCGACGAAGTAATCGTCGTAGATGGACTGGAGGTCGTATTCGTCTGACATGTACATCTCGTGGTCGTAGTTATAGTCCCAGGCATAGGCAGAGTCTTCAAAGGTGAACTCTACGGCCTCGGTGTCCATGGAAGAGGGCTGGCACACGACGGCGAATGTGGTGGAGTCGCCTTCATAGGCTGCGATGGGGGTGCTCGCGTACGTCCACTTGCCGCCCTCCATTATGAACTGGACGGGGTAGTAGGTGATTCCGTACTGGTCGGCGTCGCCGGTGAAGCTCTGGTCGGAGAAGTACGTGAGACCGTTTCCGGACATTCCGTTGATGGTTTCGATGTATCCGGACGAGGTGAGCGTGAGGCTTCCCTCTCCGAACTTCTGCTCGCAGGCGGCGATAAAAGCGTTCTTAGCGCTGTCTGCGGTAACAGTGACCCACTCGGGGTCTCCGTAATCGACGACGGTTTCATCGAAGAGGATCTTGCTAGCCACCTCTCCTCCGAGGTCGATATAAATCAGGTATTCGTTATCGCCCTCTGCGTCCGAATCGAAAGACGCGGGAACGACTGCTAATAAAATAGCTACCAGGACTGCCAAAACCGCAATCCCGGTCCATGAAGTTGCATTACTTTTTACAGAATTCGACTCCATATTGGAGAATGTGCATTGGAGATTATAACCATATTCTTCCAGTCGTTAGTAATTTCGTTATAAATGAATGAGCGCCATATTCCAATTGCGTACTTGTCTGCATTTCAAGAGCTGAACGATAAAACCTACATATGAAAAAAACCAATATTCCGAAATCCGCTTCGGCGATTATCATGTCATTAGGTTTCTTCCGCAGAAAGAACGAGGTTAGGACTCCTCCAGAAGTCGACGGATCAGCAGCGGAGAAGGGTTCCGCAGATGTCCCAGCCCTGATGGCCTGGTGCAAGAGGAACAGAGGGTCGTCGACGACCGCCAAACGCTTTCTAAAACTATCAGAGGAGGGCTGGAACTTTCCGAAATCCGATACCGATGTTCTGGACTAGCTGAAAAACTGCGCGGATGGCGGGAACGTCGATGCTATGACCTTCCTGGGCCTGGCGAACTTCGAAGGGCTCGGAATCAAGAAGTCCCCATCGGAAGCGTTCGGATGGTACAGTAGGGCGGCGGAGCAAGGAAACCTAGACGCCCAATGCAGCCTCGGAAGCATGTACCTCCATGGAATCGGCGTTGAGCAATCGGATACGGAAGCCCTGAGGCTCTACAGCTCGGCTGCAGAGAAGGGCTATGCCCGCGCGCAGTACAACATCGGCTGGATGCATTATTACGGAAGAGGCGTGAAGCAGTCGTACGACGATGCCGTCAGATGGTACCGGATGGCCGCCGACCAGGGATTCCCTCCCGCGCTCAGCAATCTCGGCGTTGCGTACCAGAAAGGGGAGGGCGCGCCCAAGTCGGACGAGGAGGCAGCAAAGCTGTACCGGATGGCCGCCGACCAGGGGTACCATATCGCCCTATGCAACCTAGGCACGATGTACTTCTACGGCAGGGGAGTCCAGAAATCGGAAGAGGAAGCCGTCAGGCTCTGGAGGCTCGCTGCCGAGGAAGGGCATTCCGACTCGCAGTACAACATGGGCTGGGCGTACCAGAAAGGGAACGGGGTGGAGAAGTCCAAGCCGATGGCAAGAGAGTGGTACACGAAGGCCGCCGACCAAGGCCACGAGAAGGCCAGAAAGATGCTAAGACTCTTGTAAGACGAACTATCGTTTTATCCGCAGACGGCATTGAGGGCGAATTGAGGTGATATGACGCTCATCGCTCTCAGATGTCCGAACTGCTCGGGAGACATAGCGCTGGATGACAGCCGCGAGTTCGGGTTCTGCCTCTACTGCGGGACCAAGATAATGGTCCAGAAGGACGTGAAAGCCGAATCATCCGTCAGCGCCCAGCTGTCGAACCTCAAGCCTATCATCGAGAAGAGCTTCCAGGACGGCAAGCTGGAAAAGTCTCTTGAATACAGCGACAGGCTGATCTCGGAGAACGCGGCGGATGCGGACGTCTGGTACATGCGCGGGATGTGCCTGGCTCTGAGGGACGGCTTCAGGATCGACGGGGACAGGGACAGCAAGGAGTCCTATTCGCTGAAGCCCACCAAGGAGGCGATGTCCTGCTTCTACAACTATGCCGCACTTTCCGGCAAGGAGGTCGATTTCCCGAAGGAATCTTTGCCGCTCTACGAGGCCATGGCGAGGATGGGAAACTGGATGGCCATGAGGTGGACAACCTTCTGCTACGGCTTGGGCATAGGGACGGACATAGACTACGACAAGGCCGTCTACTTCTATCTGAGCCTGACCACGCTCAGGACGGAGGACCTGGTCAGCAGAACGGACGTCGTGGACTCGACCTACGTCCCTGTGTCGGTCCTTACCGGAGACGGCTGCATACGCATACCGTACAAGCTGTCGGAGCTGTCGGAATACGATTTCTACAAATGCAAAGGCAAGTTCAGAGTAGATGCCAAGAACGTCCTCAGCATCGGTAAGCGCTGCTTCGAATCCAGCGGGATAACGGACATAATCCTGTCGGACGAGCTAGAGAGCATCGGGGAGGAGGCTTTCATGGAGAGCGACCTGGAATCCATCGTCATACCCTCGAAGGTCAAAAAGATCGAGACCCGCGCCTTCTACGGATGCAGGAAGCTGAATGATGTCACTATCCGTGACGGCGTCGAGGAGATCGGAGACCAGGCTTTCGGAGAGGCGCCTCTTCTCAGGACGCTGGTGGTTCCGCCCTCGGTTAAGAGGATAGGGAAGCAGGCCATTTTCTGCAAGAAAAGAAAAGGCAGCTTCAGGGCATACGTCTACGGGAAGCCGGCTATGGAACAAGGAGCTTTTGCGGATGGGACGAAGCTACTTCCTTGCTACAAGCCGATGGATCCGGAAGACTACGGCAAGGACGCGAATCCTCAGGAGGGGGACAAGGGCGTCCGCAGGCTTTTCGGAAAGAAGCGAAGTCTGCCGAAGAATGGTAAAAATAATTAGGGCAATTAGGGACTCAATCAGAGCAACCCTATTGCCCTAATCAAAAAAGATGACGGCCGAAGCCGCCATGATAAGTTAAATCACTCGAGGAAGATGGCAGGCCTTCCGGGAACTGCCGCTCTCGACTTGTTCTGGGGATCGTAGATTCCCTCTGCGTCGGCGTCCATGATCTCCACGGGAAGGCCGGTCTCGTCAGCCAGGAAATCCTTGGCTCCGGACAGGAGAGCGAACTCGTCGGTCTCGAAGAGAGGCCTCTTGGAATCAGCGGAGGACCTTGCGAAGTCCACTGCGACCTTCTTGGCCAGCTCAGAAGCGGCCTTGCCGTTCTTCTTGATGGCCTCGTCGGACATGCACGCCTTGGTGAGGGCGGGCACGGAAAGCTCTCCCTTGTCCAGCATCTCGACAGCATGGGACATGACGTCCCTCTTCCATTTGGGAGAGGTGTACAGGATGATGCGGGAAGGCTCGATCTTGGCGATCTTCCTGACTTCCCCTATGTCGGACATGATGTCGCGGATGAGGTTCTCGCCATACTCGGCGCCGGCGGAGATCTTGGCGGAATCGGCTTCGGGAAGCTGTCCAGCGGAGACCAGGCCTTCGAATCCGGCGTGCTCCCACAGCTCCTCGGCGGTGTGAGGGGTCACGGGCATCATGGCCTGTATCCAGATTCTGAGGGCCTCGATGATCGTCTCCTTGCGGCATCCTCCGCGCCTGCTGTACCACTTCATGTCGTTGAGCATGTCGAAGTACACGATGGTGCACATCTGCCTCAGGTCGTACGAATCCATGGCCTCGCGGATCTCGTTGAGATGGGTGTTGAACCTGGATATGAGCCAGGAGTCCATGGGGGTCTCCTCGGAGTCCTTCTCGGAGTCGATGAGGTCCTGGACCAGGGTGGAGATCCTCTCGACCCTCTGCCTGTACATCATGACGGCGTCCTCGCTCCATTCTACGTCCACGAACATGGAAGCAATGTGAGCGTAGTACAGCCTCATGGCGTCCACTCCGAACTTGGCCGCGGCTCCGGGGATGGGCTGGGCCCCTCCCTTGGACTTGGAGATCTTGTCGGAGTTCTTTCCGGTGACGTACCAGTTCACAGTTATTCCGCGGGGCCACATCTCCTGGGGGAGGATGGCCACGTGGTTCATCAGGAATCCGGGGAAGTGCACGGTCATATGCTCCTTTCCTCCGAGGTTGATATCCAGGGGGTACCAATAGAGGACGTCCTTGTGAATCTTCTCCAGGAGCTCCTGGGAGATGCCTGTGGAAGCTGACACGGCCTTGGCGTCTCCCTTGCTGAGGATGACGTAGTCGAAGAACTCCTCGGTCATCTGCTCGGGCTTGATGGAGCCTTCGTTGGCGTACAGAGATATCAGATAGTATACAGGGTACAGTGTGGAGTCGGAGATGGCCTCGATG
>JAEEGH010030882.1_pt1 | contig 10389 bp, 6 predicted proteins | sample 9134181 | NCBI WGS metagenome assembly JAEEGH01 (sample SAMN16246544, study PRJNA631951) | gut metagenome | biome: gut microbiome; feature: rumen; material: DP-attached | host: Bos | place: Iran: Karaj | collected 2018-10 | reverse complement strand
GGGTATTTGCCTGTAGTGAATATACACCAGATAGGCAAACCAGGTGATGGCAGCCCACGTCTCCTTCGGGTCCCACGACCAGTAGTGGCCCCATGCCTCCTTGGCCCAGAGGGCTCCGAAGAGCATGCCGACGGTCATAAAGGCAAGGCCGACGGAGACGAGGTTGTCCAAGCTACCTAGGTCAGGGGTCTGGGGGGATGAGCTGTTGTCAGGCATGCTCGAATTCCTGCTTTCCTTCTTTAGCAAGAACTTTGAGGGCAGAAGATGATACACCGCCATGAGCGTGGCTGCGCCCAATACCGCGTAGGCAAACATATAGACGATGACGTGGGGGGCGAACCAGGGGCTTTGCAAAGCAGGCATCAGCGTCTTGGAATGGATTTCCGGCTTGAAGAGGTTGACACAAATGAACACCAGGGACAAGACGGTGGAGAACGAGAGAATCCACTTGTATTTCCAGCGGGAATAGACGATAATACCGGTCATCGGCAGGAAGAACGAATACCACAGGCGTGTCTCGCCCATCGTGCGGAGGGGCGGGTGCTCCAGCGACACCCACATTGAAAGAATGAATGAAAAAAAGACAAGCAGTCCCAGTATGGTGGCCGTATAGGCCACTGCCCTTTTCTCTTTCCAAGCTGCCCCGGCTCCTATGGCCCACAGCACTACCGCCGTTATTGCAAAATATATGAAATGCTCCCAGCCCAATGTCGTTTACAATTTAATGGTTTACGATTCACAATATCCCTCTCACTTTCCATTCTTTACTCTTCGCTCATCACTCTTCACCAGGGCGAAACCCGCGAACATGCAGAGTGCACCGGCCAGCATCATATAGATGCCGGTATAGACCAGCGGCAGCCAGGGGTCGCTGACCAGCTCGAGTATGGACGCCTGGCTCATGGATCCCATCTCCGTGTCGTAGCCGTATTGATAGATTTTCCAGCCGTCGACCTTCACTGGTTTGTTCACTTCGACCGTGCCCTTGTACTTCTTGCCCTCCTTTGTCAGGATATGGATGTCGGAGGCAAAGCGCTTGGGCGAGCCGTCGTCGTAGGTCTCCATGGTAAACTTCTTCAGTTCGATGGCGATGGGCATCTCGTGGATCATGCCCCGTTCGTCCATAGCCCGCCATTCCTGCTTCCCTTCCGTCGCCATCATCCTCAACCGCTGCAGGTCGGCATTGCCCAGCGTGGCGGTAGTCATGGCGAGGAAGAGGCCGAGGTGGTTCAACAAGAAGGGAATATCGCGCTTCCATCGAAAATGCAGCGTGCGACGAATGATGATTTGCCCCAGAATGACGGCGATATAGGCATAGATGAGCACAAAGGGCCAGAACGACAGCATGTGGTTGAACCACATACCTCCACCGTCCGTATAGCTTTCGTCGCCGGTCGGAGAGAGGGTAGGGGTGAGGTTTGTCTGTCGTGTCAGTCCCATGATGATGGTCAGCACGACGGTATAGACCAGGGCTGGTATGGCGGCCTTGTAGGTGCCGATGAACTGGAAGGCATGAACCTTCTTCCGCAGCAGGAAGATGGCTGCAATGAGCACCAGGAACCCTGCCAGCACCATCCCGTTGACTGGCCAGTGGAAGGCATCCCAGCGAACAGGGCCAACGCTGAGTTCGAGCAGTATTCCTACCCCTATTAGTCCCGCTCCGATGAGGAAGCCTTCGCGCAATCCGTATGGTTTAGTCCACATATTTTGAAACTTGATTAGGAACACGGCACTTGTGCAATCCGCGTGCAGAGAACTGGCTCTTCGCATGCGGCAGTGCCGAGTCCTTTTGCGTTTGACCGCAAAATTACAAATAAAATACAAAACACGCGGAATAGCACCCGCAAACTTAACATAAATTAAGGCAAAAATATAGGCCAATGGCTATATCGTTGCCTAAATTATAGGTACTGAGCTGTTATTGGCCGAGGCTGAAGACTGAAAAAATGTGAATGCGGGTATTATTTTTTTGTGTGTCTGGCGGTGGAATCAGAAAAAATACCTACCTTTGCACATGATTCCATAAAACTAAACATTATAACTATGAGAAAAATGAGAATGTTTGCTATGGTGACGCCGGTGATGATGCTGGCCACCATCCTTGCCGTCAGCAGTATGATGAGCAGTTGCACCCAGGGGAGAAAAGGTGAACCGGGTAAATGGACTATTGAGGCCAAACTGTCGAATCCCGGAGATTCGCTCTATGTGTTTTCTACTGACGATCTTCACAACAGTAACACGTTGGTGAAAGAGAATGGCGTTTTCAAGTTTACGACAGACTTGACGGAGGTGAAGGCTTTCCTTTTCCTCACACCGTCGCTGCTGCGGGGAGAAGGTGGCTACAGTTTCTTGGTTGAAGCAGTGCCTGGCGAAGTGCTGACAGCTGAGGGATTCTGCGATGATGAGAAGCCTGCCGACGGCCTCACTTTCAGCGGCTCGGAGTTCTACAAGCATTACACAGAGGTCAGCACCATCGTCAGCAAGACGGAGGAGACAGATGATGCCCAGCCTGCCATCGACTTCATCAAGGCTCATGCTGGTGAAGAGATTTCTGCCATGCTCATCGCCTCGGTGGCCAGCCATGATCCCGACCATGTCGACGAGACGCTCGCCCTGCTGTCGCCGGAGGTTCGTAACGGCAGGATGAAAGCCTATATCGACCATCAGTTGGAGGAGGTGAAGGAATATTTGAAGCAGAAGGAGATAGAGAATAAGGTGCTCGAACCAGGCACCGAAGCCCCCGACTTCACGCTGAACGACATCAACGGCAAGCCTCTCGCGCTGTCGTCGCTGCGCGGCAAGTACCTCGTGCTCGATTTCTGGGGTTCATGGTGCGGATGGTGCATTAAGGGCTTCCCCGACATGAAAGTGTACTACGAGAAGTACAAGGACAAGCTGGAGATACTCGGCATGGACTGCAACGACACTGAGGAGAAGTGGAAGAAGGCTGTCGCCGAAAACGAGCTGCCTTGGAAGCACGTCTTTGTACCCAAAGAGTCGACGGTACCTACCGACTACTTCATCAGTGGCTTCCCCACGAAAATCATCATCGACCCCGAGGGCAAGGTGGTGAAGACGGTCGTCGGTGAGAGTCCTGAGTTCTACGAGCTGCTCGACAAGTTGTTTTAGAGCTACTTCCTAGTTGGGGTGAACAATAACGATGCGCCCACTTCTCACGGGAGAAGTGGGCGCATCGTATGATGCATCCTATTTCTTGGTCTTGATGCCGAAGACGCAGAGGGAGCCGATGATGAAGAGGGCGGCAGCAACGAACATCATCGATGACTGCGAGCTGCCGATGAGTTTCAGGATGGTGCCGCCGAGGATAGCTGCCACAATCTGCGGCAGGCAGATAGTGCCGTTGAAGAGACCCAGATAGGCACCCATGTGGCCGTAGCCCTGCAGGGCATTGGTGACCAGCGTGAACGGGCAGGCGAGCATGGCAGCCCAGCCGCAGCCGATGAGCAGGAAGGGCAGAATCTGCATATACTGGTCGGGGCAGAAGGGGATGAGGGCAAAGCCCAGTCCACCTAGCAGCAGGCTGACGAAATAGGCACGCTTGATGTTGCCGAAGCGGGGAATGAGCGTGGCCCAGACGACGCTGCCCATGGCCTGGATGGCATAGAGCACGCCCGTCCAGTTGCCGGCATCCTGATAGGCTGCCGTCTTAGAGTCGGCAGTGCCCCAGACGGTGAGCGACACGGCGTCGACGACGTAGGTCCACATGTAGAGCATGCCGGCCCAGCAGAAGAACTGCACCAGTCCGATACGCCAGAAGGCGGCAGGGGCATTCTTCAGCAGCACAAACCAGTTGGCCTTGGTGTCATTCTCTTCCGACACAGGATTATACTCCAGATACTCCTGGGGTGGCCACTCCTTCACCTTCATCGTGGTGTAGATGACGCAGAGAATGAGGATGGCGGCGCCGACGTAGAACGACCAGATGACGGAGTCGGGCACGACACCCTCAGGGGCAGTGTTGCTCACGCCTATCCAGGTGAAGACGAAGGGGAAGATGAAGCCCACGACGCTGCCTGCGTTGCACAGGAACGACTGGATGCTGTATGCCTTGCCCTTTTGCCGCTCGTTCACCATGTCGCCCACCATCATCTTAAACGGCTGCATGGCCATGTTGATGCTCGTGTCGAGGAGCATGAGCATCAGCAGTCCGAAAATCATCACTGCCGAGATGCTCAGACCCAGCGAGCCGCTGTTGGGCAGCAGGCACATCACGGCCACGGCCATCGTCGCGCCGATGAAGAGGTAGGGGATGCGGCGGCCGAAGCGTGTCCATGTGCGGTCGCTGAGGGTGCCGATGATGGGCTGCACGAGGATGCCCATCAGCGGGGGCAGGATCCAGAAGAAGCTCAGGTCGTGCGGGTCGGCACCGAGGGTGCGGAAGATGCGCGAGATGTTAGCACTCTGGAGTGCGTAGGCTATCTGCACTCCGAAGAATCCGAAGCTCAGGTTCCAGAGCTTCCAAAACGATAAATCAGGTTTCTGTTTCATATACGGTTTGTTTTTGTTGCCACGGTTTTACCCGGTTGTTCTATTTTTTTTTGCCACGGTTTTCAAGGTTTTGTACGGTTATTCTCTTTTTTTTGCCACGGTTATGCACGGTTTTGTACGGTTATTCTCTTTTTTGCCACGGTTGTGCCACGGTTTTGTACGGTTATTCTCTTTTTTGCCACGGTTATGCACGGTTTTATACGGTTATTCTAGTTTTTTTGCCACGGTTATACACGGTTTTGTACAGTTATTCTAGTTTTTTTTGCCACGGTTATACACGGTTTTGTACGGTAATTCTAGTTTTTTTTGTCATGGTTTTGTACGGTTATTCTAGTTATTGCTCATATCCTTTGGCAGCCTGACCTAGAAGACGCTGGAAACCGCGACCTTCTTGCTGGCTGAAATTTAGGATATAGCCTAGCTTGCTGTGGGTAAGGTTGACGTAGTTCAACGTTTGGGCTATATGTTCGCGTGTAATAGCAGGTACAGCTTTCAGCTCCACGATGATTTTTCCATCTACAAAGATGTCTGCAACATAATTACCCACAATTTTTCCTTTGTATTCCACTACAAGCGGTTTCTGGCGCTCATAAGGGATACCCATTTCGTCGAACTCTATACAAAGTGCATTCTCGTAGACCTTTTCCGCCAGTCCTTTACCCAGCGTGTTCAGCACATTGTTATAAGCTTTCAGAATCTTATCACTCAATTCCTGGTATATCAACATTTCTTATATTTTTTATTATAGAAAACGATATTAAAACTATGTCCAACCGTGTCCAACCGTGGTGTCCTCACATCCTCAAACCGTGTCCAACCGTGTAAAACCGTGGCTCCCAAGTCCAAGTCTCACCGTGTCCAACCGTGTTAAACCGTGGCCCCCACATCCGTGGCCCATGTCCGAGGCTCACCGTGATGTCCCTCGGATGATGAGCCGTGTGCGGACGATGCGCTTCTCCACGTGGTCTAGGGGGATGCGGCCCTCGACGTGGCCGATGAGCACGTTGGCGGCCTCCTCGCCCACGCGCACGCCGCGCTGCTCGACGGTGGTGAGCATGGGGTCGCAGGCCATGGCTCGCTCGCCGTTGGTGAATCCGCAGATGCTGATGTCCTCGGGCACGCGCAGTCCCATGTGCTTCACGGTGTAGAGGATGCCGATGGCCGTGTCGTCGTTCACGGCGAAGAAGGCGTCGGGATACTGGTCGCCGTCGAACATGTCGGGTGTGATCAGCTCAGCGTCGCGGCGGTTGTCGCAGTAGCGTGTCATCCGAATGTCGAAAGGCAGTCCGTGCTTCAGCAGTGCGTCCTTGTAGCCGTTGAAGCGGTTCTTCGATATTTCCAGGTTCATCTGCGAGCCGTAGTAGGCGATGTGGCGGCAGCCCGTCTGGATGAGATAGCTCACGGCGTTGTAGGCTCCCATATAGTCGTCGACCACCACGCGGCTGGCGTTCACGCCTGTGCAGATGCGGTCGTAGAACACCAGGGGCACGCCGGCGTCGATGAGTCTTTCGAAGTGCTCGTAGCGCTGAGTGTCCTTAGCCTGCGAGACGATGATGCCGCACACCTTGTTCTCGAAGAACGACTGGCAGAGTCTTACCTCCTGCTCATACTTCTCGCCGCTCTGTGCCACCATGATGCGGTAGCCGTGCTGTTCGGCCTCCTCCTCTATGCCCTTCAGGATGGTGGAGAAGTAGTAGTGCACCAGCTCGGGCACGATGACGCCAATGACCTTCATCGGCTTCACCTTCGAGTGGCGCAGCGATTCTGCCAGCACATTCGGTGTGAAGTTGTGCTCACGTGCATACTGCTGTATCTGCCGCCGCCGCTCTTCCGAGATGCGCGGCGAGTCGGCCAGTGCCCTCGACACCGTAGCCACCGATGTGCCCAGCTCACGGGCTATGTCCTTCATTGTCATCATAGTGATTTCCGGTTTTTATTTATCAATACAACAGTTTTTGTTCTTTCACCATGCAAACTTACATAAAATTTTTGAATTATACCCCAATTTCATAAAAAAGTTGAGACCACACCCTTCTTTTTTGCTGTTAAAGTATGCTCTCTCGCATATTTTTGCTATCTTTATAGCGTTTTTTTAAAATTAACTTTAGCCTATGAAGAAAGTATGTGGTCTCGACGTGCACAAAGATAATGTATTTGTGTGTATTCTCAGCGAGAATGGCGAGAAAATTCAGGAAAAATATGGAATTTTAACACCCGACCTTGACCGCCTGCGTGATTTGCTGGTTTCTCAGGGAGTGGGGAAGGTGTGCATGGAGAGTACGGCGACCTACTGGATGCCCATCTGGCGTGTGCTGGAGTCCGACTTCGAGCTGTATCTTGTCAACCCCTATGCCATCAAGCAGTTGCCGGGGCGCAAGAGCGACGTGAAGGACGCGGAGTGGATAGCCACGTGCCTGATGAAGGACCTCATCCGCGGCAGCTACGTTCCGGATCTCATCATCCAGCAGATGCGCCAATACAACCGCCGCATCTACGACATCAACAACCAGTCTGTGCGCATCGAGTCAAAGATGGACGCCCTTCTGCAGCGATGTGGCATCCGCCTGAGCAACTATGTGTCAAACGTGGACACGAAAGGATACCAGGAAGTGGTGAAGAAAGTCATTGAGGGCGTGACGGACGCGGAGGAGTTGCTGAAGAAGGTGCACGGACGTACCATCAACAAGTGGGGGCGCGACACGCTGAAGGCATCCCTGACAGGGGTGGTGACGGATGTTGACCGCGACATCCTTCGGCAGTACAAGGAGGAGCTTGACCAGCTGAAGCGTCACAAGGAGGAATGCCAGACTAAGCTGACAGCCATGTGCAAGGAGCATTTCCCGACGCAGCTGGCCAACCTACAGACGATGCCCGGCGTGGACGAGGACTCCGCCACACAGATGATGGCAGAGGTGGGCGTAGACCTCAGGCTGTTCATAACGGCGGCCATGCTCGTCGGATGGGCGGGCCTGAAGCCGAGGAATGACGAGAGCAACGGGAAGTTCAAGTCGAAGAAGACGACACACGGCAACAAGTACCTCAGAAAGCTGCTCATAGAATGCGCGTGGGGCGCAAGCAGGACGAAAGGATGCTTCTACAACAAGTTCAGCTACCACCAGACACAGGTGAGGAAGAAGAAAGGCAAGAAGGTACAGGTAGCAATAGCACGCAAGATGCTCGTCGCCATCTGGTTCATCCTCACCACGGGATGCCAGTACAAGGATTACGTCAGGGAGGTGGAACAGAAGACGGAAGAGGCCAGGGACATAGCCAGGGAGGCTGTGCGAAAGGCAATAAAGCCCAAGACCGGGAAAAAAGAACGGCAGGATGTCGGTCAACAGCCCCAAAGCTGATTATAATCCCCCCCCTTGAGGGGTGGCTATAATATACCGCCCGCTGTAAGGTAAATATCTTTGTAGTGGTAGCACCCTGTCTTGCAAACATACTGATGCTCCGGGCGGCGTAGTACCCCAATTTGAGTTCTGAAGCTCGCAGAGGAAAGTTGCAATTTGTATTAAGAGAACACTGGGAGGAGATACGCCCAGTGAAAAACTATGCTCATGCTTAACGATGATGGCACCAGAAACACTGCTCCCACGGCAGTGTAAGCAAAAAAGAAGGGTGTGGTCTCAAAACTTTTATAGAGGAAAGATAGTGCAAACTTTTTTTGCGCGCGCGAATACCTTATATTATTATAGCCAAATAAACGTGCAAACGTTTGCGTATTATACTAACGTGAAAATATAAAAAATAATTGTCGGACTATGCAAAAATATTCTAACTTTGCATCGGATTTTCCTAATAAAGCAGAAACAACAACTGAATTAACAATATTAACTAACTAAAAATGTAATGATGAAGCAGGTAAACATGCAATTACCGCTGAGGATGTTGACCCTCTTGTTAGGGCTCTTCCTTTCGGTAGGGGCCTTTGCACAGCAGATGACTGTGAAGGGCCATGTGAAAGATGCCACTGGCGAACCCATCATCGGAGCTACCATCCGTGTTACCGGCACGCAGACAGGCGTGGTGAGCGACTTCGACGGTAACTTCCAGATTCAGGCCAGCCAGGGCCAGACGCTTAGTGTGACCTACGTGGGCTACCAGACGGCCACCGTGGCTGCCGCTCCCAATGTGGTGGTGACGCTGCAGGACGATCAGGCAGTCATTGGCGAGGTGGTGGTCATCGGTTATGGTGTGGCCAAGAAGAACGACCTCACCGGCAGTGTGACGGCTATCAAGCCCGACGAGAAGAACCACGGTCTCATCACCAGCGCCCAGGAAATGATCTCCGGTAAGATTGCCGGTGTGAACGTGACCAGCGACGGCGGTACCCCTGGTGGCAGCTCCACGATTCGTATTCGTGGCGGCTCGTCGCTGAATGCCTCCAACGATCCTCTCATTGTAATCGACGGCTTGGCCATGGACCGTCAGGGTGTGAAAGGTGCACCCAACGCCCTGTCTATGGTTAATCCTAACGACATCGAGTCGTTCACCGTGCTGAAGGATGCTTCGGCTACAGCCATTTATGGTAGCCGCGGTTCTAACGGTGTCATCATCATCACCACGAAGAAGGGCCGTGTGGGCCAGGCTCCGAAGGTGAGCTACAACGGCAACGTCAGCTATTCCGTGAAGCGCAACAAGCTCGACGTGCTCGATGCCAACGAGTATCGCTCGTTCATCAAGTCCTACTACGGTGCAGAGTCGGCTGCCGCCGGTCTGCTGGGCAATGCCAACACCGACTGGCAGGAGGAAATCTTCCACTCCGCCGTCAGCAGCGACCACAACATCACCGTGCAGGGTGGCCTGAAGAACATGCCCTACCGTTTCTCGGCAGGCTACACCGACCAGAACGGTATCCTGAAGACCTCGAACTTCCAGCGTACCACCGCCAGCTTGACCTTGAACCCGTCGCTGCTCGACGATCACCTGAAGTTCAACATCAACGGCAAGTTCATGTACTCCCACAACCGCTATGCCAACACGGGTGCCATCGGCGAGGCCGTGCGCTTCGATCCCACGCAGCCCGTCACCAGCACCGATCCTCTCTTCAAGGACTTCCGAGGCTATTGGCAGTGGGGTGGCGACGGCTCCGGCTATAACGACAACACCGTCAGCCGTGCCATCATCGCCACAGGTCCCGGCAAGAACCCCGTGGCCATGCTCAACGAGCGCAACGACCGTGCCAACTCCTACGACTACATGGGCAATGTGGAGGTGGACTACCAGATTCACGGCTTCGAGGACTTGCGCCTCCATGCCAATGCCAGCGGCGACTGGGCCAACGGTAAGCAGGACACCGACTATGCTCCCTGGGGTTCGTCGAACTTCTACTATGGCAACAGCGGCTTCTCGAAGGAGAACAAATACAACCTTACTTTCTCGGCCTATGCACAGTACTACAAGGACTTCCTGAAGACCCAGCATTTCGACATCATGGGCGGCTACGAGTGGAGCCACAACAAGTACTGGGGCAACTCGGCCTACAAGAGCCTCTACCCCATGACCTATGGCTCCAGCACCAATGACCCCGAGCTGACCAAACTGCGCGGCACGCCTTTCAAGGAGAGCAGCAGCGAGTGGAAGCAGGAGAGCTACCTCGTGAGCTTCTTCGGCCGTGCCAACTATATCGCCTTCGACCGCTATATGATTACCGCCACTGTGCGTCGCGACGGTTCCAGCCGTTTCTTCGACCACTGGGCAACATTCCCCTCGGTGGCCCTGGGCTGGAAGATCAGCGAAGAGCCCTTCCTGAAGAATGCCAACTGGCTCGAAGAGCTGAAGCTCCGTCTTGGCTGGGGTAAGACTGGCCAGCAGGACGGCATCGGCAACTACAACTATTTCGCATCCTATAATGTGAACACCCCCAGCGTCGACGGA
>JAEEGH010030881.1_pt1 | contig 10389 bp, 8 predicted proteins | sample 9134181 | NCBI WGS metagenome assembly JAEEGH01 (sample SAMN16246544, study PRJNA631951) | gut metagenome | biome: gut microbiome; feature: rumen; material: DP-attached | host: Bos | place: Iran: Karaj | collected 2018-10 | reverse complement strand
GGCGAACGCGCCTACCGAAGCGGTGATATCGTGCGCTGGAGAACCGACGGCAACATCGAATTTGTGGGCCGTCAGGACGGTCAGGTGAAGATTCGCGGCTTCCGCATCGAGCTCAAGGAAGTGGAGGAAGTGCTGAGGGAATGCCCGGGCGTAAAAGACGTCACGGTACAGGCCTTCGACAACCCTTCCGGCGGTAAGTTCATCGCCGCTTACGTGGTTTCTGACGGCAAGTTTGACATCCCGGCCGCCAAGGCTTTCATCCAGGAGCGCAAGCCTCCTTATATGGTTCCGGCCGCCTTTGTCCAACTGGACAGCATTCCGCTCAACGTGAACCAGAAGGTAGACCGCAAGGCCCTGCCCAAACCCACGCCCGAATCCGGCCAGGAATATGATGCCCCTGCCACCGACCTGGAAAAGAACCTGTGCGAGATTTTTGCCGAGGTCCTGGGCATGGAAAAGGTGGGCGCCACGGACAACTTCTTTGACCTGGGCGGCTCCTCGCTCATGGTTACCAACGTGATGGTGTGTGCCGAAAAGCGCGGCCTCAAATTCGCCTATGCAGATGTCTTTGCCCATCCTACCGCCCGCGAACTGGGCGCCTTCCTGGGCGGAGGAGCCCCGGCTCCCAAGGAAGACAGCGAAATCAGCGACTATGACTATTCGGCCATAGACAAGCTCCTTGCCGGCAACACGCTGGAAGCCCTCCAGAACGGAAAGAGGCAACGCCTGGAAGGCCAGATCCTCCTGACGGGCGCCACGGGCTTCCTGGGCATCCATATGCTGCGGGAACTGGTGGAAAACACCCCTGAAGATACGGTTATCTGGTGTCTCCTCCGACCCAAGGGAACCCTTTCGGCCGACCGCCGTCTGAAAGAGATGCTGGTGTACTACTTCGAGAAGGATTACCGGCCGCTCTTTGGCAAGCGCATCCGCATTGTGAACGGAGACATCACCCAGCCCGCCGTATTCGACTCCCTGAAGGCCTCCGGAACGCCCTGGAGCCTGGTGGTGAACTGCGCCGCCAACGTGAAGCACTTCTCCAAGGGAACGGATATCGAGGATATCAACTACGGCGGCGTCAAGAACATCTGCGCCTTCTGCGAGGCCACGGCGGCCCGTCTGGTGCACGTGTCCACGGAGAGCGTGTCCGGAATGAGCCCGGGCAGCCATCCCAATCTGATCACGGAACAGCAGCTGTACTTTGGCCAGCAGGCCGCCAACCAGTACATCCACTCCAAGTTCATGGCCGAAAGGTACATCCTGGAGCGGATGGCCGCCGGCGCCCTCAACGCCAAGATCCTGCGCGCTGGAAACCTGTCGCCCCGTTCCCTGGACGGCGAGTTCCAAGTGAATCTCAACGCCAACTCGGCCATGGGACGCCTGAGGGCCTACAAGCTGCTGGGCGCCTGCCCTTACTCCCTGCTGGACTCCAAGATGGAGTTTTCCCCCGTGGACGACAGCGCCCACGCCATGGTGCTCCTGGCCACGACGCCCAGGGAAAACTGCGTCTTCAACGTGTCCAACAACCACCTGCTGCCCATGGAGGACATTGTCTCCCGCCTGCAGCTGATAGACGGAAACAAGGTGGATTACGTGGAATTCCCGGAATTCCTGTCCAGGGTGCAGGCCCTTATGGCCCAGCCGGACAAGGCTCCACTGCTGAGCAGCCTGGTGGCTTACGCCCAGTCGCCCACCGATAAGGAGGAAATGGTGGTGAACCAGCCTTCCGTGCACTTTACCATGCAGGTGCTGTACCGCCTGGGCTTTGCCTGGGACCACACCTCCTCCCAGTACGTGGACATGATCTTCAAAATGCTGCGGACTTTGCGGTATTTCGGGTAGAGGCCGCTTTTCGCGCCCGTTACCCGCAGTAGCATCTCCCAGGGCAAGAATTGACCCCTTTTCTTGCCCTGGCGCGTGCTGCAGCATCTCTCAGGGCACGTTTTGACCCTTTTTCTTGCCCTGACACGTGCTGGTGAGTATAACATTTCGATTACTGTTACCGGTTACCCTTTGCCCGGTTATGGGTTTTGCACAGCATTTGACAATTGCCGATGTCTGTGGCGCCACCCTTGCTCCACGCGGTGACGTGATCGGCATCCATGTCCTTCAGATCCCAGATTTTGGTGTGGTTGGCATCGTGGCCGATAGCGCATAGCGGACAGTTGGATTCACCTTTCTCCTTTGCCGCAGCCGTCTGCTGCCTGTAGACAAAATCCTTAGTCTTTGGGTCAAATACCCGGACATCCAGCAGCTGAGTATCCTGTTCCCCACCAAGTACATATTCCCAGATTCCTCTTGGATCTTCAATTTGGGTATCGGATAGTAACCGTTGTATCTTTTCTGATAATACATCAGGATCGTAACCTTGGTGATGATAAGTACGCCACAGTCTTCCCCATTCAAGTCCTTTCATCTTAGACTCTACATCTTTGAATGTGCTATTTATCCAATTAATAACACTCTCAAAATAATCAGTCAACTCAGATATATCACCATTATCACGATGTTCACTCATATACCGGTCTATGAGTCTATCGTCCTTCTCTGCTTTTGCCACCCAACACAATGCTTCCTCCAGTATTTCCTGTCTTTTAGGATCGCCCTTTATGTACGAGCGCCATTTCTTCATATTTGAATTGCTTGAATTGCTGAATACTTTCTTGGCTTCTGTAACGAACTTACCACTAAATATGGCATTCCTTTTTTCTTGTTCTGTCAACTTCATGCCAACAATATTGATGGTCTCGAACCATTGCTTTATTTCAGATTCTGTTCCTTCACAAACGTAGATGGTCAGTGGACTGCCAAGTATTCTGTTACGTTTATCCTCTGGCAATGCACTAAATTGCTTTTCTCTTTTGTCATCTTCATCTATAATAGAGAAATGTCCTGTTACGTATCTACCAAAAGAAGTAATACGCTGCTGACCGTCAAGTACTTCGTACATACCATCTGGCCGTCTTACGAAATAGAGCAAACCAAGTGGATATTTTTTCAAGAGACTATATATGACATCCACATCATGTTTTCCATCATCATAGATATAGTGACGCTGATATTCAGGCTGTATAATTAGTTTCCCACCCCAGCCAAACAAGCCTTTTGCTTCTACTTTGCTATATGTAAAACCCTTGCATATATCAGCAACAGTCAAATCTGTTAAAAGTATTGTTTCCATTATAAATGATTTTTGCGAATAAGAATTCTTTCATACATCCTTTTAAGTTGTCCATCTTGTTTTATATATAATCTTGGACCACCATTTAGTTTGCCTAGTCTCTGCTTAATGATTTTCATATCAGCAAGTTCAAGACTTATGCCCAATATTTCGAACTGTTCTGGACAATAATAACCTAGGAAAGAAATAGGTACTCCCATCACTCCATCATAATCGTCAGGAATAGACTTATAACTGGGAACTTCTATTGCATCATAATTCTCATAGTGCCAATATTCTTTCAAGCCCTTAAGGTCTTTATGTGTACAGAATTTAAGGTTGTCTGCCATAGACATCAAATCAAGCCTCTGATGCCTGATACCATGTTCCATGTTAGTAAGCCAAATACTTGCTGACCGTCCCATTACTTTTCCATTAATGATACGATACTTGCTTCCTTCTTTTTCGTGTTTCACATAGTAATCAGCGATTTCTTTAGGAACATCAAACAGAAGGTCTTGACTTGCTCTTGTAGAACCGCCCCACACTTCGTTTCTCATTACATAAGGGAAAACATCTTTGGCTGACAAGATGTTCTTGTTGCAGATACATAAGAATTTTTTCTTTGAATCAATGAGCCATTGGAAAAACTCTCTGAACAAAGAGAATGGTGGGTTAGTGATAATTATATCTGCTTCATCCCTTAACCTCGTTACTTCTTCACTTCTAAAATCTCCGTCACCTTCAAGATACTCCCATTCCAGATCATCATCATTTATAATGCCATCTTTCGTTGTATCACGTTCCAAAACGAATTTCTTCCCATGTGTCTTTGACATTACAGGGTCGTATTGTTGTGCTTCTGTTTCAAAGAGTGTCAATTGGTAGCCCACTTTGTATTTCTTGCTCTCAGGGGCATAGCTTGTAGAAATGAGTTTCTTTATACCAAATTCCTCAAAACGGCGAGCAAAGAAACGTGTGAAGTTGCTCCACTCTGGATCATCGCATGGCAATAAGATGGTCTTACCACGAAATACGTTCGCATCGTACTCCACATAAGACAAAACTTCACGCTCTATATCGCCATATTGAGTGTAGAATTCATCCTGATTGGCAGCTTGGGCATTGTTTAAGTTCGTATTTGCCATAGATTTTATAGCTTCTTGATGATAGGTTTGAAAAAGGTGATGAACTTCTCCGTATATTCTCTATACCAGCCAAAGATATCTTCTCGTGAAGACGGATTACTCAGGTCTCCGCTCTTGTACATGTCTATAGAAGATGCCTTTTTATCATCAAGTCTTCTCCAGTCTAATTTTAATCCAATGTGCTCCTCTGCCTCCTCCTTATATTTCACAAGCGCATCAAAATACATCTTGTCTGCATCATCGGACATATATAATTGAATGGTGGCTTTTTGTTCTCTCTTATTCAGCAAAAGCGCCACATGGATGCCGCTTTTACCAATAGCAATACTCATCCAATGGTCGTATGATGCACTACGTGTACGAAAGAGTTTTGATGGGTGTTGTTTCATGTATTCTATAAACTCTGTCCAATACGCATAGTTAAATTCTTTACCTTCAGAGCGTCCCTCGCTTGAAGCCTGAGAACTACGAACATCTTTTGACCATCCATTTGGTTTTGCAATTACATTGAACATTGGAGCAGCCGGGCTATCGCCGATTTTTATAAGTTCAATCTCAACACCAAAGAAATTAAAATCTTTGTCAGTGATTTGATTCAACCAGTCGATAGCAGCACGATGCTCTTCTGTGAAATGTTCTGCAATCCAGATGATAGTAACTGTATTAAGACCAGCAGCATAAGTTAGAATCTGGCCCAAATGGTTGTGATCTGTTTTTTCGAGTTGGTTTTCGATTAGGACCAGTTTATCTGTACCGGGGTCAACACAAAGTATATCGGCACGAAATGGACCGACATGCTCTTCCTGAGATTTTACTTCCAATTCATTCATTCCAAGAGCATCTGCCAAGAGTGCGATGTTCTCTTCTGATGCTAGCCATGGTGTGAAATCACTTGCCTCGTTCTGCCAACAAGAGCGTAGGTCCACTTTTGTAATCTTAGAAAGTTTAATAGACGTAGCCATATGTAATTGATAGTTTTCATAGTTTTGCATCAACTATCAATCACTTACGCACAAAGAAAGCGTGATGCCTCTTATGCGTTGAACTTTGGGGCATGCCCAGGAAAGGAAACCCCAGCCGGTTAACAAGAATGCATCACGCCTATTGGCTAATGCATTGCTATATTTACCGACTTGAGGATGCACTATTCCTGCACCCCACAATCTCTATTACTTCAAAGCGTTTTTATTTCCAAATTGTTTCCTGGGCATTTTGGTTCAACGCGAAATAATAGCTAATGCTTTTTTTCATTAAGGTCATACCGGCACTTCCGCTGAAGTCTTTTATACCCCACATTTACATGTATTTTAGGGCACACTTTTTCCGATATTCGCAACAAATATACAAAATGTTTTTGTATCACCTCTAAAAAAAATATAAAAATACGCTTCTCCCCTCATTATTTTATCACTATTGGCAGCAATTGGCATTATACCCCATTGTCTTTTCTCTACTTAAGCATGTTTTTTGCTAAAAAAACAGCTTTTTTATTACGTATTCCATGAGTTTTCAATTATTCTTAGTACATTTGCGGTCTAAACATCCAATACCAGACAGGGCTGGTCAGGAAAAACAACAGATTATGGCCGTATACGCAATTTATTCATACGAGATTCAAGAAGGTAATAGGAGTCTCTTCTATAAAAAAACAGGGAAGAAAGCCATTGATATGGCAAATGAAATCGTCAGCAATCTGCTGAAGGATGGCTTGACTTTTATTGGAAAAAAAAGAAAGGTGGATCATCCGTTGATGAATCGCCATTTTGTCGGAAGAGATGATGTTTTTGCTTGGGAATTGTGTAACGAGAAGGATAAAATTCTACTTGAAGGTCATGAGAGAAATCTTGTTCCTGAGCATCCTGGCAGCTATGTTATAGTAGACAACAGACCTGATGTTTGTCAGATAGCGATAGAGAAAAATAGTGCTTTCGGTCCAGACACAGATAAAGTGGTCAAATATCTCAAACGGTCATTCAAGGAGCATCTGATAGAATATGGCTTGAAAATGGTCATCAAAAGAAAATGGCAGGCCGCAAATTTTAAGGATATTATTCGTGACAGAATTATCAAGCAAAAGGATTCGGTAAAAAGAGTCGTATGGGAGTTCCCTAATCCAGACAGGGTGAAGGGAATTGATGCCACCAAGCAAATGAAAGATAGGCTGAGGGGCCTCATGTTATTTACACAGGCCTCTAATGCCATAAAGGGCAAATTAACGCTGACCGGTTCCAAGAAAATGCCGATAGATGTAGATGACGACAAGATAGAAGACTGGGCAATGATAATGGCACTTAGTGCTCAAAACGACTATAAATTATCGTATTATTTTTACAATTCCTCTGTAGTGAATTTCAAAGACGTTGCCGATGCATTTGCCTCTATTGACGATAGGATTATAAAAGAGTTTGAGTCCGGCCAACTTATACACAAGGGTGAAGTAACGACTTATGAACTAATTGAGAGACTAGACGACATCAGGAAACAAATAGCAGACTATGACCAAGAGAAGATTGTTGACGACGGCGAGTAAACGGAATATTAAGGAAGCTTTCAAAAGCAATTTAGTATTCCGCACTATCGATGCTGCTTACAAAAAGCAAGAGACACAAATGACGACTCTCAGGTTCTCACCAGAGGAGATTTGTGTAAACTGCTTCATTGGTTTTGACCAAATTCTAAAGAATCGTGATAATATAAGCGAAATTACAAATCGCATGTGGTACAACACCTTCTGCGAATTAATAGATGATGCCCAGGAAGCTTCAAGAGGCTTTGAAACGAAAGAACTCGAAACTGCAACATCTTGTATCATCTATTCCATCATTGCCTGCATGACGGCAAGCGACGATTGGGAGATAATAAAGCATACAGAGACTCTTATGTTCCAAATTGCTGAGCACTCAGAACTCAACTCTATCGTCCTGCCTTTCGATAATAATATAGAGAGCGACTTTGCTGAGTATATACAGAGGTATATCAGCAAAGGTAAATATATCAGCGACATATTGGATAGTCCCAAAAGCAATGTTGACCCGATCAATCCCATAAGCACACCCAGAGAAAGGACAAAGACAAAAGAAGGAGTAAAGAAACGTCTTGAGTTTATGAAGGGGTATCTGCCAGAAAGTGAAATACTGATTATGACTTCTTCTGACTTCAATACGATGCTTGAAGCCGTAGAATACCTCATAGAAAATGACGTAGTGAAAAAACAGGAGTCAAAGATTTCCACAAATCTTCCAATAGCACATTTACGTTATACATTCTATTTGGTTTATACAAATGAGGGCAAATGTGTTAATCGTCAATTGTGGTTAGATTTTCTTGGTGAGACATTCTCACAGATGCAGAATAATAAAGACTCGCTTTACAATCACTTTTCTGATAAGCCAACAGATTATGACCGTTTTTACAAGCCAAAGAAGAAAAAGTGAGTGGGATAATGGGATTTAGGAAAATCCCATTGAAAAAAAAATTAAGTGGAGATTGGAATTTATTTATGTTCCGAATCTCCACTTTTTTATTTGTATATCAAATACTTGCATCTCATTCCAAGAATGGGATTTAAATAATTTTTGAATGGGATTTTGTATCTAAGAAATCCCATATTGTGCCCCTTTTAATCCCACGCTTCCTTTGCAGCCGAGAATTGAATATCTCCGTTCTTGGCTGTCTGTCGTTGTGGCGAAGCAGATGGTCGAACCGCCTAAAATCCGAAAATTATGAAAAAGGATTTTATTTTGAGAAGACCATCAGGTTCTAAGAAGACAAACGAACCTAAGGTCATGAGTGAAGTACTCAAAGAGTACTTACAGAGTGATGATGCCCTTGCTGTCGCACTACGCGATCATCTCTTCAAGGACATCCACCCGGACACATTTTTAGGTATCAACCTGAAGTTAATGACACGCCAGCCCGGCCGTATGGAGGTGAGCGAGATGTTCGGAGGAGTTCTAACACGAGATGACGAAGATCACTTCACGTTCATCCAAGACCTCATCGAACAGAAAACGGATTACGCACGTAACCCACATGTTTACTCAGGTAAGCACATCAACGTGATTCGGAAGAAAGACGGCGACCTCTGCCCTACTTTCAACCGTCCTCGCTACACGAAGAAATTCACATTTCAAGATCTCTGCCGCGAAGCTGCCAAGGAACTTCTTCTCGTGGCTGGCCTTGTAGAGAAAATGAGGTGAAGTTAGCGTGAGAGCGTTTCAGCGTTTCAAGCGTTTCAGGGGTAAAGCAGAGTATTATACCCTCTTTTATAGACTTATAAATAATTAATAATAAGTAATTTACATATTAAAAGGTGAGCGCTGATACCCCACATACCCCCTACTGAAACGCGAAACGCTGAAACGAGAAACAAACTTTTCGAAACAGAAAAACAATGTAAAAATTTAAATATCAATACTATGTATAGTATCACTAAACCACAAGCCCCCGAAATACCCAACCTCGGTAAAGGCTTAGAAGCGTTCAGGCTGCTTCTCTCTCAAGCAAGTAAAGACATGCATGAACCCTTGCTACCTATGCTGTTTCCTGTATTAGGCACAAAAATCAGTCAAGCAGAATTTCAGTATCCCAGTGGTCAATGGCTGGAAATGTGTGGTCAACAAGCGGCTTTGATAGCCGATAGTGCTGGAAACAAAGGTCAACTGGGGTTGCTGGTGGAAGCCTGCAATCGTGATTTCCGGGAAGAAGATGCTGAGGAATTGAAGAAATATCTCCAGTATCAGAAGACCTACAAGAAGCGTTCTCAATCCAAAGAGCGTCCGGAGGAGGTGTTTCCCCTACTAAGATTCTTACCTGCAGATTGCAGTAAGCCGGGCTATCTAAAGGCACAGATGGCATGTCAGGAGCATGGCGGATTGACCACATACATCGACCTTAAGGAAATCGAGCAGCTGGACAACCTTTGCGGCTCTCACAAGCAGGTGACGCAAATGCTCAGACTTATGTGGGACAGAGAAGTTTACAATGCCCTACGAGCCACCATAGACGGAATAACCGGTTCTGCATTGCTTAGGACAAACCTTACAATAAGTACTACTCCTGTTCGTGCCAGACAATTCTTTAAAAACAATCTCTATGACGGCACCCTAGGCAGAATGGTTTTCTCCTATAAGGCACGCGGTAACCGCGACGGAAAAATTCCACGTATCGGCAAGTTTGATAATAACTTCTACCAGCAGTTGGATGATATGCTATCACATCTGGATAACTGCAAAGGACATCATATCATCAGGCCCTTGAACAAACTCGTCGAACGTTTGGCTTACGACATGGCAGAAATGGGTGACCTCACAGATAACGACTGCCTATGGGATATGGGTAAGAGAAGCCTCGTATCAGCATGGAAAGCAGGCTGCATCATGTGGGTGCTCAACAATCAGACATGGACTCGCGCGATGGGCGACGTGGTGGAATGGCTGGTGTGGCACGATATGTGGAGCAAGTATCAGGTGCTGGGCGATATGCTGAAAGACGGAGATACAAGCACGTCCGAAGCCAGCAAGGCTGCACCAGCTAACATGCTTGATGACATCAAGGGCGACTCGTTCTGCGAGGTACAACTTGATGCGCTTCGCCAGAGTCTGGGCAAGCCCACAGGTAGCGCAACAAAAAGACAGCTGCGCGTATGGGTGCATCGAGGGCTAATTACTATGAATGAAGAGACTGGCGTTTACACCAAGACTGAGACATATTTAAATAGAACCTGACTGTATAAGATATTAAATAATAAAGATTAAAAGCAAATGAATAAACTAGAAATTCAAGAGCTCCGCGACCTTCCCATTGAGGGGGTCGCAGAGCGACTCGGACTCCAGGTGGAGCGGCACAAGAGCCTATGCCCGTTTCATGAGGACAGTCACCCAAGCCTGTCGTATCGGGTGAGCAAGAATACCTACCGATGCTTCGTGTGCGGAGCCAATGGCGACACCATCGAACTGGTGATGCGGCATCTTAACAAGGACTTCAAAGAGGCCTGCCGATGGCTGGCAGACGAGAACTGTGTCATCCTTGATGAGTGGAAACCTGCCAAGACAGATGAGGTACAGAAGCCGTTTGATGCGA
>JAEEGH010030879.1_pt1 | contig 10389 bp, 9 predicted proteins | sample 9134181 | NCBI WGS metagenome assembly JAEEGH01 (sample SAMN16246544, study PRJNA631951) | gut metagenome | biome: gut microbiome; feature: rumen; material: DP-attached | host: Bos | place: Iran: Karaj | collected 2018-10 | reverse complement strand
CTCGATGATCAACGACGACTTCATGTACGAGACCCGCGATGAGGCCATCAACACCTGGCGCTCCTACATGCAGTCGATGGGGTTGGGAGGCCCGATGCATATCGACATCGAGGGCGAGCAGGGCGGATTGCTGGCCGGTGCCGACTACCTGAACCGCCGCTATAAGGATGGCTGGGACGGCAAGACCATCTGGTGGGCGGGCATGGGTCAGGGCGACGTCACCTGCACACCCCTGCAGCTCTGCAACCTCGCCGTCACCATTGCCAACCGCGGCTGGTACTACGTGCCGCATATCCATAAGGAGACCAAGAACCAGCGCTATCTCACTCGCCGCCAGACCAAGGTGGCCCCCGAGGCCTACGGCCCCGTCATCGAGGGCATGCATAAGGCCGTCGAGCACGGCACGGCTTACGCCATCAAGACCACTTACCCCATCTGCGGCAAGACGGGAACCGTCGAGAATCCCGGTCGCGACCACTCTGCCTTCATCGGCTTCGCCCCGATGGCCGAGCCCAAGATTGCCGTTTCGGTCTATGTCGAGCACGGCGGCTTCGGTGCCGACCTTGCGGCCCCGATGGCTGCCCTCATCATCGAGCAATACCTCAAGGGCGAGCTCAGCAAGAAGTCGGAAGCCGAGGCCAGCCGCCTGAGTAGTCTGAAGTTATAAACTAGCAGTTACACCTTTGGCAATCTTGCGGAACACTCTCCCCTCAAGGAGAAAAAAACGCCGTTATTCTTGCAGAGTATCAAGATATTTTGTATCTTTGCCGACGCAAACAAGTTTTTACCGTATGAGTACACAGAAGATGACACAACTGATAGCCGACTACTTCAAGACGCAGCCCGTCATGAAGGCTTGGCTTTTCGGCTCCTTTGCTCGCGGCGAGGAAACTCCTGATAGTGATATCGACATATTGGTAGAGTACGATGAAAACGCTCGTATTTCGCTACTTACAATATCGCACATGATGGGTGAGTTGGAACGGAGCACAGGTCGGCGAGTGGATTTAATCGAGGAAGGGTGCCTTCTGCCCTTTGCCCAAGAGAGTGCAAACCGAGACAAGCGATTGATATATGAGAGAAGAGGTTAGAGACATAGAACGGCTTCAGCACATGCTTCAGGCTGCAGATGTACTTATAAATTATAAGGACAATCATACGCTCGAAGAAGCACAGGCTGACCCTGTGGTCTATTACGGATTAGTAAAGCATGTCGAGATTATCGGTGAGGCTGTCTATAAGCTAACTTTGGGTTACAGAGAGAAGCACAATGAAGTGAACTGGGACGATATTGAGCGCATGCGCCACGTTCTGGTTCATGGCTATTACAAGATTCGCCCCAAACAGCTTTGGGAAACCATAGTTGTTGACATACCAGCCTTGAAACCTGTTATCGAACAACTGATAGAAGAACAATATAATAATGTTGAACCCTAAAAACAGAATGCCTATGGGCTGAGAATGAAATAAAAAAGGACATATAGGATGAACATCCACTTTTGATTCTTGTTTCAGATAATTGGGGAATTAGATGAAATATTGCAAGAACTGAAGTAGATAGTTCACGCCGTTCGGCGTGGGCATTTACTCGTTTAAGCAATATAGGTTATCCCCAATACCTCTGAAACGTAGACGAAGTAATTTGTCCACGTTTTTTATGTCTATTATTTGACACGCTATTACCGAAGTGATAACCAATAAATAAGAACAATGATGAACAAAGAACTCATAGAACTTAAAACATCAAGTCTGAGTGGCACAACTGTAAAGGACAAGATGTCATGTATCGTTTTGTATGGCGAAAAGAATTGTGGTAAGACCAGTACGCTATCACACCTCATTGTACTCTTAACTGGAGGTGGGGCTTTTAACGCTAATATTGCAAGAGCCTTCGAAAGGAAGTTTCCTGCAAACAATGGTTTTTATCCTGATAGTCATCATATTATTCACTATAAACGAAATGGTGATGGGAAAGAGGCTTGTATTTACGTTTCTACGAATGGCGACACATGGACTGTTGTTGAAAACAATTTCAAATTCTTCTATGGGATTTGCAAGGGTAACATCGAAGTTCATCAGTTTAATGGAACTGAGTTCGTGAAATGTGAGCCACTGAACAGGTGGAATCCTCCATGCCCTCTTTTCTGCATTAGTCCTGCAAACTTCCATGACGGGGCTATTCAAGCTGAGCATTATTACTTGAGTAATACCTGTTTTGACTGGAAACGTCAACTATGGATTCTAAAAGAGAAAAAAGATAAAGAATACATTGGTGAGGCTCTCCCTAAATATGAAGCAGGCATAATCAAACGAAGTCATGCAGAAGTTGCAGAAAAGATTGTCGAAGTAATTGATCGCATGATTGACGAAACAATAATATAACCTTTAACAATTATGAAAACAAACAAAAAAATCATATTATTGGCAGCTATGCTGCTAAGTATAGGTGCATCTGCACAAAATGGTGCAACCTTGAAGGGAGACGTGAACGGTGACGGAAAGATAGATGTTGAGGACGTGACATCCTTAGTTGACATCATTCTGAGTGGAAAGACTTACGGCTACTTCTATTTTGGCACGACCCAGCCTACGGTGGAGAACTATCAGACACTTTCTGGAGTGGTGGCAACCTATACTTCTATCGGCGATGCGGTTGGAGCGACTGTATCCGTCGACGCTGGCGAGACGCTTTATATGTTGTGTCCCGCAGCGTGGATGAAAGGAAAAAAGGTAGACTTAGAGGACGGAGCAGGAAATACATACAAATTCATAGAGATTATTGACGCTGAAACCGTTCCAGGATACGTGATTTATAGTACGCAGGCTTGGAACGAAGCGACCGACCTTACACTGAATTTCGAAATAACTGGCGGCGATGAATATTTTTGGTATGTTGGTCAGACGGAAGTAACAGAAGATAATTTTGATGATTTAGTAGAAAAAGTATCTTATGAATCGTCTTATGAATATACAAATCCTGGACCACGTGGATATACATGGATAGTATTGCATAAAGACAGAAGTATAGAATCAATAATTGGCACTTCTACCGGAGGAAGATTTACTCCAATTGAACAAAACACTATTGGTGACTATAAGATTTATAGAACCGGTGCGGCAGTTGGTATAAATGCAACAATCAGAATCACAATAAATTAAAAATACAATAATGTTATAATATGGCAATTTATGAAAATAATGGAATAATATTTAATAATGTTCCTAAACAGGAAGAAAGTTTTGAATTTGAAGGAAGTCCATTTGTCGTTAATGGAATGCATACGGAATCTGGTGATAGGATAACTAATATTGATTTCACTTATGGTGGGGCAATCAATGCTGTTGATATTGACTGGAATGGCGCAAAACCTGGAATTGGTGAAGATACAACAAATGGTATCACAACAACTGGTGAATTATTATCCAGCATTAAAGGAGTGTATTCGCCGATGTTTGCGAATTGAACGCTGATTCGCAGAGTTTGGCGAAGTTACTGATTGACCCTTCACTTCACCACAAACCGACAGATAGTCAGGCGGTTGTGGTGAAGTGTTGTTTTGTCAGGTGCCGGTCTTTATAATCAGGGGACTCCGTAATCATTTGTTAAGGATAGGAAAATGAACTACCAAACATTGGCTTCGTTTTATCATCCGTCGGCACGGTTTTATTATCCATTGACGCAGTTTTATCGTCCGTTGGCGCAGTTTTAACTTTAGTTGCCGCTAAAGAACACTTTTGACGGCGCGTAACGTCGCTTTTGTCCGTGCCTTTCAACACGATTGGGAGTACCCTCTTTGGAGTAATCCGAGAACAGGTGCAAAGAAAGCTAAGCTTTATTACAATGGTAAAAGGCGGCGGGTTATAGCTAAAAGGCGGCGGTTTAGAATTGTTCCACGGCCTGGAATTTTTGTTCCAGGCCGTGGGAACGCTCTTTTGACGGCGCCAAACGATGAGTACACTGTAGTTTAACGATTTTAGTTGACTACTTGGAGCCTTACTCACGATAAGGGTTGACCCGGTTAAACTTAATTTTTAATTCACGTTGAGCATTAAAATGCATAGTTCACACAAATTTTGGGCGTTGCCTCGTAAACCATTCACCGCAACAGTCAGGCTATCAGCGAGTTGACTGCTGCGGTGAACGGTTTCTTTACTTGGCTTCATCTGTTATCACCCAACAAGCCAGAGGCGCATCAGCTGGTCGGCAATGTAATAGTTGCCGGCATCAAACGACACCAATCCATATTCAAGCAGCTTCTTGATTGAACTTTGCACGCTGCTGGCAGACTTCAGGCTGTAGCGGCGGATGAAGGCACCTGAGGTGATTTGCCGGGCCATGTGCGCCTTGGCGATGGCATAGAGCAGCTCCTTCTGCGGCAGTGTCAGTCGCGCCAGGATTTCACTGTAATGCCTGTCGGCCTCCTTTGTCATCATCAGGATAATCTGCTCGACCGCCTCTTTTGAGCATACCCCGTTGACAGGCGTCGAGGCAAAGGCTTCGCGCATGGCCTTCTGGTTGTAATAGGTGTTGCCGTCGAACGTGTTGTAGACATGGCTGACGGCTTCGTCGTCAATTCGCTTCCCGCCTTCGGCGAAGTGGTGATGGACGAAGTCGGCGTACTTCCCCTCCTCGATGACCTCCAGGCTCTGGATGTCGGCACTGTTGTAGAAAGGGCGTGCGGAGTCGAGGAACATCTCCTCAAGCAGGTGGCGCTCGCTGCCGGCAAAGACAAACTGGGTGTTGGTCAGCCTCTGGATGTAGGAGCGCAACAGTGCCTCCGTGTTCTTTTCAGGGTAGTTCCTTATTTGCTGGAACTCATCAATAGCCACGATACACCTCTTGCCGGCACCCTCTAAAGTCCGGAAAATCTCGTCCAGCGAATAGACCGGGTTCTGGATGTCGCCAATGGCAATGCCGAAGGTGGGCAGCGCCGTCACGGGGTCGAAGCCGATGTTCCCCGTGAGCGACCTCATCGTGGCCATTGCCATCTTCTGCATCTTCTGCCCTCGTGAGGCCAGCGTGTTGAACACGGCCTTTCCCAGTTCGTAGGTAAACTCCTGGAGCGACGACGTCTTGAGAATGTCGATGAAGAAGGTGATATAGCCCTCGCTGATGGCGCGCTTGTCGAAGCAGTAGTACATCAGCTGAGTTTTCCCGACGCGGCGTGGCGACATCAGGACGATGTTCGCTCCGTTGCTCAGGCTTTGCAGCAGGCGCTTTGATTCTTCTTTCCGGTCGCAGAACAAGTCTGCAGGTATCTTTCCTGTTGTGATGAACGGATTGGTCGTTATGCTCATACTGGTTGTAATTTGCCTGCAAATATAGACATAATTTACTAACGGTGCAAGCTTTTCAGCCTACACCGTTATGCTTTTCAGATTATTTAACTTGCATTATGCGATTTGCATAATGGCGAGGGATGCCGGACAGGCGAATTACTTCCCGATGAGCTTAAGCATGGCCTTGGCATCCTCGTCGCCATCGGCGGCATCCTTGCGGAGGTCGGCGAGAATCGTGTCACCATCCTTGTCGTTGCGGACGGCGCGGAGAAGCCACTTCTTGGCCTGTGAATCATGGGGGCGGTTCTACTGATCACTTTTGAAGTTTCTGTATTACACATCGTTCTTGACTCCCTGTGCACTTCCATCGGTTCAATTGTTTTCAAATGCGAAAGCAAAGATACGAACTTATTCTCGAACATCCAAATTTTCAACGTAAAAAATGATCTGTAGAACCGACCCCATGATCAACATGATCAATTGGCATCTATGTGACCGATGAAGAAATTGCTGACTATATGTGTCAAATGGGCTTCGAACTGAAATTTACACATCGTTCCTGCCCCCCTTTGTTCATTCAATTGATAGTTGAAAGCATCCAAAATCTACAATTCAAGGGATTGTGAAAAAAAAATGCAATTTTATTTTGTCGTTTGAATAATATTCTCTATCTTTGCAATTGATTTAGTATTAATGTGTGGAACCAATTTAAAAATTTGAAATAAGAAACAGACAGTACAGATTACTTAGGAAGACTTCAATGCCAGGCATTGAACTTCCATACGGGGTGAAGTAGATTACGACGAATCCCCATCCGTACTTATTGAAAAAAAGAGCTTTCAGGCTCTTGTTCTCTTACGCAGAAACCGCCAATTTCGCAAGAGAAGTGACGCAGCCCATGCGGCTGCTCACTACATGGGAACAAGAATACCGAAGGTTCGCGCTGTTAGGGCGTGAACTTTCCTCAAAACTTGTTCATGTAGTGGGTCACTTGGCGGTACCTTGCGTAAGGATAAGCATACAGGATGTGTTTACGCCTTATATTATCCCCGGACTTAACCCAAAACATCAGCGGGGAAGCCGAAAACCGTTTTTATATAAAAATAGAGTAGGCAAAATAACAATCAATTTGAACAAAGTATGAAAAAATTTGTTGCAATTGCAGTTGCTCTTTTTGCAATTTCTATGAATGCTAATGCCGGTGATGGCACATTGAGTATTAATATTGGATTTGCCCCTGTTGGTCATATCCATGAAACAATCTCTCTTAAGCCAGAAAAATACAAGTATGACTACAATTCGTATATGAATTTTAATTTGGGTATTGAAAAACAGTTTAAGGGCGTTACTACCTTATCAGAATTCAAATATGCACAGGGTAAATTTGATAGCTATGATTTGGTTGGCAATTCACAGTGGTTTAACCCCAAACTGACAGACGATGTATTCTCTGTTTCATTTACACAGTATTTTGGAAAGACCATCAACCCAAATAAGAGAATCCAGTTTCCTCTATATATTGGTATCGGTGGAGAATATCTGAAAGGAGGACCTTTCCATAATCTAATTCTTGACGGAGCTGCTAAGGCTCGTGTTAAATTCTTCTTTACGAATCATATTGGCATCTTTGCTGGAGGAACATTCCGTTTGGGCTTGGGCGCAAAGAGTGCTTCTGAGAGTTCAAATCGCAACAAGGATATGTATAGTATCTTAAATACTCAGTGGTCTGTAGACGCTGGCCTTACTTATGGTCTCTAATTTTTTTATTATGAATAAACTACTAATAACAATGGCGCTCCCGATATTCTTCATCGGGAGTTCCAACCAGTCCGATGTTTATCAGGGAACCTCTCGTACCTCAAAAAATAAATTGATTAAAGAAGCTTTTCAACGGGGGCGGAAACCAAATGAATTCTATGTGTTGAGGAATGAAGGTGGTAAGTCTATCAAGGTTGAGAAAATGGAGGAAGAGATTCGCAAAGAAGGTTACATTGTAGGTGAACATACAACAAAATCGATAAGTCGGTTTGGTGATGTTTCTTCTTCTTTGAGTACAATGCGATTTCTTCCCAAAGATGAATTTGAATCATATATTTATTATAATATTAATAGTGACTGGTCTGTCAAGTTTGAAAGGCTAAACAAAAAAGGTTCTGCATATTGTTATAACGGATATAGTTCACAGGGGTCATATTTCACGAAGTACGATAATATTAGGTGGAGTGGCGAGATTAACAATGGTTTTTTAGATGGCACCGGAGTAGGTTTTGCCAATCTGAACGATTATAAGATGATTTTCTTCAAAGCCGTATTTGACAAGGGTGTTCCTATTGGAGACAACACTTTTGTCTGGTACGATTTCAGAGGAAGTTATGAACCATATTCTTCATCTAAGGTTTCCAGCCAAACTTCTAATGTGGGAAAGTTCTATGATAATCTTGCGGAAATAAAGGTTAATAATAAATATGGTTTCATTTCACGAGACGCAAAGACGGCAATCCCGGTTCAATTTAATAGCGTTGTAGCATACTTCTCAAATGGTCGAGCAACGGTAACAAATGACAAAGAGGAAATTGTTATAGACCGCACTGGTAAGCAAGTGGATCTTTCTGCTCGTCAAAAGAAAATATATGCTGACATTAAGGCAGAGGAGAATCGCAAGGCAGAAGCAGCGCGTCAAGCAGAACTTGCCAAGGAACGTGAGCGCCTTTTGGCAGAACAAAGAGCTGCTGAAGAAAGACGTCAAGCTGAAGCAAGAGAAGCAAATTTGAAGCGTCGCATTGAAGCTAATAAGAACCCAAAATTGTGGTCGCGTGGCTGTAGGCTTTGTTACCGTTACCCCAGTGGCAATGAATATGTTCTTGCAACACTAGAGGAATGGAATGAGAGTCGAACCAAAGTTAAGGTTAAGATTGTGGCAAGTCCCTCTTCGTCAAGAACGCTTAATGGAGATCTTCTTGAGAAGAACAATACAATGTGGGTCTCCACTCGCAATGAAGGTTGGCATCTTGCACTTGATGAAGAAATTGAGATGGCTCTTAGCAATGACAATTCTGTTAGGAGGACTCAATCCTCTTCTTCATCTTCTTCATCTTATACTCCAAGTTATTCAGATTGTAGTTCTTGCCATGGTACTGGATATCAGAAATGTTATATGTGTGATGGTACAGGCAGACGAGATAATTCAAGTTGGGGCGAAGATGCCAACTATGAAACATGTTCTTCATGTCATGGAAGAGGACAAATTTCATGTTCAAGTTGTCGTGGTACTGGCAAAAGATAGTTGTTTAAGTGTATGATCGTATAGTAATACTATATAAAATCCAATCATCACATGACAAAAAAAACTAATGCAGGGAATTTGTTTTTGGGTATTATTGCGGTTGCTACTGTGAGAAATTTTCTTGAGTTTACTTTAGAAGGTCAATCACTAATAAACGTAGCCGATCCGTTAAAAGATCTGAAGACATATTTCCTGCATTTTACATCCTTTTATTTTTTAGTGTATGTTAGCCTTTCACTAATTTTCTATGCATTTGCACTTAAGAAGATAAGTGTCTCTGAGTGTTTCAAAATAGGTGCATTTGCCATGACCCTCGTATGGGTAGGACCTGTGTTTGGATATATTACTTCCGACCCCTTCAACATCTTATATCCAACCGATCCCATGGGCGTGGTTTGTAACTTACATCATATTGCCGATCCAAGCTATCATTACAATGGTTTTACGAAGGGAATGAGATTGGAGGTGATGCTTGCTGGGTTAGGAGCCATGGTCTTTTTGTACTATAAAACAAAACACATCGTGAAATCTGTCTTAGGAGGCATTTGCATTTCTTCTGCATGTCTCGCAATAGGGTTGTCTATTCCTTTCATCACTCAATACTATGAATATGGATTCAATTTTGGAGATCATGAGTTATATAACAGTATCCTGCTCCACCAGGGGTTCGTCATACATGGCACAGGTTGCAAAATTGCATTATTCTATATCTTCGTCTCCCTGATTCTATTTGCTATCGCATATTATGTAAGAAATCCTCAATTTTTTCGTGCTATCGTAGGAAATTTTAGATGGACGAGAACAACTCATTATTTATTGTTATTTCTTGGTGGTATGTTATACGTTTATTATAATCCCCCTCTAGGTGGAGATTTTGACTACCTGACAACAATATGGAATCATCCTATAGATTTGTTTGGCATTTTCATGGCCTCAGTTGCGTTATTTCTGTCATTTCAGAGTGCCGTTATTTATAATGACATCCATGATTATAACATAGATGTTATAAGTAATGCCGAAAGACCATTGGTAATTAATGCAATTTCTTTATCGGAATATAGATTTATTGGTAAACTTTTTGCTATTCTGTCATTGACAATTTCATTTTGTATTAGTGAGACATTCTTTTTCTTTGTATTGCTTTACAATCTTATGGCATTCCTGTATTCTGCTCCACCTTTTAGGTTACGACAGTATTTCTTAGTTTCGAACTTAGTTTTGGCGACTATTTTTTTAGTAGCCTTTCACGCTGGTGCAAGTGTATTAATTTCTGAATATCGTTTTTCTGTAATTCCTCCATATATTACATACGCTTTATTCATTGGCTTTGTCTTGGCATTAACAGTTAAGGACTCAAAAGATTATGAAGGTGATAAGAAAGCGCACATACAAACCCTTTATACCCTTTTTGGCATTAAAGCAGGAAATTATGTTACTACAATTCTCGTTTGTCTTGCGACTCTTCTTACCCCCATTTTATTACATCTTAGACAGTTATTGGTTTTTAGTATTACTATTTCCTTTATATTTCTTTTAATAATCATACTGATAAAGAACCGAAATTTGAAAGAATATTTAGTGACGTCGTTGTATTTTATATTTTTATGTGTGTTGTCCTATTTTTTAATATTCTAATGACACAACTGATTACGAAATCAGAGGGTCGGCCTTTGATTGTTGGTGATCGGGGGACGGTTCCGTGATCATTTTTCGTCCGAATAATTTGGCAGTTTAAGAATATGATGCTCTGGGCCTCCGCTGATTACTTTTCCAACAAAAAAATGAGTTGAATGATGTTGCTATATTCAAATAAATGTGTACCTTTG
>JAEEGH010030877.1_pt1 | contig 10391 bp, 8 predicted proteins | sample 9134181 | NCBI WGS metagenome assembly JAEEGH01 (sample SAMN16246544, study PRJNA631951) | gut metagenome | biome: gut microbiome; feature: rumen; material: DP-attached | host: Bos | place: Iran: Karaj | collected 2018-10 | reverse complement strand
GGAGACTGGTCTGCGTGACTATGATGTCACTTATGCAGAGAGTGAGATCTCAGATCCTTACTTCGGTAAGAAGATTGCCGGTGGTTATTATAGCTCAGGTGAGGCTTCTTATATCGAGTATATCGGTGGCTATTACTTCCTGTTCGTGACCTATGGTGGTCTGGAGGCTGCTAGCGGCTATCAGATGCGTGTGTTCCGTTCATTGAATCCTGACGGACCCTTTGTTGACAGCAAGGGAAGTTCTGCGGTTTATGATGCTTATCAGCTGAACTTCGGGCCTACAGAGAATGACGGCTTCCGTGGTGTGAATATCTTTGGTGCGTATGATGACTGGGGCTTCCAGACTGTAGGTGATTGGGGTGAGCGTGCCCAGGGTCATAACAGTATCATTGCTGCTCAAGACGGACGTACCTATCTGGTTTATCATACACGTTTCCAGAATCGTGGCGAGGGTCACGAGGTGCGTGTTCATCAGGTTTATCAGAACGAAGAGGGCTGGTTGGTAGCTGCTCCGTTTGAATACACTGGTGAGGGTGTGAAGAGTGCAGGTATTGCTGCTGCACAGAAAGTGCCTACAGCTGATATCCCAGGTGCTTATAAGTTGCTGACTCATCAATACGGACTGGATCATGCTGCCAAGGAATATGCAGCTCCTGTGGATGTAACCCTCAATGCTGATGGTACTATTTCCGGTGATGTTACTGGTACTTGGACTATCAAAACAGGTACTTCCTATATCACTATCAAGATTGGTTCAGAATTTAAGGGTGTCATGGTTCCTCAGACATTGGAGCCTTACGATACCAAGGTTCCTTGCTTCACGGCTCTTGACAGTCAAACAGGTGTTACCATTTGGGGTTACAAAGCTCCTGTGGAATAATAAAAGCAGATGATTAATGAAACGAATTCTCTCTATAGTGGTGGTGCTCCTTGTGAGCACCACACTATATTCTCAGTCCCATTACAAAAGGTCTCCCGATGAGACTTTTCAAACAGAGCAGCCTATGGTCCACGACCCAGTGATGGCCTATGAGGACAGTACTTATTATATATATAGTACAGGCATGGGCATCCAGCAAATGATGTCGAAGGACCGGAAGACATGGACGATGATCGGACGGCCAGTGATGTCTGTTATCCCACAATGGACACAAGACTCTGTGGCTGGGTTCCAGTATCATGTCTGGGCACCGGACATCATCCGCTGGCACGGACAATGGTGGATGGCCTACAGCTGTTCCACGTTCGGAAAGAACGGATCTGCCATTGGTCTGCTCTCTACTCGTAGCCTAGCCTCGGGTATTTGGGATGACAGAGGGAGTATTGTTACTTCTCGTGAGAAGCGTGATAACTGGAATGCCATTGACCCTTGTTTTGTTCTCGACGATGATGACAAGCCTTGGCTGGTTTGGGGCTCTTTCTGGGATGGAATCCAACTAGCTCGTCTTGATACGACGATGCATCTTGCCAAAAGAGAGAAACCTCGTACCATAGCTCGTCGTTATGATCCAAACTACAAGAATCCTGCTCCCAATCCTACTTCTAAGTTTGCAGGAACCAATGCGATAGAAGCACCATTTATCTTCAAGCATGAGGGGTGGTACTATCTCTTTGTGTCGTGGGACTACTGTTGCCGTGGGGCGAAGAGTAATTATCGAGTGGCGGTAGGTCGCAGCAAAAGTGTCAGCGGTCCCTACCTTGATGCCGATGGCAAGGATATGTTGTTAGGTGGTGGCACAGTTGTTCTTGAAGGAGATAAACGCCAGTTTGAGGCGGCAGGTCATTGTGCTGTTTATCATCTTGATGATCAGGATATCTTTATCTGTCATGGCTATAGTATAAATCATAAAGGTGCTCCTGTCCTTATACAACGTTTAATTCGATGGACATTAGAGGGATGGCCTCAAATAGAGATTTAAATCGATATGAAATGAGAAATATTCTATTGATTCTTTTATCCGTAATATCATCGACTATTTATGCCCAGTCGTGGACAGCCGATAATGGCAATGGTACATTTACAAACCCGCTGTTCTATGAAGAGTTTTCCGATCCTGATATTATCCGTGTAGGGGATGACTATTATCTGGCTGGAACTACGATGCATAGTGTGCCAGGGCTTGTCATCCTTCACTCAAAGGACCTTGTAAATTGGGAAAATGTCAGTTATTGCTTTGACCGTTTCGACTTTGACGATGATGCGTTCTCATTGAAAAACCATCAAGAGATTTACGGGCAGGGGGTGTGGGCACCAGCTATCCGTTATGCCAACGGCCAGTTTTATGTCTTTACGAATATCAATGGTAAGGGGCTCCAGTGTTATACCTCTAAGGATATCCGAGGACCATGGAAACATCATAACATGCAGGGCCGTATCTACGACCTTTCTGTGCTCTTCGACGACGATGGAAAGATATATGCCATTCATGGCTATGGAGAGGTGAAGTGCACAGAACTGAAACCTGACATGAGCGGACCGAAAGAGGAAACAGAGCGTGTCATCATTCCAGAGGGTAATGCGGTAGGAGAGGGACACCACATGTATAAGATTAATGGCATGTACTACCTTATCTCTACCGATTATAAACCTAATGGACGAACCCTCTGTTCGCGTTCTAAGAGTATCTGGGGACCTTACGAGACGATTACTATTACTGCTGACGAGACGTTCGGTTACCATGCTGCTTCACTGACACAGGTGCCTCGTGATGTGAAGTATCGCATTGGTGAAGATGGAACACCGTTTGGCATTCCTGCAGTTGACAAGGATGCTACCGCTTGTACCAATATCCATCAAGGGGGTATTGTCGAAGACCAGAACGGTCAATGGTGGGCCTTGCTGATGATGGACTTCCATTCCATCGGGCGTACGGTGACACTGGCACCGATAACGTGGAAAGACGGCTGGCCCATGCTGGGGCTGGAGGGTAATCTTGGGCGTGCTCCACGTACATGGCTCAAACCAAATATCCAGTCTGTTGCTGCGCCACAGCAGCAAGCAACACCCTTCGCTCCCTATCAGCGCTCTGAGGACTTCAACGGCAAGATGCTGGGCCGTGTATGGCAGTGGAACCACAATCCCGATGACAGCAAATGGAGCCTGAAGAAAGGACGTCTGCGCCTGCAATCGATGCCTGCAGAACAGCTGATGTGGGCTCGCAACACGTTGACGCAGCGCGTCATTGGTCCTACCAGCGTTGCTACCGTCGAACTCTATGTTCAAGGTATGAAGGATGGCGACGTTGCCGGACTGGGTAACATCAATGTGCCCTGCTCGTGGATTGGTGTCACCAAGGATGACTCTCGCCTGCATCTACGCTGTTTCGAACAAGCTGTCAACGATACTGTGACCTTAGGTATCGCCGCAACAGACGGGACCATCAAAAAAGTTTGGTTGCGCATGGTAGGTGACTATGACCATGACCAGGCACACTATGAATACTCGCTCAATGGCGAGGATTATCACCAGATAGGCCGTGAGATGCCTTTAAGCTATCAGCTCATCACCTTCCAAGGCTCGCGCCACGCCCTCTTTGCTTTCAATCACAAGGGCAAGCAGGGTGGCTATGCAGAGTTTGACAATTTCACTGTCGTAGAGCCCAAGGCTGACCGTTCGGGTAATATTCCTTACGGCAAGAGTTTCCGTATCATCAATCTTGCCACAGGTCGTCCTGCTATTGCTCTGGAGCATGGCCTGTTGCATGACACCTATGCCAAGGACAATTCCAAGTTAACACGTTTTCGTATCATTGATAAAGGACAGGGACAGGTTATTCTCCAGTGCGAGGATGGTCGCTACGTCTTCTGTGCCGGCTATGGTCTTGCCGGTGATGTCCGTCTGACCACTGATGCTACGAAAGCCGAGGTGTTTATGTGGCAAGACTACCTCGACCATGAGTTCATGCTCATGTCAATGCGTACCCACCGGTATGTCGGCAAGAGTCCTACTACGGGCAGTCCTTATTCTATGGACTTTACAGGTGCCGACCCTGCCCGTCGCAATGGGGCTGTCTTCCGTTGGGAAGAATAATATGATATTTTGTATAACTTTATAAAACCTAAGAAAATGAAGAAAAGATTATTATCATTGGCTGTCGTCATGGGTACATCCCTTGTCGCTATGGCACAAATGACGATGGATGTAAGTACCAAGAAGTTGGGTGCTCCCATTCAATCGACCATGTATGGTATTTTTTTCGAGGACATCAACTATGCCGCTGATGGCGGTTTGTATGGTGAACTGGTGAAGAATCGCTCTTTCGAGTTCCCTCAGCACTTGATGGGTTGGCAAGCTTTTGGCCGTGTTGAAGTGGAAGATGACGGACCCTTTGAGCGCTGTCCACACTATGTGGAACTGAGCGACCCGGGACATCGTGACCGTCGCACAGGTCTGGTGAACGAGGGCTACTTCGGCATTGGTGTGAAGAAGGGTGAGAACTATCGCTTCTCCGTATGGGCGAAGGCTCCTAAGGGTAACTCTGCCATCCGCATCCAGTTGATTCAGGAGAATTCAATGGATGAGCAGCAGGAGTTTGCCGAGCAGAAACTGGATATCACCTCCAAGGAATGGAAGAAATACACTGTTACGCTGACCGCTACGAAAACACTGAAGCATGCCAAACTGCGCATCTTCCTGAACAGTGCTAACAAAGTATGTCTGGAGCATGTGTCGTTGTTCCCTGTCAATACCTATAAGAACCGTGAGAATGGTATGCGTCGCGACCTGGCACAGGCTTTGGAAGACCTGCATCCGGGCATTTTCCGCTTCCCTGGTGGATGCATCGTGGAGGGTACTGACCTGGCAACTCGTTATCAGTGGAAAAACTCGGTAGGTCCCGTAGAAAACCGTCCGCTGAATCAGAACCGCTGGGAACATACCTTTGACTTCCGTTACTATCCAGACTACTATCAGTCGTATGGACTGGGCTTCTTTGAGTTCTTCCAGTTGGCTGAGGACATCGGTGCCGAGCCATTGCCCGTTATCTCGTGTGGACTGAGCTGTCAGTTCCAGAACCCTGACCCAACCAAGCCTGGCGTACATGTTGCCATTGACGACCTGGATTCCTATATTCAGGATGCCCTCGACCTCGTGGAGTTTGCCAATGGTGATGTGACCACAAAGTGGGGTAAAGTACGTGCCGATATGGGTCATCCTGCTCCTTTTAACCTGAAGTTCCTGGGTGTCGGTAACGAGCAGTGGGACTACGACGAGGCTCATGGCGGTTTTGGTCCTGTATTTACTGAGCGACTGAAGAAGTTCAGCGATGCCCTCCGTGCCAAATACCCAACACTGAAACTGATAGGTACCACTGGACCTAACTCTGAGGGATGGGATTTCGACCTGCTACAGCCCCGCATGAAGGAACTGAAGGTGGACCTCTACGACGAGCACTATTATCGTGACGAGGCATGGTTCCTGAGTCACGGCCTGCGCTACGACGCTTACGACCGCAAGGGCCCGAAAGTGTTTGCCGGTGAGTATGCTTGTCATGGAAAGGGCAAAAAGTGGAACCACTACGAGGCCGCTATCTTGGAGGCTGGTCACATGACGGGCTTCGAGCGTAATGCCGACATTGTACACATGACGACGCCCGCTCCTCTCTTCGCCCATGTCGACGGATGGCAGTGGCGTCCTGACCAGATTTGGTACGACCAGACACAGATGTTCAAGACTGTGAGCTACTACGTTCAGCAGATGTATGCTACCAACAAGGGTACGCATGTGCTGTCGCTGACTACACCAGCCAAGACGAAGAAAGGCAAGCCCCAGCCTGTAGCCAACCAGGAAGGCCAAAACGGACTCTTTGCGTCAGCAGCCTTTGACAAGGAAGCCAACGAGGTCATTGTCAAAGTGGTCAACACATCGAAGAGCGCACAGCCCATCACACTGAATCTGAAAGATATGGCTGGTGCTGAAACCGCACAAACGCTTACCCTGAGTCATCAGGGCCTCGATGACGAGAATAGCATCCAGCAGCCTGAACTCATCACACCGAAGAAGGGTAGTGTTGCAGTCGAGGCAGGCAAGAAACAGTCGGTCATCAACGACCAGATTCCCGCCATGTCGTTCCGTATCTACCGCATCAAGAAATAAATCAGTATTTGTGGAAACTCCATGTTTGGCTGCCTTTGGTAATGACGAGTTGGTCATTATCTAGGGCAGCTATTTTTACCCTGATATTGTTGAAGGGCTTGAAACCAAAAGACTCTTCGACGGTGATGGTGTCCGACTTTTCCGCCTTTGCTGAATAACACTGGATGAATAGACTATCGCCTACATGCAGGAAATTACCATATGCAGCACCAGTGTTCATGTCCTTGATCAAAGTGACAGAACCCGAGAAGCTGATATACTTCGAATCAGAATTGTCCATACGCCATTGACCCAGAAGATTGCCAGCATCATGTCCCTCTTGACAGGAAGACATGAGAAGTGATAAGTGAAAAGTGATAAGTGTATATAGAAAAAACTTATAGTATTTTGCCATGATAACCAATTTTTAAGTTGAACGTATTACAGTCGCCAAAGACATTTCCTTTATCGATGGCATAGGCTGCTGAGAACTGCCAGGAACCTAAGGTGTAGATGCCTTGTAGCATGGCGTCAAAAGAATGCAACTTTTGGGGAGCAGGAGCACTATAGGTACCCCATCCTTCTTGATAAGAGCCTTTGACCAGATAGGATATACGGTCGGTAATCTCTCCATTGATACCCACATGCCAAGCCTTGATACGATTGTTGCGGAATTGGGTATATCCCTCCTTATTATATATAGGTGAAGTAATAAGTCCGATACCAGGTGTCATGCCGTAGTGTGAATATGTATCGTAGAACATGTGATTGTAATAGTTGTCGTTACCTGTCACAAGGTCGGTAATCTGACTGCGGATAGGTTCTGGATAGTCGCCACTGTCCCAATGTAACGGTCCCGACTGGTTGGTGCTCTGGAAATATTCCACTACGGCACCACGAACATATTGTTTCCCTGGAGTATTGTTCGTGTACTGCAATCCCCAGAGTCCATCCCATCCATTACCCTTACGAATACCTGAGCCATCCTCGAAGGGATTGTCTAGGTAAGCCTGTAGCTGATGATTCTGGTTGATGTTCCATCCTATCTGATAAGTCATCACACCCACATGGTTACCATATACCCAATCCTCCAACGCCTCGTTCTCGAAATAGTTGCTATCGCCCAAAGGCAGGATAACGTTCCAGATAGCTTTTAGGTTGGCAGGTTTGCTTTTCACAACCAACTCACCTGTCTCATAGTTATAGCTTGTACCTCCAAACTGGGCTACATGTTCAATACCCACCGTTACGAAAATAGGCTTCTCAGGATTACTACGGATATACAGGTGCTTCTGATGGTAATAAGCTCCTGTTGCATATAGGAAGTTCTTCATCCCATTCTCATTTCCTTTTTTGAAATGGTCCTCGCGATAACTGTTATCCAGGAATTTGCCATAGCCGAAGTCGAAGTTAATCTGGACCCAGCCCTTTGTGTAAGGAACGTTCCAGAAACCATTAGTACCCAAATGAATCTGAGGGATAGGCTTGGCATTGGTGCCTTTGACAAACGAACCGATGGAGAGCAGATCATCACGCATCACCAAAGGCTGTTCCCTACTTCCCACCTCCAAGAAGAAGTGCTTCCAACTCAGGTTGGCATAGCATTGCTGCAAATACACCTTATGGTCGGCATGAACAGAACCTATTACGTCAACAGATCCAGATAGCGTCCAGTCTTTGTTGAAGGCGTGCTCCACATTGACGGCTCCACGCAGATAAGCCGTATTCGAACGAGTTGCCAACACATGATGGCGATTCGTAGACAGTTGGTAGGCAGTAAAGTCGCCCGTTCCAACAGCGGTCTCTGCCGTCAGGTCGTAACTGACTCGTGTCGACAGCGAATCTTGTGCCTCAGCATGGGTTGTGAGGCATATGAGAAGAGTCGGGATTATGAAATGTCGATAGTTCATGAAATCAATAGATGGTGAATAATATTTTGTCTATCTGTTTTTCTTGTATGCAAACCTCTGGCGCGTGAATCTTGCTGGGTGTCATCCGACGGAACTTCTCCAGATAGGGTTGTGCCATCTCGCGACTGACTACTTCCAAACAGTCTGGTGTGTAGCTGTCGTCGCCATCGAGAAAACCCAGATAAGGTCCTGTCACAAACTGCATGCCGTGGTTGCGTGGAGAGGCTGGAGAGTGGAAGTCGTCATGTAGTTCCTTGATGATGACGTTCTTGTCATCCTTGAACATATCCATTAGCAGAGGCAGATAATGTGGCTTGCTATTATGAACCACGATAATCCACTCAATATTTTCGAATCCAAGGGTCTGACCACGCATGGAGTCGGCACATTTTTGAAACATGCCTATGTCCACGTTGTGGAACGGTGTGACAACAGAAACCTTATACATATTCACAGTTTACTTAATTGTTCCTTTGAAATACTCAATCGTCTTTGCCAAGCCTTCGTCAAGCGGAACTTTTGGCGCCCAATCTAACTTTGACTTTGCCAATGTGATGTCAGGACGTCGCATCTTTGGATCGTCAGAAGGTAGTGGACGGAATACAATCTTGCTCTTCGAACCAGTCATTGCAATTACCTTCTCAGCCAATTCCAGCATGGTAAACTCGCCAGGATTGCCAATGTTCACAGGACCCAGGAAGTCGTCGCCACTATTCATCATGCGTACCATACCTTCTATCAGGTCGGTGACATACTGGAAAGAGCGAGTCTGCTGTCCGTCGCCATAAATGGTGATATCTTCTCCTCGAAGTGCCTGCATGATGAAGTTGGAAACAACACGTCCGTCATTCTGAGCCATACGGGGGCCATAAGTGTTGAAGATACGAATCACCTTGATGCGGACACCATGCAGACGATGATAATCGAAGAACATTGTCTCTGCACAACGCTTTCCCTCGTCATAGCACGAGCGGATTCCGATGGTGTTTACATTGCCCCAATAGCTCTCTGGCTGTGGATGAACGGAGGGGTCGCCATACACCTCGCTGGTTGAGGTCTGTAGAATTTTACACTTAGTTCTGCGTGCCAATCCCAGCATGTGGTAGGCTCCAAAAACAGATGTCTTGGTAGTTTGTATAGGGTCGTTCTGATAATATACTGGAGATGCAGGACATGCCAGATTATAAATCTCATCCACCTCTGCCCAATAGGGTTGGCAAACATCATGTCTTACGATTTCGAAATTCGGTCGTCCTATCAAGTGCCATACATTCTCTTTCGATCCTGTATAGAAGTTGTCCAGACATATCACATCGTTGCCTTCGTTCACCAATCGTTCACAGAGGTGGGAACCAATAAAACCTGCTCCACCCGTCACTAATATTCGTTTCATCATACCCGTAATAGTGTTTTGTTGATAATACCTTAGAATTTCTTTCCAAATGCAATGTTGAGGAAGGTCAATGCCAACAGCTTGGCATCAAACCACAAAGAGCGATGCTCCAGATAATAGAGGTCAAGTTCCAGTCTGCGCAACATCTTCTCCATCGTGTCCGTATAACCATTATATAAGGTGGCGTAGGAAGTAACGCCAGGACGAACCTGATAGAGGTAGACATAACGAGGGTCATGTTTGATAATCTGGTCGATGTAGTATTTTCGCTCTGGACGGGGGCCGATAAAAGCCATCTCGCCCTTTACTACATTCCACAACTGGGGAAGTTCGTCCAAATGATGAGCACGAAGAAACTTTCCTATCTTCGTCATACGGGTCTCTTTGTCGTGTTGATAGAGTGCTGGACCATCCTTTTCAGCATCCACCACCATACTACGGAACTTATAGATGTAGAAAGGTCGTCCGAAACGTCCAATGCGCTCCTGTTTGAAAATAGCAGGACCTCCATCTTCACGTTTAATGGCAAAATAGCATATCAGGAAGAGCGGAGAGAAAACTATCAGGCACACCCAAGCGGCGAAGAAGTCTATCAGTCGCTTGATGTTACGCTCCAACTCGTTCATACCATCCGAGATGTAGCGTGGGTTATCTTTGTCAGCGTTAAGTTTATATTTTGGGGTAGAAATATCTGTCATAAGCATCTGTTTTATCTTATAAAACGTTCAACTAACCATGATTATTGCCTTATTCGATAAATAATTTAGTTCTATCCCCTTAATATTACCTATACTTGACGCCAGTTGTGACATTCTTACTTTCATATTTGCTTTCAGATTAGGGGATTTGCTATCTAAAAGAGATAGTTCTTACAAATATCCAAAGAATTTTAGGAAATATTTGAAATGGACAAAAAGAATGTTTGACTTGATACCCAGTTTATGGCAAGCTGTCAAGTCTTCCTTTGTCCCTAGCCATCGGTTGTGGATACTCTTAGTGCTCTCGCCCCCCACAA
>JAEEGH010030876.1_pt1 | contig 10391 bp, 7 predicted proteins | sample 9134181 | NCBI WGS metagenome assembly JAEEGH01 (sample SAMN16246544, study PRJNA631951) | gut metagenome | biome: gut microbiome; feature: rumen; material: DP-attached | host: Bos | place: Iran: Karaj | collected 2018-10 | reverse complement strand
CAGAAGAGATGCAGCAGACGGATTACGACAGTTGCGGATGGAACTGTCGGAAGGCTCTGGAATGGACGGTAAGGGCTGTATATAAGTTGAAACACGAAACGATAGGCGAGCGCGATAACCTGTACACACTATCTACTGGAAAAGCATTCACGGACTTAATTGATGATGACGACAAGCTGATGATGGCTGTGCACTATGTGCGCAAGGTGGGCAATGTGGCTGTGCATCAGGGAGGCATCACTCAGAGAGAGGCTTACTTCACGCTGCTAAACACGTATAACGTGGTGGGTGGCGTGTTGCTGCGCTTAGGTGTATTGCGTACGTTGGCGCCCTTCGATAAGGAGATGATTCCCTCGAAGCCATCGCCATTCGTGGCACCTGCAAGTAATGTGCCTGAGGCTACGAAGGAGTTCGTGGAGCATGTGGCTGAGGAGAACATCAAGAAGCCCGTGAAGGCAGCGATGCCTAAGGACGCTACCGAGGCAGAGACACGCAGGATGTATATAGACCTGCTGCTGAGAGAAGCGGGGTGGGAGGTGCTGCAACAGGAGAATGCACCCATGGCCTGCAAGGCTGGCATAGAGATATACGTGGAGGGTATGCCAAACAACAAGGAGGAGGGGTACTGCGACTACGTGCTCTATGGTAAGGACTGTAAGCCGCTGGCGGTGATAGAGGCTAAGCGCACCAGTGTGGAGCCTGAGAAGGGTAAGCATCAGGCAGAGCTCTACGCAGACTGCTTGGAGAAGAAATACGGGCGGCGCCCAGTGATATACTATAGCAATGGTTTCCGCACGATGATCATTGATGGTCTGGGCTATGCACCAAGGCAGGTGATGGGATTCCACACCATCGACGACTTGGAGCTGATGATATCGCGCAGAGGCAGAAGCCAGATGAGGGATCTCGCCATACGCGAAGATATCACCAACCGCGACTATCAGAAGATGGCCATTCGCAGTGTGTGCGACCATCTGAACCAGATGCACCGCCACGGACTTATCGTGATGGCTACGGGTACGGGAAAAACGCGTGTGGCCATATCGCTATGCGAGGTGCTGCTGAGAAACAAATGGGTGAAGAACGTGCTCTTCCTGGCAGACAGAATAGCACTGGTAAGGCAGGCTAATGACAGCTTTACGGAACTGCTGCCGGATTATACCACCTGCATACTGACGGGTGCCACCGACGAGGAGAAGGGTGCCAGACTGATGTTCAGTACCTACCAGACGATGATCAACTACATAGACGCTGAGGATAAGGAATTCTCGGTGGGTAGATTCGACTTGATTATCCTCGACGAGGCGCATCGTAGCATCTTTGGCAAGTACACAGCGATATTCGACTACTTCGACTCATTCCTCGTGGGTCTGACGGCAACGCCGCGCGACGAGGTGGATCGTAGCACCTTCGAGATGTTCCATCTGGATGGAGAGCCTAACTTTGAGTACTCGATGGCAGAGGCCGTGAAGGAAGGTCACTTGGTGGACTATGTGCCCATAGCGCGCACCACCCAGCGCATGCGCGACGGCATTAAATACGACTCGCTGACTGAAGAGGAGAAGGAGCAGCTGGACAAGGCTTGGGAATACGAGCAGGCGAAGAAATTGATGGAGGGTATTGACGTTCCCAAGACCCCAAGAGACATTGAGAAGGGCGAGCTCTTTAAATATATATATAATGTAAGGACAGTGGACATCGTGATACAGTCGCTGATGAATGAGGGCTTGAAGATTCAGAGCGGCAACAAGATAGGCAAGAGCATCATATTTGCCTACGATCACGACCACGCGCAGATGATAGTAAACAGATTTTATGAGCTGTATCCGCAATTCGACCCTGACTTCTGCCAGCTGGTGGACTACTCAGTGAAATATTCGCAGGACCTGATACTGAAATTCAAGAAGCGCGATATGCTGCCACAGATAGCGGTATCGGTGGATATGCTGGATACGGGTATCGACGTGCCCGACATTCTGAACTTGGTATTCTTCAAGCCTGTATACTCGAGCATCAAGTACACGCAGATGGTGGGCCGCGGCACGCGACTCTGCCCTGAGATATTCGACGACGGCGGTGATAAGAAGGAGTTTTATATCTTCGACTGGTGCGAGAACTTTGAATACTTCAAGGAGCATAAGAAGGGCAAGGTATTGCCGGTGAGCATTACGCTGGCAGAGCGATTATTCGGACTGAAAACCGACATAGCCGTGATACTGCAGCACCAACGCTATCAGCAGGAGGAATACACCAAGAACCTATGCGCTGCCCTGAAGCAGCAGCTCTACGAGCAGGTGTGCCAACTGAATGACAAACAGATCAATGTGCGCAAGGTGTGGGGCGTGGTTGAGAAATGGAAGAAGCAGGAGCGCTGGCAATACATATCGGAGCTGGATGCGTTGGAGCTGAAACAGAAGATTGCGCCGCTCATCATGATAGAGGATGATAACAACGGCTGTCTGCGTTTCGATGCGCTGATGCTGAACATAGAGCTATCATTGCTGGAGCCTGAGATCAAGGCCACCAAGAGCAAGAACAAGGTGACGAAGATAGCCATCATACTACAGGGCAAGGCCACGATACCGGCTGTGATGGAAAGGATGGAGCTGCTGAAGGAAGTGGCTAATCCGCACTTCTGGACTACGGCCACCATCGACAGAATGGAGGAAGTGAGAGAAGCCCTGCGCGACTTGGTATACATTCTGATAGGTGGAAAGGGTGAACGTTTCTTCATAGACATCAGCGACACGATGGAGGAGAAGGAGGGCGAGAAGCCGGTAATGATGGCCGACTATCGCACCCGCATACTCGACTATCTGAATGAACATCGCGACCATGAGGTGATACAGAAGATATTCCGCCTGGAGCAGCTGACGATAGACGACATTAAACAGCTGGAGGCGATATGCTGGAAGGAACTGGGCACCAAGGAGGAGTATGAGGCCTACGTGAACAAGGGCGACATGCTCTGTGGCGATAAGGTGGCGGTATTCATACGCTCCATCGTGGGTGTGGATAGGCGCATAGCCAAGGAAAGATTCTCGAAGTTCCTGAGCGACAATGTGCTCAATGCGCTACAGGAGGAATATATCAACCAGATTATAGGCTACGTATGCGAGAATGGTGACATCACGCCGATGGAGATTATTGGCAATGATAACTTCGACGGCATTGTGGATGCCTTCGGGGCTAATATGGTGAGCATCAGGAAGTACGTGGACGAGTTGCATAACGTAATCGCATATCAGACAGGAACAGGCGATACTGTGTACGTAAGAATGGCTGAAGAAGACGGCACGAGGTTGAGAGTGGCAGAAGAGCTGGAACCACCAATGCCGGATTAGTTTTAGAGGTGAGAGGTGAGAGATTAGCTGGATAAACACAGATATTAGGAATAAGATTGGATTTATGGTATTATGTCCAAATTGGATGGACATAAGATTTTTAACTTTGCGGCCGTTTGCCCCATGGCTAAAGGGCCTGAGACAATTTGTTTAACTCAATTAATTAAAGACTATGACCAAAATTTTTTTTGAGGGAGCCAACTGGCTCCAAGGCATGGGAACCATCCATGTGATGTGTTCCCGAGAAGAAACAGCGTTAGTAACCATAAGCCAGAAAGGAGGTATCTCTGAACTATGAGACGCAACCGAAACCTAACCTACCTGGCGCGAGTGATGGAAAAATGTAACAGCCTGGAATTGCTGTGTAATCGCGTGGTTAACCATTATGCTTGTTGTATCGAGGAAATGACCGACGATGTCATCGCTCAGATACAGATACTACTGGATAAACCTGAAATCAGAAGTTGTAGGATTCCTTTGATAGTAGACTTCGCCCATATGACGAAGCCTGACTACTGGTTGGATTGCGAGATATTCAACAAGATATCTAAGGAAAAAGCCAAGGTCATGGAGAGTAAGCTGGAGGTGATGGCCCATATGCTAAAGGCGCTGGAACTGAAAGTGAAGAAGGTGAATCCTGTCTACGCCGAGAAGATGATAACCCGCATGATGAGTCTCTGCCAGAAGAACATCAAGATAACGGATTACGACATCTGGAAAGCGGAGCATTCAGACCCTACGCCTGAGATGCTGCTGAACCTACAAATCAAACTAACGAGTAACATGTTGTTGGCGGGTGCGCTGAAACATGACGAGAAACCTACGGAGAAGGAGATGAAGGAGGTAAGGGTTGATAAGGTGCTGGAGGGACTGGAGCACGGCAAGGAGTTGCCACCCGATTTTGCAGAGGAGTGCGCCAAGCTAAGACGATACTCATACTGGATAGGTAAATACATCTTCATGATAGATTACCGCAAGATATACCGCTACCTGTTTATGCATTGCTTTGACAAACTCACCAAGCAACAGCGCCTGGCACTATTTGAATACGACGTGCAGATGAAGCAGATACATGAGGACTTGGCAAAGATGATGCCGGAGATAGATAAGGAGCTGAAGCAGAGCCAAAGCAATGATCGCGAGTTGAATATGTTTGCACCCATGAAGAGCTTGAAGAGTATGCTGAAGATGGAAGAGATGGAGGATGTAATCAAGGACAAGAAATATAACCGCCAATGGTTTGATCAGTTTGTGGATGAGCTGATGAGTACTGATCATGGTAAGCTCATTGCCGTGGAGTGGGAGTCTACCGACAGGCGCCTCAAACTAAAGGCAAGCATCCTGGGCGCTTTGATGGCATCGGACGTGATAGGCGATAGCTATATGAACATAGCCAGAAAGCTCATGGGAGGGGATGATAAGGAGGTGAAGACCTTTGCCAAGTATATGGGTAACTGGCAAAGATGGCCCTTCGCGGAGTGGATTCAGAATTACGCCAAATAGGCGATTTTTCGATTTTAGGTGTTCGACTGTTATTCGAGAGAGTAGCAGTCGATTTTTTTTTGTTTTTTTTCTACTACGATAAACACAGGGGTTCCGAGCAATTTGGTGTCGTTCGATTTTGAGTCGAAAAAATTTTTTTTTCCGAGTCGAACAGTCGAACTCTACCTTTGCCGAGCAATTCAGCGAGTAAGTGAAAGACCGGTCCGCGGAAAGCTGAAAAGGTTAATAAGTAATTAATTAAAAAGGTAAAATGACACCAATTGTATTAAGAAAGAACAAAAATGGTAAGATGACTACTCTGCCATCACGAATGATGGTGAAGCAAGTAGCCAAGGGAGTAGAAGTAGTAAAGCAGGATCTGCGTGACGAGGTATGCCTCGCTGAAGATGCTATTGTGGAGATGATAGATATGAAGAAGAAGGTGAGTCCCAGCCTGCAGAAACTACTCAGACTGCAGTTAGAGCCATTCTGCGAGTTTATGCAGGTAGAGATGGCTGTGAACCTGTCGATCTTCGCTAACGATCACATGGCCTTTACTACGGGCTGCCCCTCTGCCGACACGATCCTCGACATCTGCTACACATGGATTGCTGAGGAGCAGGGAATCCTGAACAAAGAATTCTTAAACATAGCGGGAGGAACTGGCAAATGACAATACATGTGTTTGCAACGATTCTGGCGCTCTATCCAATCAAGCCGACGGCAGAAATTGCTGAGGAGTTTGGTATGACAGAATATCGTATTAACAAAATGGCAAAGGCTTGTCGCGTGAAGAAGTCGCACGAATTCCGCAGCGAGGTGAATAGCAAGAACGGTAGTGTTAATGCTGAAAAGCTCAAGAAAAGAACTATTCGAAGAGCCAAGCGTGTGGAGAAACTGCTCAGCGAAGGCTACTCGCAAGCTTACATCGCCAAGAAAATGAATGTTACTCCAGGAACAATCACCAAGTATCGTAGTAGAATTAAAAAATAAAAAAGTAAAAAGTATGAAAAAGAATAATATTGAAGAGGAAGTGATTAACGAGGAAGGAATTGTAGAGAAGCCTCAGGGCAAGCCCGTGAAGAACTTCAGAGCAAGAGTAAAGATGTTTGAGAACAACGTCGTTGTAGTGAACCCGATGCAGCCCCGCGAGAGCAACCGCAAGATGATCAAGCAGAAGGGCAATAGCAGCTTCTATAAGAGCGAGGGTGAGAAGGAATCGAGCTACAGTATTCACATTAACGTGGATGCCAATGATCCCGACCCCGTAGCAACCATGCAGGAGCGTTTTGCTGAGCTGGTGAAGGGTGAGCTGAAGAGTGAATTGAAACTCAAGGTGAAGGGCAAGCTGCTCTATGACACTCCAACCCTGAAGGTGTATCTGAACAAGACTCAGAAGAACGTGATTATCCAGACCACACTGGCTTGTAGTCCCACCATTGAGCGAGAGCTGTTGCAGCTTCAGGGCGATATGGGACGTGTGATAGGCGCCAACTACTCGGAGATTATCCGCACGTTTAACCTGGCGACGGACAAGGAGATTATAGATCGAGTGTGATTGAACATTGAAAATTGAACATTGAAAATAATGGAAGCATTAGTAATGATTCAGGAGGTGGGCGCATACTCTGAGCGCCAGTATCAGCGACAGGATGGTACCAGTGAGTATTTTAAGAGCCGAGGCATTACGCTGAAGCATGGTGGCGACACAATCTATGGAGAAATCACAGGCGATTATGCATCGAAAAATCGTGACACGCAGTTCTCGAAGCAAGTGCCTTACGTGGTGAAGGGTTTCTGGAAGCATCGCACCTGGGAGGACCAGAACCACCAGCAGCGTCATGAGAATTCATTCTATATTACTGATATTCAAACCTTATAAAGGTAAGAAGGTAAAAAAGTAAAAGAGTAAAAAAACTGATTGCTGATGATAACATACCAGAAAGATGTTAAGAAGTCCTCTGCCGCGAAATGCGGCAGAGGGGACTTCTGGAAGGAAGTTAAGAGCCAGAAGACAGCCTGGCATATTGATGCACGCAGAGCCGTGAAAGCGGCTGTGGCTGCTGACAAGGAAGGGGAGGGCGTAGCCGCCATCCACACCTGGCTGCAGAACTCGGACTACCAGAAGTTCCTGATAAGATACCCCAAGGAGCTTAAATCTAAACGGGCTATCGAGGCCTTTGCCAAGAAAAGCGATGAGGAGAAACTTTTGCTTTGGGCTGAGGAATTGAAGCAGGAACTGACGGCCTTCATGTACAGCTGCTATCTCTTCGATGAGGTGAAGCGCAAGAAGAAAAAGAAGGATGGCACAGTGGTGGAAGTGAAAGAACGCCGCAGACTGCTGAAGTACTGCCATCTGAACGGACTGGTGATGCTGGACATTGACCATGTGGAGAGTCCTATGCAGATATGGTACAAGCTTCGCGAGATGAAGGATCTGATGGCAAGAGTGGCCTTGGTACATATCTCCTGTAGTGGTGATGGACTGCGAATAGTCTTTACAGCGGACATCAACGTAGGGAACTTGGCTGATAATCAAATTGAGTTTGCTAAGGCGCTTGGTGGGTACTCCAGTGATCGATCTACTATCGACTCTACAAGGGCGTCATTTTGTCCAAAAGAGGATGAAATTTTGTATATTAACGAAGAATTATTGTTTGATTATTATGATGAAGAATTTGATAAAAGGTTTACACCTGAGTACCGTCAGAAGAGAACTCAACCATTATTTCATAAGTTTGGTGCTGAGGGCGAGAAAGCGGCAGTGGCGCCTGACAGGGAGCCTGACAGGGGACAGGTTCCTGTCAGAAACCAAGAAGCGCAACTGGCTGACAGGAACCTGTCCCCATGTCAGGCTCAAGCGCAGTGTGATGAGAATGCCGAAGATTCTAAGAGTAATTTAACTTGGCGTGGCTATGACTTACAAAGTATTATTGATCAGCGTTATGCTGACAGGCTGCCATGTGCAGCAGACTCCAACCGCCACAACGAGAGTCTTAAGCTCGCCACAGACCTTATGCTCATGCTCGACGGAGATAAAGCCTTGGTACAACAGGTGGTCGAAGCCCAGCCGTGGGTGCAAGAGATCATTGAAGAAAGAGGGGAGGACGTGGAACAGACCGTGGAGTCAGCAGCAGGGTGCATTGCGGAAAAGGAAAAGAAGTATGCAAGCTCGTTGCCATCCAAGGCCATGCAAGAAGCGATAAAGGCTGCCTGCGGCAGGAATTATCAGGAGATAATTCGAGGAGACAAGGAGACAGGGAGACAGGGAGTCCAAGACAATACTCCAGACATCAACCAGAAGTTGGATGGATGGGGAATGGAGATTGAATCGATGTTTGATGATTTCCCCATGCTCAGGGACATCTGCAAGGGGCTGAAGCGAACCCAGTATACGGCAGCCGTGTTCGTGGCTGGTGGCGTATTGATGACGCTCATGACTCGCTGCTGGTACAGGTTCTATCATCGTCCGCAGCAGGAACGCAGACTGAATTGTGCGCTCTTCGTGATTGGTAATCCTGCCTCTAATAAATCAATGGCTGGCGACATCTGCGATGTACTCATTGCTCCTATAGAGGATGCAGACAAGGCTGGTAAAGCTGCGCTGAATCGCTATAAGCGTGAGAACAAAAAGAAGGCTGCCAACAAAGAAGGCAAGGACAAGCCTCAGGGCATTATCCGCATCCATCCAGCTCGAACTTCGAACGGTCAGATGATTGAGGATATGATCAATGCAAAGGAAATCGTGGACGGCAAGGAGATGCAGCTGCATCTGTTCACTTTCGATACGGAACTTGATAACTCTATCACGCTGCAAGGTGGTGGCTCATGGATCAATAAGCAGGCGATGGAGCTGAAAGCCTTCCATAATGAGAAAGATGGTCAGATGTATCAGAACTCGGATTCGCCTGTGGATGAGTTCCCAGTGATCTGGAATTATGAGTACACAGGTACTGACTTGGCTCTGCAGAAGAAGGTGAATGATCGCAATTTTGGTACTGGTCTTTCCACCCGTCTGGCTGTGATTCCGATGCCTAAGACCAATTATGAGATGATTGAGTTTGAAGAGCAGACGCAGATAGACTGGGAGCGTATTAATCGCATGAAGGACTGGGCGTATAAGCTCGATGCTCGTGCTGGTGAACTGCCCTTGTGGCCTCTGGTAAAGCGCATCTACGACTGGACCAAGAACCGTATGGATGACTGTCGTGAGGATGACTCTGAGGCTAATGAGCTGATGCTAAAGCGTGTGCCATATCACGCCTTGAATTACTCAGCCCCTTTTATCGACATGCGCCACTGGGATAGTATGCAGCAGGAGGGTAAATATTGGAAGGGTACTTACGAGGTGGACGATACCGACTGGAAGCTCTGCGAGCTGATAGCACGCATTCAGTACGCCACGCAGCAATACTTCTTCGGAGCCCTGGCTGAAAAGTACTTCGACGATCTGAATAACAGGGTTCTGACTTCAGGAAAACGTCATTTCAATAAGTCGATCGAAGGCTTTAACAGACTACCTGAGATATTTACCCGCGAGGATGTGAAGTATGCTTTCGGGTATGATAGCGAGGGAAGCGTGAGAAGTAAAATTAAGCGCTTACAGGATGACAATCTGGCTGAACGTTTCGAGGAAACCATGGCTGATGGAACTGTTAAGGAACAATTCAGAAAAATATGTAGAAGTTTGACATGACCCAACTTTGACAGTTGCGTTGCATGTTGCATGTTGCAAATAGCTTTTTTAAAATGAACAAAGTAGAAATGAACAAATCGATGCACCTCTCCGAGCACTTTTCGCTCGGGGAGGTATGTAAGACAAGCCACAAAACGGCTGATGGTAATATTCCAAGCCATGTGGCAATAGAGAATCTTCGCAATATTTGCGAGAATTGGCTGGAAGATTTGAGGTACAGCAATAATGTGCTGTATAAAGAGGTGGGGTCTGACGGGGGACAGGTTCCTGTCAGCCCGGAAGCGCAGAGTGTATCTGACAGGAACCTGTCCCCTGTCAGACATGAGGCGCCCATTATCATTACCTCGGGTTATCGCTCGCCGGAAGTGAATAAATTGGCTGGTGGATCGCCTACAAGCAATCATCTAACGGGTTGCGCCGTGGATATCCGTTGCATTGGCGTGGAACAAGCGCTTCGCTATGCCAACATCCTTCTCGATATCGCTGATGGAACCAAGCGTGACTTTGATGAGTTATTCATCGAGCGAAACGCCAAGCGTCATTATTGGATTCACTTCGCAGTGCGCCCCAAGGACAATCGCAGAAAAATAGACTTTATTATAGGTTAAATCATTAATTACCCTCGCCGCTGTGAAGCGCCGGGGGGTCTTTTACCAAGCGCTTCTTACTCTATGATCTCAAAATGCTGGTAGTCCTTGCGGTTGGTCCAATTATGCTTTTTCTTCTACCTCGGTGACGAAGCAGGCCACGAGGCCGTAGGTAATGGTGGGACGGATCCAGATCTCGGTGAGCATATAGTTGGTATACTCATCGGCGGGCTCCAGATAGATGTCGAGGTTGTAAAGGGCGGCAATGAGCATATCGATGAT
>JAEEGH010030875.1_pt1 | contig 10392 bp, 6 predicted proteins | sample 9134181 | NCBI WGS metagenome assembly JAEEGH01 (sample SAMN16246544, study PRJNA631951) | gut metagenome | biome: gut microbiome; feature: rumen; material: DP-attached | host: Bos | place: Iran: Karaj | collected 2018-10 | reverse complement strand
CATTCGCCCAGACCTTTTCAAGCCCAACACCACCAAGTATAATGAGCAAGAGCTGGAAGCCCTCTTGGGTGATGACTCCAAACCGGTATTCGTCTTCGAAGACGGAGAAGTGCTGGGCCATGCATTTTGTTTGATAACAGAGGTCAGGGATGACAAACTGCTTCAGGACATCAAGACGCTCTACATTGATGACATCTGCGTGGATGAAGCGGCAAGAGGCCGCCATGTGGGAAAGCAGCTGTTTGATCATGTGAAAGCGTATGCAGATAAAATGCAGTGCTATAACATCACCTTAAACGTCTGGTCCTGCAATCCCGGAGCGATCCGCTTTTATGAAGCCATGGGAATGGTCCCCCAAAAGATCGGGATGGAACTGCTTTTGCAATGATTGTCTTTTTGCTGTTTTTGTGATAAGATTTCGGCGTTGTCAATGGCATCCTGAAGAAGTTTACAGGCTTTGTTTACTTTATGACAGGGAGGTATAAGAAAGGATATGAAAACCATTTTTTCGAGGGTCAAGCTGAACCCGAGACTTTACGATACGCTGATGAAGCTGAACGGGAAATACGCGGTGCTGTATAACAGCCAGTTTGCGTAATAACGACAAAAAAACGAGACATAAAAAACACGGCCTTCACAGGCCGTGTTTTTTGATATGCGCTTGACTGCGAAAGAAATATGTTTACGATGCTTTCTCGGCTTGAATCGAGTAACCGGTCGCTTCATGTGTTTCCAAATACTTGTCGACTCGCTTTTTGACATTATCGACCAGATTGTAATAGTAAAATGTGTAATCGCCCTTGTGATAGCTTTGCGGGCCGAGGATATCGTATTTGCTGCCCATATCGCTTACAGGGAGTTCATCATTCGTGCAGATGACGACGCCGCGTTCAAGATCCACCTGCGCGTCCGCGAGACCCGGAGATTTCTCTTCGTATTCTTCGCCTTCATCATTTTCGTAGACCCGGCTGCCCAGGTTTTCGGAAGCAGGCGCGTAGGTTTCATCCCGCTTCCAGTTGATGGGGTTGATGCTGATCGCGTTCTCCAGCACAACGATATTGTCCGCGTCCTTATTTTCCGGTCCTTCCGTATTGTAGGAAATGATAACGCCCGTGTCGTCCTCTCCTTCGGCGAACTTAAGGTGCGGGTATTTCTCCAGGTCGTCCTTTGTCACGGAATAACCGATGACATAGGCGGCCACCATCCGTTCATAAAGATCCGGATGCGCCTGCATATATTCCTCCAAAACGATCTTTACCATGATCGACCCCTGGGAATGGCCTGCCAATATGAACGGCCGCCCGCCGTTGTAATGTTCAAAGTAATAGTCCAGCGCGCCGTAGATGTCGGTCCGTTGCTCCTGCATCTGGAATTCCTCAACCTCCGCTCCTCTTAAAGGGGCCAGCGCGTTCAGATTGCTCTGCCGGTAAACAGGAACGAAGAGGTTGGTCGACTCCTTAAAGACATAGGCATCCTTTAATATGGTGGCCCCTGCCCCGATTCGCATGATCGAATCCTTGATCGAGATAATGTCGGGCATCTTATCGCTGGCAACGATGGTCGGATAGATGAAGAAGGTATCCACCTCATATTTTGGGATGGATACGCTCAGCCAGTTTTGCGATTTGGAGTAGTCGGTAGACTCCCCGACGAGCTCCCTGATCTGAAAATCAGACGATTCCGACAGCTCCTGCTTCTGCCCGGGCATGATCTTATATACCTGCATCGTATCGAATTTGATAACCTTATGTGTCACCATGAGAATGAACACGATAAGGCCGGCAGCGCATGCTGCCAGGATAAGAATGGATCTGAGTATCCGCACACCCTTCTTCGGCGGCTTTTTCGGTTCCTTTTGTTTCTCTTTTTTTGACATTCTTTATGTCTCCTCTACACAATTTTTTTCGGCTTCGCCGATCTCCACAAAACAGTACGTCTTTAGTTCTCCGCCATCTTTTACTTTGCATATTCGATCAAAGCACTTCTGTCTATTTTATCACAGCAACACGCCCAGCGTCATCAAAAAATCGAGCGAACCTGAGTTGTTAAAACGCAGATTTTATGATACAATTTTTGCGTTTATTAGCTTTAAATTTCCGGATATTCAACGCCGGAAGAAAGGATGTATGACACGTATGATCAAAAATGTAACCAAGAAAAAAGGAATTCTTAGCATAGCTGCCTGCGCGGCGGCTGCGGCGTTTTGTTTCGGAGGATTGTGGGCGCCGGAAACAGCGTACGGCTATAACCTCCCGGATCCGGCAAAGATGGCGGAAGAGGCCTTAAAGAACGCCCAGAAGGAAGGGCTCACGCCCGGAACGGATTGGACCGTGGCTGTGTATCTCTGCGGAACAAATCTGGAATCCTTCGGCGGGTCTGCTTCGGAAGACATCAGTGAAATGCTCTCGGCAACCATTCCGGACAATGTGAACGTGCTGCTTCTGACCGGAGGCACAGCGGAGTGGCAGGATCCGGAGGTGGAAGGGTACGTGAAGCCCTCGAATGATCACACCCAGATCTGGCAGGTCACGGATGAGAGGATGATAAAGCTCTATGATTATTCCGATTATCTCAATCTTTCCGACAGCTCGACGATCAGCAGCTTTCTGGAGTTTGCCGTGGAATATGCCCCGGCGGAACACATGATGGTGGATTTCTGGGATCATGGCGGCGGTCCCATCGACGGCGCCATTAACGCAGAGAACCCTGATAGCGATGATATGGAGCGGGAAGAAATTTTAGTGAATGAGTTTGAAAAAGAATTGAATACCGTCAACCAATATCGCCAGGAAAAGATCCCCGGGATCGGCAATCTGGACATTGTTTCCTATGACTGCTGCCTGATGGGAAACGCGGAGATCGCCTATGCGCTTTCCGGCTCGGCGGATTACTTCATCGGTTCTGAAGAAGTCGAACCCGGAACAGGTTGGAATTACAATTTCTTAAGCGTTTTCTCAGAAGACGGTTTCTTTGAGCAAAGTGCAGAAGACCAGAGCATTTCCATCGGGAAAAGGGTCATTGATCTTTACCCGGGAGATACGGATCCCGCAAATGCAGAGGAGACCTGGACGAATGGAGACGTTTATGAACTGACTCTTGCTCTGGTAGATCTTAGCCGCATGGACAAAGTGGCCGAAGCAGCAAACAATCTCGGAGCGGTTCTGGGAAGGATCTATGAAAACCCGGAAGAGTACTCGAAAGTAGCCCGGGCCATTGAAAATATTCCTCAGATATTCTATGGCGAGATCGGCGTTTCGGACATCTATCATCTGTCAAAGGCTATTTCCGACGCGAACATCTCCGGTGATCTGACCTCGGCTGCAAACGCCCTGATCGAGGCAGCGGGAAAAGCGCCGGCAGCTGTCGAAAACAAAGGGCAGCTTGGGCCTGCGTTGAATGAAGAAGCGGCTGTTTTATACCGGGGGCTGACCTCGGAATACGCCGGCGGGATCGGGCTCTCCATCTTCCATCCCATCGGGTCTGATGTGGATCCCCATGCTTTGGAGAACGCTATGGAAGGCGGAATATACCAGGGTCTTTCCATGGTCAAAAGAGCCCCGTATTACGGGAATTACGCGAGCGATCTGGCCACAAGGCAGGACAAGAAGAATTTTGACGGAAAGATCACAACGGAATGGGATGATGAAAACAATCTGATCTATATGGGCATCAAAAAAGGAAAGATCGGCCGTATCGCCACCGTTCTCGCCGAGATCAGCGCAACGGAAGGGGAAACGGAATACCGTCTCGGCAGCATGAAGGCAAATTATAACCAGGAGCTGGATCGGTATGAGGTTCCGGAAATGCAGAGATGGATGAGCTTTGACGACGTTCCCTTCACCTATGACGTTTACGATGTGAACGGCGTGCGGATGTATGAGATCCCCATTTACGAAGAGACAGGCACAGCGGAGAAGTATCACGAGGGAGATGTCGTGCAGGAAAAGGATATCGTTAAGCTTCTTGCCATAGAAGAAAACGGATACACGCGGATCTACAGCGTGTTTGCACAGGGCACTGACCGTACCCGCATCCTCACGCCGGAAGAAACCATTTCCTTCCATCCGCTCCGGTTCAGGACAGACGGGGAAAACGGTGAATACGTGGCAAATAAGCTCGTGACGGTCGAACCCGAAATTTTACCCGATAGGGAAGACGCTCCTGCCATTCACATTCTGCATGCGCAGTTTTCACGGCCTTCTTCGGATGATGATTATTTGGCCGGCTTTGTGTTCAAGGCGTATGACTGGAATTACAATGTGTATTACTCCGACCCCATGGCCATCGTGGAGTTCAATCTGAACAAGCTCGTTCTTGATCCGGTCTGGGCGCAGGAATACACCGGAAAACCGATCACACCGGAACCCGTATTTTCCTATCCGGATATCGAAAGCATGAACACAGAGATCGTGGAAAGCTGGTTCGGCGTTTATGTTAAAACTGAGTATTCCAATAACGTGAACCGCGGCACGGCAACAATGACGGTCACGCTCACGGACAAGGCCGTCGGTGATGTACTCCGCACCCTGACGCAGGACTTCATCATTGTGAGCGACGAAGATGCCGAAGTGACTACGGAAGAAACGCAGGATGGCGACAACAAGGTCATTACGACGAAAGTGATGTACGCGGACGGCTCCGGCACTATAACGCAGGAAACGATCTACGCGGACGGTTCCTCCCACAGCGTGTGCTCTTATGTGAGCGGCATGGGCAAGACACTGTCTATCACGACAACAGATAAAGATAAGGCCGGCCTCTATGCGATCGCAGAGTATCTGCCGGAAAACCAGATCCTCGATCTGGTCCGCTACGAAACGAACCAAAAGAGTGCCTACATCCCGGCGACGGTCACCGACTGCAATCAGGTTGAATATTCCGTAACAGCCGTATACGGCGGAGCCTTCGACGGTGCAAAAAGCGTAAAGACGGTTACGATCGACGCAGGACTCACCTTCGTGGAAAAGAATGCCTTCAAGGGGATCTCCAAGAAGCCGACGATAAAGATCCGGGCCAAAAAGAAAGCCTACAAAAATATGGTCAAGATGATCAAAAAGTCCGGCGTGCCGAAGAAAACGAAGTTCAAACGCATCAAATAATTAGGGCGCATATTTAATCGAGGATGCCGGATTAATCCGACATCCTCGCGCGCGGGCGGCGTTCGGCGTAAGCCGAAACATTTCCCTACGCCCCCTGCGCATAAAGAAGGGGAAACGCGATCAATGCGTTTCCCCTTTTGTTTCTTCAGAGCCGGGCATGTGATAGATTTCCTTCATGCGCTCCACATACTCATCCTTTGGCATGGGCTTTGCGAAGTAGTATCCCTGGATCATATCGCAGCCCTGGTCTTTCAAAAACTCCACCTGGTCCTTATCCTCAACACCCTCGGCTACAGTCCGCATTTTAAGCCGTTTGGCAAGCCGGATCGCCTCCGAGACAACCGCTTCTTTTCTCTCCGGATCCGCATTTCCGCGGAAGAAATCCGCATCCAGTTTCAGCACATCCAAATTCATATCCTTGAGCGAATTGAGCGAGGAATAACCGGAGCCGAAATCATCCATGGAAACGGAAAAGCCGTAGGCTTTCAACCGGTCAATGGTTTCTATGATCGCGTTCTTGTCATCGAAGAACGCGCTTTCCGTCAGCTCGATCTCAATGAGATCGTGCGGAGTTCCGGCCGCATCCACCATGTTCAGGATCTGATCCGCAAGATCGTCCTCCGCGAAATGAGCGCGGGAAACATTTACGGAAACCGGCACGCATTTCAATCCCAGATCAAGCCATTTCTTCTGATCCTCCGCCACATGACGCAGCATATAGTGGTCGATATTGGTGATAAAGCCGTTCTTCTCAAAAACCGGAATAAACCGTCCCGGCGGGATAAATCCATACTCCGGAGACTGCCAGCGGATCAGCGCTTCCGCTCCGATCAGCTCTCCCTTATCCGGGGAGTATTTCGGCTGATAGTATACGACAAACTCTTCGTTATCAAGCGCTTTTTTCTGATTCTCCTCAACCGTATTGATCCACTGCTCGTCCTCCATCAGCTTCTTGTCGAAGAACGCGATCCCGTCATCTTCCGTTACTTCCAGCGTGGATTTCGCGGTGACGGCGTTGTTATAATACTTCTCGATCTCCGCATCCTTACGCTTTTTGAGCTTTCCGTCAACGATATTGGGCTCAATGATCTGAACGCCGGCCTGGAAGTTGAAGGTATGGGAGGTTTCGGTATCTTCCGACAGCTTCGCAGAACCCGAAGATATATCCACATTCTTTAATTTCCACAAAAGGTTTTGGATCCGCCCCTTTGCAAATTCATCATTGGGAGCCTCCAGAAGCAAAGCAAAGGAGGACGAACTGACATGAGCGCTCAACTCCGTTCTGGGGGACAGGTTCTGCCGGATCTGCTCTGCCATCCTATACAGCAAAATCTGCCCTTCCTCCAGCGAATGGCACATGCAATAATTCCGGTATTTCACGATCACAAAATGAACCATGGCATATCGTTTGCCGGCGCTTTTCCGCTTTTTCAACAAACGGTTGCCCTTGAGCAAAAACGCCATCCAGTTGTTTCCCCTGGTCACTTCATCGACCAAAAACAGCTCTGTCAGCCGTTTTTTCATGATGAACCCGCGAATGACCCTGACAATACGGACGAGCATCAGCAGCACCACGAGCACGTTCAATGCGCCCGCAATACTCACCAGCACGATCAGATCCGTTACATGAACCTGGACGTATGCTTTTTGAAGAAGGCGATGCCCGTCGGAAAGCCGCATTTCGATCCAGACCGGCATATCAAGGATCTTTGCATCCTCGTCCTCTTCTAAAGAATCCACATCCACCAGGTCCGGTTCAACTCCGGAAAGAACCCTTATCGCCTTGTGCTGTATCGAGGCCAGATTTGGAAGGAACATACCCATTCCCGAGTAGAAGAGGTTTTTGTCTTCGGTATCCTCATACACCAGATAGTCTCTGTTTCCGAACAGTGTAAACAAAGGGCCGCCCCTGTAGCTGCAGGTGTCTTCCCCATGCTTCGTAACTACGTTTCCGTCTTTATCCAGAACAAAATAATCCGGGTAGTCCAGCATCAGCTCATCCAGGATGGCGGAATCGGCCTCCATGAAGGTTGCGTCATAGAAGGCGGACGTGTGTTTGATCAGCTCATACTGATTATCGATCTTCGAGCTGATCGAATACAGAATGAAAAAAAGGAACGCGCCGTTGATCAGAATAAACGTTAATAAGAAAAAGAAGATCAGCGAGATAAAAGATAACAATGTATACGATCTTCTGATCCTGCGAAAACTCTTCTCCATTGATCCAGTCACGATAAAATACCTCCGGGAAAACTGGTCTTACAGCTTCGGCAAAAACTCGGTAAGTTTGATCGTCTCCACATCGTTCTGCGTCAAGCGGATATTGGAAACATATTCATTTCCTTCCGGATCCGTCACTCTCATCTCTACCACCGTTCCTTCTCTGGCGGCTTTCTCCTTCAGCATCTCCAGAAACGGTACCACTTTGGGATGGTCGTTCTTAAAGAGATCCAGTCTTTTTTTGATTTCATTGAGTATCATTTTGTCCAATACCATAATATTTCCTCCGGGTGAACTACAAAACTACAATACCAAAAGAATTATAACACACTTGACCCTATGCAACAAACAACTTGCGCCATCCTCTCCTAACGGTTACACTAAAGGTATTCATAGATAAAGGAGAAAACGATCATGGCATGGTATGATGAAGCAATTTTTTATCACATTTATCCACTGGGCCTTTTAGGCGCGCCAAAGTACAACCCACATGACGGCGTTACGCACAGGCTCCCTGCACTTAACCCATGGATCGACCACATTAAAAGTATCGGCTGCAACGCGATCTATATCGGCCCTCTCTTCGAATCCGAAGAGCACGGGTATGACACCACGGATTATAAGAAACTGGACAGCCGCCTCGGCGACAATGATGACCTGAAAAACTTTGTAAAGAACTGCCACGACGCGGGAGTAAAGGTGATCCTGGACGGCGTGTTCAACCACACGGGCCGCAGCTTCTTCGCCTTTAAGGATATCCAGGAGCACCGGGAGAATTCCAGATACCGCGACTGGTACGGAAACGTGAATTTCTACGGAAACAATGAGTTTAACGACGGTTTTTCCTATGACAACTGGGGCGGATATAACGTTCTGGTGAAGCTGAACCAGCGGAACCCGGAGGTTCGTGATTATATCTGTGACGTGATCCGTTTCTGGGTCAGCGAATTCGATATCGACGGCCTGCGGCTGGATGCCGCGGACGTGCTGGATTTTGACTTTATGAAGGCGCTGCGTGGGACCGCCAACAGCGTCAAGCCGGACTTCTGGCTCATGGGCGAAGTCATCCACGGCGATTATACAAGATGGGTAAACGAAGGCACGCTTCATTCCGTTACAAACTATAACCTTCATAAGGCGCTGTACTCCGGGCATAACGACCACAATTATTTCGAGATCGCGCATACAGTGAAGCGCCTCTACGACATGGGCGGAAGTCGTCCCGACGGGCTCAAGCTTTACAATTTCGTCGACAACCATGACGTCGAGAGGATCTACACGAAACTGAACAATAAGGCGCACATGGCTCCGGTACACGTCCTCCTGTATACGCTCCCCGGCGTGCCTTCGATCTACTACGGATCGGAGTTTGCGATCGAAGGCAGGAAAGAGGCATTTTCAGATGCGTCCCTTCGTCCGGCGTTAAACCTTGATGACTTCAAGGATGCGCTCACCAACAATTCCGTAACGGCGCTGATCGCGCGTCTCGGAAAAGCAAGGCAGAGCACGCCGGCTTTATCCTACGGCGATTACAGAGAACTGGTTCTCACCAACCGCCAATATGCCTTTGCCAGAAGATCCGGCGACGGATACTGCGTAGTTGCGGTAAATAACGACGACGGTCCGTACTCCATGTCGCTTCCCGCCGAGGGCGGCAGCACCTTCCTCAGCCTTCTCTCCGGCAAAGAGTTCCCCGTACAAAACGGGCAGATTTCGATCACGCTCGAACCCAATTCCGGAGACATCTATGTTCCTTCCGACGGCAAGGAGCCTTCTGCTTGGAAGGAAGTGGAGGTTAGTACCCCCTCTGCAGCCCCTGTGAAAGAAGATTTCCGGGAAGTGCAGGAAGCCCCGGACTCATGGATGGAAGTTGAAGAACCCATCAAGGCTGCGACAACAAATAACAGCTGGGCCGAGGTCTCTGAAGACGGAACCGACATCCCCTGTGAGGAACCCGCGGCGAAACCCGAAGAAAACGGTTCAAAGAACGAGCCGGAACCTGCTCCCACACCCGCGCCCTCTGCCCAGGGTTCTTACGAAGACGGCGTGATCAAAGGCCTTCAGGAAGCGGTACTCGCGCGGATGGAAAAGAACGGACCCATCACCGACCAGATGCGGCGGGATGTGGAAGCCAATGTGTATCACGATTCACTGATCAACTGGATCAAGAGCTTCTAAGGGAAAGAAGATTAAAAAAATCGCGCAGGGGTTTTCCCCTGCGCGTAGTTTATAATAGCCTTCCCTTTTCGCCGGTCTGTATTCTCTTTACCTTTTTCGAGGTGGTCTTCTCAAACTCCCTGTCCCTTAACCGCAGGCGGATGATCCGCTTTGAGGGCGGTACGGATCTGTTGATCTCCGCCACCTTTTTCTTAAACAGCTCCTCTGCCTTGTCCTTAAACTCGGGGAACGGATACACTTCGGCAGTGATCTGTTCTTCCTCGGAATAGACCAGGATCTCCTGCATCCACTCCAGATTCGCGAACTTGTTTTCCAGCTCTTCGGGAGAGATGTTCTCTCCGTTGCTTAAGATGATCAGGTTCTTCTTCCGCCCGGTCAGATAGAGGCGGTTGTCCTTAACATAACCGAGGTCTCCGGTTTTCAGCCACCCGTCCTCCGTAAACATCTCGGCCGTGGCTTCCTCATTTTTGTAATACCCCAGCATGACCGACGGGCTCTTCACCTGGATCTCGTCCTCCACGACACGCACCCGGCAGCCTTTAACGATCAGGCCGACCTCGTCCCCGATTGTCGGATCATGAAGGCTCGAGGAAGCGATCCGCGGGGAGCATTCCGTCATCCCGTAACCCTGGAACAAAGGGATCCCCATCTTCTTAAAAGCCTTCACAAGATCCGGCGCAAGATAGGCTCCGCCGCAGAAAATACAGTTCAAGTCTTTTCCGAATACTGTTCTGCCGATCACCTTCATCGGCACGAGCGGTTTTTCCTTATGTGCCGCCATGATCTTCCGGTAGATCGTTTCAACGATCATCGGAACGAGCAGGATCTTGGTCGGTTTCACGAGCTTGATGTTGCGCGCGATATGCATGATGGAATCGTTGATGCAGACGGTCAC
>JAEEGH010030874.1_pt1 | contig 10392 bp, 9 predicted proteins | sample 9134181 | NCBI WGS metagenome assembly JAEEGH01 (sample SAMN16246544, study PRJNA631951) | gut metagenome | biome: gut microbiome; feature: rumen; material: DP-attached | host: Bos | place: Iran: Karaj | collected 2018-10 | reverse complement strand
CGGAGGTCCGGGCCATGTTCCGGACCCTGGCTCCCTACGGACCCTTCTATCTGCGGCTGCTCTTCGGCAACCTCTGGCTCTTTGAGCCGCTGCTGAAAAAGCTGCTGCCCAGGATCTCTCCCCAGGCCGGAGCCCTGCTGAAGACCACCATCGCCTTCACCATGCAGTCCGGCTCCGACGCGCTGAACGTGCTGCCCCAGTCCGCAAGCCTCACCATGGACCTGCGCTACATCCCCCACCAGGCCATGGAGGAGAGCAACCAAGTGATCCGGGAACTGGCAAAGCAGTACGATCTGGAGACCGAGGTCCTCCACGCAAACGACGCCTGTGAACCGGTCAGCATCGAGAGCGACGCCTACGCCCTGGTAAAAAAGGTCATCGGCCAGGTCTTCCCGGAGCTGCCCCCCTGCCCCTACGTGATGACCGGCGGCACCGACGCCCGCTTCTATCAGAAGATCTGCGACGCCTGCATCCGCTTCTCCCCGGTGGTCTACGGGCCGGCGCAGATGAAGGGCATGCACGGCCTCAACGAGAACATCGACCTCTGCTCCCTCCCCGGAGCGGTGGATTTCTACAAGACCCTGATCCGGGAAAACCGGTAAACCTTGCGGAATCCGTCCGATCCTCGTCTTTGAGTCCAACAATCTGTCATCCTGAGCAACGCGAAGGATCTCGCCCCCGGCGCAGGATTGGACATGGCAATGCGCCGTTCCGACAAAAAAGAGCCTTGAAGCGCTTGGCTTCAAGGCTCTTTTTTTGTTAGAAGAGGCTTACTGCAGCTTCTCCAGATACTCCACGATGCGGCGCACCGTGTAGAGCTGAGCGGCATCCTCGTCGGAAATGGCGATGCCGAACTCGTCCTCCAGATTCATGATGAGCTCCACCACGTCCAGAGAATCGGCGCCGATGTCGTCGATCAGGTTGGTGTCCAGGGTGATGGACTCGGGATCCATCTCGAACTGCTGGGCCAGGGCCGCCTGTACTTTTTCAAATAACATAATGCATTCCTCCGTTGTGCTGTGCACAAAAAGTAACCGTGTTTCCCTGCCGGGGGCTCAGGCCCACTCGCGGCTCTGGGGCTTGTTGGACTTGGGAGTCTCGGGCTTGACGTAGGAGACCACCACGCGGCGGTTGGGCTCCACGCCGGTGGAGCTGGTGGTGACGCCCTCGTAGTTCTGCAGGGCGGTGTGGATCACATGGCGCTCGTAGCTGTTCATGGGCTCAAAGGCCATGCTGCGCTTGTACTTGAGCACCTTCTCGGCCATCTTTTCGGCGGAGTGAGCCAGAGACTCCTCCCGCTTGCTGCGGTAGCCCTCGGCGTCCACGCTGATGTGCATGTGCTTGTCGTTGCCCTTGTTGACGGCGTAGTTGGTCAGGTGCTGGATGGCGTCCAGAGTCTCGCCACGGCGGCCGATAATGGCGCCCATGCTGTTGCCGGCCAGGTTCACGCCGATGCCGCCGTTCTCCCGGCGGTGGATCTCGATGCTGGCCTTGACACCCATGTGCTCCAGGAGGCCTGTCAGGAAGGCGCGGACTTCCGCAAACTCCGCTTCCTCATCCACCGGCGCGGCAGGCGCGGGGGCGGGCTTTTCAGCCTTCTCGACCTTTGCGGGCTTCTCGACCTTTGCGGGCTTCTCGGCCTTCTCGGGCTTCTCGACCTTCTCGGTCTTCTCGGCCTTCTCGGTCTTTGCGGGGGCGGGCTTCTCGGTTCTGACAGGCCGCTCCTCCTTCACGGGGGCGGGGGCGGGCTCCTCCGGCACCTCATAGCCCACGCGCACCTTGGCGGGGGCGGCGCCGAAGCCCAGAAAGCCGGTCTTGGGCAGCTGCAGGACCTCCACCGTCACGTCCTCCCGCTCCAGATGCAGCTCCGCAAGAGCCGCGGCAATGGCGTCGTCCGTGGTACGGCCGGTCTTCTCAATGTATTTTTCCATGAACTCGTATACTCCTTATTCCTGTCCGTTCACAGGGACAGTGGTCTCCTCCGCCACGCTCTCGTCGATGGAGGCTTCGCCCTCGGAGGCCTCTGCGGCGGCCAGGGTGGCTTCCTCGGCGTGCTCGGGGTTCTCATAGCGGTCGGGCACATAGGCGCGGCCGCGGGCGTAGCGGCGGTTGCCCACCTGGGAGGCGGGCTTTTCGTTCTCCTTGATGCCAAGGCGCTCCCGCCGGGCGGCGCGCTCCGCCTTCTCGGCGGCGGCCTTGCGCTCGGCGTTCTGCTGCTTTTCGCTGGCCTGGAGCTTCTTCTTGCTGGTGTTGGTGTTGACCTCGGTCTTGCCCTCGGCCTTCAGGCGCTCGGTCTCCTCCCGCTTTGCCTCCAGCTCCTTCTCCCGCTCGCTGCGGGCGGCCAGACGCTCGGCGTCCTCCGCATCCAGCTTCTTCTTATAATACTTGGTGAGGCCGTAGTCTCTCGCCATGCCGAAGACGCTGTTGGCGATCCAGTAGATACCCATGGCGGCGGGCATCATGAAGCAGAAAAGAACGCTCATGAGGGGCATGACGATGCCCATGCTCTTGTTCATGCCCTGGGTCTGGGCGTCCTGCACGGTGGCGTTGGCGGCGGTGGACACCTTCATGGACAGCCAGGACAGAGCAGCGGACACGAAGGGGATCAGGAACCGGCCAATATTGTCCCAGGTCCAGGGGCCAGTGAAGATGGCCTGCCAGTTGGGCTGGGCGCCCAGGTTGATGCCGTTGACTCCGCCCAAAAAGCGCAGATCCACGTCCATCATCCGGCTCCAGCCGTCCACGGTGCCGCTGAGAGCGGCGCTGACGGCGTCCCAGTTCTCGTGGGACAGGAAGGTTAGGGCGATCTGCTTATAGGCGTCGGAGGCGGCGGTGTAGGTGGGGTCGGCGGCAAAATACTCGGCCAGCTTGGTGACGACCTCCTCCGGGGCGCGCATCATGCTGGTGATGGGCAGGCGGATGATGCTGTACAGGGGGATCAGCAGGAACAGGGGCAGCAGGGACCAGAGGCAGCCGCCCATGGGGCTGGCGCCCTCCTCCTGGTAGAGCTTCTGCATCTCCTGCCGCATTTTCTGGGGATTGCCCTCATGCCGGCGCTGGATCTCCTGGAGCTTTGGCTGCAGGCGGGTGGTGCGCATCATGCCCCGCTTGCTCTTGGCCATGAAGGGCAGGAGCACCAGGTTCACCACCAGGCTGAACATAATCAGGCTCAGGCCGTAACTGCCGTTGATGTTCCTGGTCAGGTCCAGGAACGTACGCATCAACCAGGCAAAGGGCCAGGTGATAATATCCCAAATAGACATTGTTTTCACTCCTTGTCAGGGTACAGGGTCATACAATTGCGAAACCTGTTTCGCAATCGGCTCAGGGTACGGGGTCATAATAGCCGCGCTTTCCTTTATAAAAAGGGTGGCAGCAGCTCAGACGCCGCAGGGCCAGCCAGCCGCCCTTGAGGGCGCCGTACTTTTCAACGGCCTGCAGCGCGTATTGGGAGCAGGTAGGGGTAAAGCGGCAGCAGGGCGGGCGCCCCGGGGAGATGTGCTTCTGGTAAAAGCGGATCGCGGCCAGCATCAGTTTTTTCATGCCCTTTCCTGCCTTTCCAGCAGCTCCAGCTTCTCACAGCTGGCCAAAAAGGCCGCCTGCAGCTTTTGCCAGGGCGCCTCGGCGCAGCGGGAGCGCGCCACGATCACGATGTCCCAGCCGGACTTCATCCGGGGGCTGTTGAGCCGCACCAGCTCCCGCAGGCGGCGGCGCATGCGGTTGCGCAGCACCGCGTGCCCCAGCTTCACGGAAACGGTGTAGCCCAGACGGTTCTCCCCCGTCCGGTTCCGGCGGCAGTAGACCACCATATAGGGATTCACGGCGCTCTTGCCCTTGGCGTAGAGCCTGCGGAAATCGCTGTTCTTTTTTAGGGTGCACCGACTCTTCATACGCTTCTCCAATAGCATCCTTCAAAGCTTCCCGGTCAGACTTGCGCCATCCTTCGTCAGCGCCCCTGACAATACACAAAGCATTCTCCGCGGTCACTTCCTCGTCTGGCACAATTCTGCCTCGAGAATCTTTTGAAGCCTCTTGGTGGAGAATAGTATCATTTCAGACAATACGCCTTAAGGGCGGATCGCTCCGCCCTGAAAAAATGTTCGTTTTTGCCGTTCTGCTCGACCCTGCTCACGGGTGCGGGGAAAATCAGTAGCTGAGCTTGGCTCTGCCCTTGGCTCTGCGGCGGGCGAGGACCTTGCGACCGTTGGCGGTCTTCATTCTCTTGCGAAAACCGTGCTCCTTCTTGCGCTGGAGCTTCTTGGGCTGATAGGTACGAAGCATTTCTTGCACTCCTTTCCGGATAATATACTCAACATCGCGGATCTCCCGCGAAGTAGTTGACGCTGGAAATGGAAAAACCACTCGACGGACATGCCGCCGAGTGGTCATTATACCCGAAGAAAGCCCGGTCTGTCAACAAAAATTTCCGTTTTCCGGGATCTTGCGGTCTCCTTCTGCCCGCGGCACAAGCCCTTGTGCCGGGCAAAGCTCAGTGACTGGCGTTATACTGCTCAATGGCGATGCCCAGCACCTCCATGGCCCGCTCCAGCTTCTCCCGCTCCAGCACATAGGCCATGCGCACCTCGTTGACGCCCTTGCCGGGCGTAGCGTAGAAGGCGCGGCCGGCGGCGAACATGATGGTGTCGCCGTGATCGTCAAAGTCCGTGAGCAGCCACTCCTGGAACTTCTCCGCATCGTCCACGGGCAGGGCGGCCATCACATAGAAGGCACCCTGGGGCACGTCGCAGACCACGCCCCGGATCTTCCGCAGACCGCGGATCATGGTGTCCCGCCGGGCCATATACTCGGCGCGCATATCGTCGAAGTAGCTCTTGGTGAAGGAATAGAGGGAGGCGGCGGCCAACTGATCCACCGTGGGGCTACTCAGCCGCATCTGGCTCCACTTGAGGCAGTGGCTCAGAAACTCCTTGTTCCGGGAGATCAGCGCACCGACCCGGGCGCCGCAGGCGGAGAAGCGCTTGGAGACGGAGTCGATGACGATGACGTTCTCCTCATAGCCCTCAAACTGCAGGGCGCTCATGAGCCGCTCGCCGTTATAGACAAACTCGCGATACACCTCGTCGCAGATGATGAACAGGTCATGCTCCTTGGCGATGTCCAGCATCAGCTTCAGCTCCTCCCGGCTGATGACGCAGCCGGTGGGGTTGCCGGGATTGGTGATCATGATGGCGCGGGTATGCTCGTTGATGCAGGCCTCCACCCGCTCCCGGATGGCGTAGCGGTAGCCCTCCTCCGGGCAGGTGGTGATGGGATGGACGCTGGCGCCGGTGAGATTGGCCATGGTGGCGTAGTTGGGATAGAAGGGCTCGGGGATCACGATCTCGTCCCCCTCGTCCAGAATGGCGGAGAGGGCCATCTGCAGCGCCTCGCTGCCGCCGGTGGTGCCCAGCACCTGCTCCCGGCTCAGATCCACGCCCAGGCCGTGGTAGTAGTGGCACACGGCGTCCAGATACTCGGGCAGGCCGTTGGAGGGCGAATAGCTCAGCACCGGCTGGTGGATGCTGCGCAGCCTCTCCCAGAAGCTGGCGGGGGTGGCCAGGTCGGGCTGGCCGATGTTCAGGCGGAAAATGTTCAGACCGCGCTCATCGGCGCGCTCCGCGATGGCGGCAAACTTCCGCATGGGGGAAAGGCTGCATTTTTCTATTTTAGACGAAAACTTCATCGACGGTTCCTCCTTTTATTGGCTATTCTGCCGATAGTTACAATAACACAAAAGATCGGGATCTGCAAGAGCAGTCTGTGCTCCGGCGCAAGTTTTATGCCTCCGTCCCGCCCTTGCAAGGGCTGCTGGAATTTGGTAGAATAAAAGAAAGAACGGATTATGGAAGGGGGCGCGGGACATGCTGCGCTTCATCATCGGAAAAGCCGGAACCGGCAAGACCGCCGCGATCTACGAGGAGCTGCGGCAGGCGGTGGAGCGGCGGGAGACTCGCCGCTATCTGCTGGTGCCGGAGCAATACAGCCACGAGGCCGAGCGGGAGCTTTGCCGTATCTGCGGGGACGCCCTCTCCCTCACGGCGGAGGTGTTCAGCTTCACCGGCCTGGCCCGCCGCATCGGGCAGGAGAAGGGCGGCCTGGCGGCGCCGCTGCTGGACAAGGGGGGCAGGCTCCTGTGCATGGCGCTGGCGCTGGACGCGGTGGGCACCCGGCTGCAGGTCTACTCCGCCGCAAGGCACCGGACGGAGCTGCAGACCATGCTGCTTCGCGCCGTGGACGAACTTAAGAGCGCCTGCGTCAGCCCCGCGCAGCTGGCGGAGGCGGCGGAGCGCTGCCCCGACGGGCTGGGGGAGAAGCTGCAGGATCTGGCGCTGATCCTGGAGGCCTATGACGCGGTGGTGGCAAACGGCCACGCCGACCCCTCCGACCGGCTGCAGCTGCTGGCGCAGCAGATCGAGGAGGGCGCCCTGGGGGCGGAGGATCGGGTCTATGTGGACGGCTTTCTGGACTTCACCTATCAGGAGCTGGCGGTGCTCGCGGCCATGCTGCACCGGGGGGTGCAGCTCACGGTCTGCCTGACCCTGGACAGCGTACACAGTGAGGATGAGGTCTTTGCCCTCAGCCGCGGCGCCTTCCGGCGGCTCTGCGCCGCCGCGAAGGAGCTGGGCGAGGAGATCACGGTAGAGCAGCCGGAGGCCGGGCGGGGCAAAGCCGCCGCCCTGGGCTTTTTCGCGGAGGAGCTCTTTCGCTACGGGCAGCGCCGCTTTGAAGGGGACGCCTCCTGCATCCGCCTGGGCTGCGCCGAGAGCATCTCCGCCGAGTGCGAGGCCGCCGCAGCCCGGATCCTGGCGCTGGTGCGGGACGGAGGCTGCCGCTGGCGGGACATCGCCGTGGCCGTGCGGGGCTTTGAGGACTATCAGAGCACTCTGGAAAACGTCTTCCGGCACTACGGCATTCCCCTCTTTGTGACAAGGAAAAACGAGCTGCTCTCCAAGCCCCTTCCGGCGCTGATCTCCCTCGCCTATGAGATCACCGGCACCGGCTGGGACGTGGACGACATGATCAGCTATCTGGGCACCGGGCTCACGGGTCTGCGCCCTGAGGAGTGCGACAAGCTTTCCGACTACATTTATAAATGGCAGCTCCGAGGCGGCGCCTGGGCGCGGGAAAAGGACTGGCGCCAGCACCCGGAGGGCTACGGTGCGGAGTATACGCCCGAGACCGAGGCGCGCCTGGCCGAGATCAACGCCCTGCGCCGCCGGGTGGCGGAGCCGCTGCTGCATTTTGCCCGGCGTGGCCGCCTGGCGGAGAACGCGGCGGGACAGGCCGCCGCCCTCTCCGGGCTGCTGGAGGAGCTGCGGCTGCCGGAGCAGCTGGAGGATCGCGCCGCCGCCCTGCAGGCGGACGGCCAGGAGGAGCTGGCCCGGGAGTACCGGCAGCTCTGGGAGCTGGTGGTCTCCGCCCTGGAGCAGAGCGCCGCCCTGCTGGGGGACATGCCCCTGGACGCGGAGGGCTTCGGCAAGCTCTTCACCCGGATGCTGTCCCAATACGACATCGGTCTGATCCCCGTGTCCCTGGATCGGGTGGCCGCCGGCGATTTTGACCGGATGCGCCGCCGCAGTCTCCGGCACCTGCTGGTGCTGGGCTGCCACGAGGGGCGCCTGCCCCTGGCCCGGGAGGAGGGCGGCGTCTTTGACCAGGAGGAGCGGGAGCGCCTCTTGGCGCTGAAGATCGACCTGGGCGCGGGAGAGCAGGAGCTGTGGCGGGAGTTTTCCCTGATCTATAGCTGCTTTACCCTGCCCGCCGAGAGTCTGAGTCTGAGCTATCCCCTCTGCGACCACGACGGGGAGGCGCTGCGCCCTGCCTATGTGTTCGAGCGGGCGAAGGCGCTCTTTGGCCTTACGCCGGAGCGGCTGAGCCTGGATCGCTCCAGGCTCGCCGCGCCCGCGCCGGCGCTGACCCTGGCCGCCCACGCCCTCCAGGGCGGAAGTCCCGCTTCCGCCGCGGCGGCGGACTATTTCCGCAAAGCCGCGCCGGAGCGCTTTGCAAAGCTGGAACACGCCGCCGCGAGCACCCGGGGAAAGCTGTCCCCCGCCGCGGTGGAGGCGCTCTACGGCAAGCGCCTGTATTTGAGCGCCTCCCGCATCGACAAATTCTCCTCCTGCCGCTTCTCCTACTTCTGCCAGTACGGCCTGAAGGCCAAACCCTATGAGCCGGCGGGCTTCCAGCCGCCGGAGATCGGCACCTTTACCCACTATGTGCTGGAGCACGTGGCGCGGGAGGTCAGGGAGCTGGGCGGCTTCGCCCGGACGGAGGACGAGCAGGTCAAGGCCCTCAGCGACAAGTGGGTGAAGCGCTATATTCACGAGGAGCTGAACGATTTTCAGGAGAAATCCGGCCGCTTCCTGCATCTGTTCCGGCGGCTCTGCGCCGATGTGGAGCAGATCGTGCTGGATACCGCCCGGGAGCTGCGCCGCTCGGACTTTGAGCCCTTGGACTTCGAGCTGGACTTTTCCAAGGCCGAGGACATCCGCCCCCTGGAGCTGGGGGACGGCGAGAGCGCCATGACCCTCACCGGCATCGCCGACCGGGTGGACGGCTGGGTGCACGAGGGGAAGCTCTACCTCCGGGTGGTGGACTACAAGACCGGCAAAAAGGCCTTCTCCCTCTCGGACGTGTGGTACGGCATGGGACTGCAGATGCTGCTCTACCTCTTCGCCCTGGAGGCGGACGGCCAGAGCCGCTACGGAAAAGAGATCGTCCCGGCGGGGGTCATGTACCTGCCGGCGCGAAATGTGCTGCTGCCGGTGGATGCCGGCGCCAGCGACGAGGAGATCGCCAAAAAGCGCGCCGACGCCCTGCGCCGCAGCGGCCTGGTGCTGGATGATCCGGCGCTGTGGGAGGCCTGGGAGAAGGGCGAGGACAAGCGCTACATCCCGGTGAAATTCTCCAAACGGGGCGGGAGCGCAGACTCCCTGGCTTCCCTGGAGCAGCTGGGGCAGCTGTCGCGGCATCTGCGCCAGACCCTGACCGACATGGCCGGCCAGCTCCACCGGGGCAGCATCGCCGCCGACCCCTACTACCGCAGCCAGCAGGAGAGCGCCTGCCTGCACTGCGACTATCTGGAGGCCTGCTATTTCAGCGACGGCGAGGGCAGCGAGAGCTGCCGCTATCTGCCCAAGCTCAGCGACAACAAGGTCTGGGGCATGTTGGGAGAGGAGGGGATGCAGCGTGCGTAATTTCACACCGACCGACGCCCAGCGCGCCGCCATCGAGCGGCGGGGCAGCGCGATCCTGGTGTCCGCCGGGGCGGGCAGCGGCAAGACGCGGGTGCTCACCCAGCGCCTGATGGCGCAGCTTTGCGACCCCGAAAACGCCGTGGATCTGGATCGCTTTCTGATCATCACCTTTACCCGGGCTGCCGCCGGCGAGCTGCGGGGCCGGATCATGCAGGAGCTGGCCGAGGCGCTGGCCGAGGATCCCTCCAACCGCCACCTTCGGCGGCAGAGCGCCCTGCTGCGCCGGGCGCAGATCGGCACCATCCACAGCTTCTGCGCCGCCTTCCTGCGGCAGTACAGCCACATGGCAGGCGTCGCCCCGGATTTCGCCGTGCTGGACGAGCAGCGGGGGCGCAGCATGAAGGCCAACGCCCTGGAGCGGGTGCTGGACGCCTGCTACGAGCAGCCGGAGAGCCACCCGGGCTTCCTGCTGCTGGCGGACACCGTGGGCGCCGGGCGGGACGACCGGCGGCTTGCGGAGCTGGTGCTGGAGCTGCACGAGAAGATGCAGTGCCACGCCCGTCCCGAGCTCTGGGTCGCCCGGCAGGAGGCCGCCCTGGAGCCGGAGACCGCCGACGTGGGCGAGACGCCCTGGGGGCGGGAGATCCTGCGCGACGCCGCCGAGTCCGTGGACTACTGGGCGGAGGAATTCGACCGGATGCTGGCCGTCATCGTCTCCGCGCCCGCCATCGCCAAGGCCTGGCTGGAGGGCTTTTCCGACACCGCCGACGCCCTGCGGGAGCTGCGGCGCCGCCTTGCCCTGGGCTGGGAGGCGGCACGGGAGGGCTTTCCCATTCCCTTCAAGATGGGCGTTCTGCGCAAGTCCCCCGACCCCGCTCTCAGCGAGGCGCTGAAGGCGCGGCGGGAGGCCTGCAAGAAAGAGATGGAGAAGCTGGCCGCCCGCTTTGCCCAGCCCTCGGAGGCGCTGCTGCGGGAGCTGCGGCTGAGCGCCCCCGCCATGAAGGCGCTGCTGCGGCTGGTGCTGGACTTTGACAAGGCCTTCACCGCCGCGAAGTACCGGGCGAATCTGCTGGACTACGCGGATCTGGAGCATCTGAGCGCCCGGCTCCTGCTGGACGGGGAGGGCAGGCCCACGCCTCTCGCCCTGGAGCAGCGGGAGCGCTGGGCGGAGATTCTGGTGGACGAGTACCAGGAC
>JAEEGH010030872.1_pt1 | contig 10393 bp, 5 predicted proteins | sample 9134181 | NCBI WGS metagenome assembly JAEEGH01 (sample SAMN16246544, study PRJNA631951) | gut metagenome | biome: gut microbiome; feature: rumen; material: DP-attached | host: Bos | place: Iran: Karaj | collected 2018-10 | reverse complement strand
AGCTCATGGGCGACGAGGCGGTGCGCGTCATGGTGCAGCGTCCCACGCTCGTCAAGAAGCTTGTCGCCAAGAAGTCGGCAAAGTGAACAAGGTCTACTGCTCCGTCGAGGAGCGCTTCGTAAATCCCCTCTTCGAGGTATTCGACGGAGGGGATTTTATTTTATCCTCGTACCGTGACGTGGAGGATTCGCTAACCACGATGCGGATATTCGTGCCGGACGCGGGCGACGCGCCTCGCGCCGCCGAGGCTCTGGCCGCGGCGGGGCGCGTGGTCGGCATCGACCTAGCGCCGGAGGTCGGGGAGATCGCGGACGAGGACTGGAAGCTCGCATACAGGCGCCACTTCAGGACGGAGGTGGTGTCGCCGCGCCTCGCGCTCGTGCCGGAATGGGAGCTTGACGCGTTCCGCGCCTCTTCCGCTCCGGCGGAGAATCCCGGCATCCGCGCCCTTGTGCTCGACCCCGGGATGGCGTTCGGCACCGGGCAGCACGCCACCACCCGCGCCTGCCTAGAGTACATCGACGCGCTCGCCCTCGAGAGCCGCGACCGCAGCTTCCTCGACGTCGGCTGCGGCTCGGGCATACTCGCCATCGCGGCATCCCTGGAGGGCTTCCGCGACGTCGCGGGCTTCGACATCGACCCCGACGCCGTGGAGAACGCCAACGCGAACGCCGCCCGCAACGGCCTCGACCTGCGCTTCGCGCGCGCGGACCTCTGCAACAAGTCAACGCTGCCCGGGGTGGCGCGTACCGGCTCTCGGGCGTTCGACGTGGTGGCCGCGAACGTGCTGGGCCCGATCCTCGCGCGCTTCGCCGGCGAAATCGCACCGCTCGTGGCCCCCGGCGGGCGGCTGATCCTCTCGGGGATACTTGACGAGATCTACTCCGAGGTCAGATCCGCCTACGAGGCGCTGGGCTTCCGTGAGCTCTCAAGCCGCCTGCTGGGCGAATGGCGCACGGGGCTGTTCGCCCGCGACGCCTGACGGACATCAACAACACAGGAGCGAAGAGACACATGAACGACAACAACCGCACCCATGCGATAGACGCCATAGCCGACCGCGCGCCGGACGCGCCGGTCGCGGCCCTGCCGCCGGACTCGTCGCTAGCGACGTACGGCGACGACGTGTTCGGCGAGAAGGAGATACGCGCCTTTCTGCCGAAGGCGGCCGCCGCGAAGCTGCTCGCCACGGTCAACGAGGGCAAGCCGCTCGACCCGTCGATCGCCGCAGACGTGGCCCACGCCATGAAGGAGTGGGCGCTATCGAAGGGGGCCACGCACTTCACGCACTGGTTCCAGCCGCTCACCGGCGGCACGGCCGAGAAGCACAACAGCTTCATGGAGCCGGCGGGGACGGCGCGCGCGGTGCAGGCGTTCAGCGGCAGGAACCTGATCGGCGGCGAGGCCGACGCGTCGTCATTCCCGTCCGGCGGCCTGCGCTCCACCTTCGAGGCGCGCGGCTACACGGCCTGGGACCCTACGAGCCCCGCGTTCATCAAGCGCTACGCGAACGGCGCGACGCTCTGCATCCCGACCGCGTTCTGCTCGCACACCGGCGAGGCGCTCGACTCCAAGACGCCGCTTCTGAGGTCCGTGCAGGCCCTCTCCGGCGCGATCAGGCGCCTCATGGCCCACTTCGGCCAGCCGGACGGCCACGTCGCCGTGACGCTCGGCGCCGAGCAGGAGTACTTCCTCATCGACCGCTGCTTCTACCTGCAGCGCCCCGACCTGCTCCAGACGGGGCGCACCGTGTTCGGCGCGGCCCCCGCCAAGCACCAGCAGCTCGACGACCACTACTACGGCTCTATCCGCCCCCGCATCCTGAAGTTCATGATGGAGGTCGAGGAGCAGCTGTGGAAGCTCGGCATCCCCGCCAAGACGCGCCACAACGAGGTGGCCCCCGCGCAATTCGAGCTCGCGCCGGTGTTCGAGGACCTCAACCTCGCCGTTGACCACAACATGCTCATCATGGAGGTGCTGCGCCAGACGGCCGAGCGCAACGGCCTCGAGTGCCTTCTCCACGAGAAGCCGTTCGCGGGCATAAACGGCAGCGGCAAGCACTGCAACTGGTCCATCTCCTACGGCGGGCGCAACCTCCTGGAGCCGGGCAGCAACCCCAAGGAGAACGCGATCTTCCTGACGGTGCTTCTCGCCGTGATCCGCGCGATCGACCTGCACGCCGACCTGCTGCGCGCCTCGACCGCCGGCGCGGGCAACGACCACCGCCTCGGCGGGAACGAGGCGCCGCCGGCCATACTCTCGATCTTCCTGGGCGACGATCTGAGCGCCGTCATGAAGGCGATAGAGACGGGCACGTCATGGGCCTCGCGCGGGCGCACTAAGATGAAGATCGGCGTTGACACGCTGCCGCCGCTGCCGCGCGACACGACGGACCGCAACCGCACGTCGCCGTTCGCGTTCACGGGCAACAAGTTCGAGTTCCGCGCGCCCGGCTCGTCACAGAACTGCGCGCAGAACCAGATGGTGCTCAACACGATCGTTGCGGAGTCGCTGGACGCGCTCTCCGACAAGCTCGACGCCATGCCCGGCGACTTCAACGCCAACCTGCAGAAGCTTCTGCAGCGGCTCATCCGCGCGCACAAGCGCGTCCTCTTCGCTGGCGACGGCTATTCCGCCGAGTGGCAGAAGGAGGCAGCCGCGCGTGGTCTGCCCAACCTGCCCTCAACCCCCGCCGCGATATCGCCATTCAGGCTTCCCGCCAACCAGGCGCTGTTCGAGAAGTACGGCGTTTTGACGCGCGGAGAGCTGGAGAGCCGCTACGAGATCGCGCTTGAGGACTACCATCGCCGCCTGCGCATAGAAGGCGCGGTGGCGCTTGAGATCGCGCGTTCGATGATACGCCCTGTGGTGGCGGACGAATTCTCCAAGCTGGCCACGGCGATCTCTCTCGCGAAGAAGGACGGCCTCAAGGTGGGCGTGACCGGCCTCAAGGCGCTCTCGCTCAAGCTTGGCGCGGGCCTTGACGATCTGCATGTGAAGTGCGAGCGCCTCGACCGCGCCCTTGCGAAGGGCCGCCATGAGGACCTGCTTGCGGCGATGGCCGATCTTCGGCACACGGTGGACGCGCTCGAGTACCTTGTGGACGACGCGCGCTGGCCGCTGCCAAAGTACCGCGAGATGCTTTTCATCTACTGACAGGTCAAACAAGAAATCAACTTTGAACTCACCAGTATTTGTCCGGCGTCAGGAAAAGATCTGGCGAGGCGCCCTGCTGGAAGATGTTGAAGTCCTCGAAGAAGAAGTTCGTGGGGCGGCTGAAGTTGATGCGCCAGAGTCCGTCGGCAGGATGAGGGGCGGCGTGGTGCACCGTCCATTCGCCGACGTCGTCGCAGTCCCATCGCGTCTTCCCCGACGGATCCTCGAGCCTCACGTGCACGCGTTCGGAACCGGCGCCTGATGCCGCGACGACGAAGGACGCGTTGGAATCGGCGTGGATGTAGAGCGTGCCCTGCGTGGAGTAGATGGATCGACACGCCTTGGGCTGCACCACCGCAATGGGCACGGAAGTCGCCGAAATGCCGAAGGCGTGGCTGCCGACATCGGCGGTCATCGTGTAGAAGCCAGGAGCCTTCGCGTTGAACGAGAAGGGCGTCTCGGCAGTGCCGTTCAGGGAGATCGACGCGCATGTGGCGCCGGATGAGTCTTTGACGACGATGGGCGCCGCGATGAATTCGGGCTTGCCCACGGGCGTGAACTTCCCGGAGAAACGCGCCTCGCCCGGCGTGGCCATGTAGAAGCGGTATGTCACGCCGTTGCGGAAGCGGAATGGATGCATTCGCACGAGCTTGCCGGGGCATGCGTCGAATGGCCGCGCTGCTGCGGGATCGAATTTGCGGCGTGCGGGCGCGCCTTTCAGCAGGGAATCCTTCGCCTGGAAGTCGACGAGGCGGCATTTCTCGAACGTCACGGATACGGCATCGTCTGACTGTGAAGGGATGTGCACGGCGGGGGCGTTTCTTGTGGCGATGATGCAGTTTTCGCATGCAATGCCGCCGCGCACATGGGAGTGAGCGCGGCCGTGCCCCAGCCAGAAGCCGCGGGAGTTGTCCGTGGAGAGGCAGTTGACGATCTTGACGGAGATCGGCTTCGAGGTGGCGTTGAGCTGGCCTAGGTAGAACTGTATTCCCGCGCCGTGGTTGTTGGTGATGATGCAGTCGCGCATCACTATTTCCGAGAGCTCCTCGCTAGCGCGGTTCGGCTCAAAGTCGATGCCGGCCGCAGGCGGAGTGCCGCCCGTGCCGCGCAGCATGCAGCGTTCGATGAGGAGGTTGCGCGCGGATATCACGCTGATGCCCTGGCGGTACTGGCGGTCGCACACAAGGTCGCGCAGCACCACGTTGCGGCAGGGCGCATGATCTTCGCCCGTTACACCGAGGTAGACACCGTCGCCGCCCGATTCAAGGAGCGTAAAGCCCTCCACCACGACGTTGCTGCAGCTGAGCAGGTTGAGGCTCATGCGCCATTCGGCCTTCGTGTACGGTGCGGCGGCGTAGTCGGCGCGATGCATGCGAAGAGTTGCGCCGTAGCCGCTCAGCTTCACGTTCTCGGAGCGCTTGAGCGTGAAGAGAGAGTCGTTCTTCCCGCGGAACTCGCCTTTCTTCGCCACCACCTCAACGCCGCGTTCGAACACGACCTCGCAGTTGGAACGCACGAAGAGAGGACGAGTGATCCAAGGCGCCGGACGGCGGTCGATCACGATCCTGCGCGCGCCGGAGTCTAGCGCCTTCTGGAGAAACTCGGTGGAGTCTTCCGGATCGAAGCCAAACGACGACGCCGTCACGACGCCGTCCGCCGCAGATGCGGCTGCTGCGCAGATGAAGGTGAGCGTAGCCATCATGGCACGCAGCGAAATATGCGGAGATGTTGTTTTCATGCGCAACATTATACTACAAACGCGATCACTTCGCCACTCTATGATTCGCCCGCACAAACACGGCGTTTTTTGCTATAATACTCGCAAGGAAAAAACGATGCGGAAATCGCATGAGAGAGGAAAAGCTGTGAAGAGGACAACCATTCTGCTTGCCGCGGCGCTTGCGCTCGCGGGCGGCGTGTGCTGTGCCGACTGGCGCGCGGACATGTGGCAGCGTCCCGTGACGCTGCGCGAAGGCGTGACCATGAAGGCGTTGACGCTTGAGAATCCGCGGCTCATCAAGGCGTACATGGTGAAGATCGACCTCACCACCCCCGGCATCGGCTTCACTGCGACTGAGCGCGACAAGAACTGGGGCGACCCCATGCCCGACTACACGAACAAGGTCCGCATAATCGACACGAAGCGCGAGAAGACGGCCGACTTCATGACGCGCCGCAGAAGTGCGGGGCGTAACGTGGAGGTGGCCGTCAACACCTCGCCCTGGGGCCCCTGGGAGCATCCGTTCACGCACATGTACGGCGCGTTCCGCAACTGGAACGTCTCTGACGGCGTGAACATCTCGCACGTCGACGCCCCGAAGAAGGGCGCCTTCTTCTTGGTGCGAAAGGACGGCCTCGTGGACATAGTAGGCGAGATTCCTGTTGCCGAGACCAACCAGATCGCGATCTCCATGTACGGCTTCCAGCTGATAATGACGAACGGCGTTCCCGCTTTCGCCTCGCGCAAGAAGCACGGCTCGCTTGCGCCGCGCACGGCGATCGGCCTCACGCCAGACAAGAAGACGCTTGTGCTGCTGGCCGTGGATGGACGCCAGGAGGGATACAGCCTCGGCGCGGACCTCAAGGACCTCTACAACATTCTCAAGAAGGAGGGCGTGTCGGACGCGCTGAACATGGACGGCGGCGGCTCGACGTCGCTCGTCGTATTCGACCGCGAGAAGAAGAGTCCGGTGATGCTCAACCATCAGCCGCACGGATCGGTGCGCAAGGTGGCACTGAATCTGGGCATAACTTTCGACGAGAAGAACGCGCTCTCGACGACGTCCCTCGACGGCGAAGGGTGGAAGTTCGCGCGCGACACGACGAAGGAGGCGTCGCTCGACGCGTCCGCGCCTGAGTTCGACGACTCCTCGTGGAGCGATGTCGAGGTGCCGCACGACTGGGCGATCGAGGGTCCGTTCGATCCCGCCCTCAGCGGCGGCACTGGCAAGCTTCCCTGGCGCGGCGTGGGATGGTACCGCCGCAAGTTCGAGGTCACACCGGGCGAGTACGCGAAGATTACCGCAGGCTCGGCCCTCTGGCTTGAGTTCGACGGCGTGATGGCCGACGGCAAAGTATACGTGAACGGCAAGGCCGCAGGCGGCGGGCAGTACGGATACCTGGGCTTCCGCGTGGACGTGGCGCCGTTCGTGAAGCCCGGCGCGAACACTATCGCCGTTCGGGCCGACACGCGCAGCCACCATTCGCGCTGGTATCCAGGCGCCGGCATATACCGCTCCGTGCGCCTGGTGCACGCGCCTGCCGTGCATGTGCTGCCCGGCTCGGCGTTCGTCACCACGCCCGTCGTCGCGAAGGAGAGCGCCACGGTGCATGTGGAGTTCGCAGTGACGAACCGCCTTGCGAAAAGCGTGGACGTGAAGGCGGGGTTGTGCATCGACTGGTGCGGCAACAGCTCTGCCCACAAGTTAGGCAGCCATGCCGCAAAGGCGGGCGAGCGCCGCAGCATCGCCGTAGGCGCCGTTGAGCGTTTCGCGTTCGACGTGAAGGTGGCGAATCCTCAGCTGTGGGACGTGGAGAACCCCAGCCTCTACTACGCGAGCATCACAGTGTCTAGAGGGGCGAATGACGGCGAGACCGACGTGGAGCGTGTGCGTTTCGGCATACGCACGGCGGAGTTCACGGCGGACGACGGGTTCCACCTCAACGGACGGCGCGTTCAGATCAAGGGCGTGGACCTGCATTCGGATCTGGGTCCGCTCGGCATGGCCTTCAGCCGCAGCGCGATGCGCCGCCAGCTCGAGATCATGAAGGACATGGGCGCGAACGCGCTCAGGACAAGCCACAACGCGCCCGCGCCGCAGCTGCTGGAGCTGTGCGACGAGATGGGAATCGTGGTGTGGAACGAGTGCTTCGACAAGTGGGACGGCACGGCAGGCCTCCGGAAGGACCAGGACATGGAGGCGTATGTCGAGGCCAACCTGCGCGAGTTCGTGCTGCGCGACCGCAACCACCCCAGCGTGGTGGCGTGGAGCATAGGCAACGAGATTCAGCCCTACATCGAAGGCTCGAAGTGGCGTACAAGGAAGGATGGAATGACGGCCGCGCGGTTCCGCCGCTTCCGCGGCGCCATACGCGAGCTTGACGCCACGCGTCCCGTGGGCATAGGCTGCTGCGACGTCCACGCCGTGCCCACCGGCATGTTCGCCGATCTTGACATCAGCGGCTGGAACTACGGCGCGAAGTACAGGAACGTGAAGGAAAAGCACCCCGACAAGCCCGTGCTCTACACGGAGAGCGCCTCCGCCGTGAGCTCGTACGGACACTACGAGATGCCTCCCGCGCCGCACAAGACGGCCTTCGACTCCGACGTCCGCGAGGTGAGCGGCTACGAGCACAACGCCGTGCCGTGGGGCGACATCGCCGACGTCGAGTTCGCACGAATGGAAAGCGACCGCTACTGCGGCGGCGAGTTCGTGTGGACCGGCATCGACTACCTCGGCGAGCCCACGCCGTACAACAATGAGTCGCGCAGCTCCTACTTCGGCATCTGCGACCTCATGGCCTTCCCGAAAGACCGCTACTGGCTCTACCGCTCGCACTGGAACGAGAAGGCGCACACCCTCCACATCGCGCCGCACTGGAACTGGGAGGGACGCGAAGGGCGCAACGTGCCGGTGTACGTGTACACCGACGGCGACGAGGCCGAGCTCTTCCTGAACGGCAAGTCGCTCGGCCGCCGGAAGAAGGGCGAAGCGCAGCGCGCCGCCGGCCAGGGTGACGGCGAGAAGTTCCGCACCAACAAGTACTACGACGTGTGCGACAGGTACCGTCTGCGCTGGCTCGACGTGTCGTACCAGCCTGGCGAACTGAAGGCGGTGGCGTACAAGGCCGGCAAGAAGATCGGCGAGAAGACGATGCGCACCGCAGGGAGCCAGGCGGCGGTGAGGCTGACGCGGGAAGGCAGGTGGATGCCGGACTATGGCGACTACGAGAGGCTGAGCTTCGTGCAGGTGGAGGTGGTGGATGCCGACGGCACGCCCGATCCGATCGCGGCGAACCGCGTGAAGTTCAAGATCGAGGGGCCCGGGCGCATTCTCGCCGTGGGCAACGGCGACGCGCGCGCGATGGAGAGCTTCAAGAAGGTCGATTCTCATCCGCTCTACAACGGAAGGGCGCTTGTGGTCGTGCGCCGCGAGAAGGGCGGCAAGGGGCAGATAAAGCTCACGGCCAGCGCCGACGGGCTGGAGCCTGCAGAGATTGTGATTACGGATTTCTAAACAACGTGTGCCGTGAAGAGCGGCATGCATCAAAGGAGATGAAACGATGATGAAGAATGCAAGCAGGATGGTGGTGTGCTGCGCGATGGTGGCAGCCGCGTGCATGGCGCGCGCGGCGGCGCCTACGTACCAGACGTTCACGCTGGAGAAGGGCAAGTACGTGGCGTTCGACGCCAAGACCACGGTCACGGTGGAGTGTCCGGACGAGGCGGCCGCGAAGTGGATCGCTTCGCACTACGCCGAATGGTACGGCGACCAGTCGCCGAAAGTCAAGCCGGGCGCGACGGGCCTTGTGCTGCAGGAGGGGGACGAGGCGTATGCGGCCACGGTGGACGACTCGGGCGTGAAGATAGCGTGCCGTACGCTTGCTGGCGCGCGCTGGGCATCGTACACGCTGCGCCAGCAGGCGATCGCCAAGCGCGGCACGTTCAAGACGGAGGGGCGCCTCCTGCCCGCGCTGAAGATATCCGACAGGCCGCATCTCGCGTTCCGCGCCGTGCATCTGTGCTGGTTCCCGGAGGTGAGGCCGCAGCAGATGGAGCGCGCGATCCGCCTTGCGGCGCTTCTCAAGTTCAACTACGCGATCATCGAGCCGTGGGGAATGTACGAGAGCAAGAAGCATCCGTGGTGGCATTGGCCCAATCCCACGATGACGCAGGCGGAGGTGAAGAGGCTCGTCGCGATCGGAAAGGACATCGGCATCACGCTCATCCCGCAGATCAACTGCTACGGCCACGCATCTTCAGCGCGCGGCTGCACGATCAAGCACGCAATGCTTGACATCACGCCCGAGTACGAGCCGCTCTTCGAGCCGGGCGGATGGAACTGGTGCCTCTCCAATCCCGAGACGCAGCGCGTCCTTCGCGAGCTCATCGCCGAGATGCACGAGAACTTCGGCAACCCGCCGTACTTCCATCTCGGCTGCGACGAGGCGCAGGCGCAGACGTGCCCCGAGTGCGTGAAGACGCCGAACTCCGTGCTGGTGTGCCGCCACATCACCGGGCTTGCCGAGTTCGTGAAGTCGCGCGGGGCTCGTCCCATGATCTGGCACGACATGCTGCTCGCGCGCGGCGATCCGCGCTGGAAGGGCTTTGTGCACTGCGGCAACAAGGAGACCGCCACGCTTGCGGACACTCTTCCCAAGGACGTGATCATCTGCGATTGGCAGTATTCCTACGGCGACATGAAGGAGAAGCGCATGGACTGGCCCACGATGGCGTACTTCAAGGAGAAGGGTTTCCCCGTGGCCGGGTGCCCCTGGCGGAACTTCAACGCCATGAAGCCGATGGCCGACTACATCGCCAAGATCGGCGGCTTCGGGTTCATAGAGACCACATGGCACCATCTGCGCGGAAGCGAATGGCAGCAGATGTACATGAGCGCGTCCCGCGCCGCATGGGGCTCCGACGTTTCGCACGGAGTGTCGTTCCAGACTTCGCTGCGCCTCGTGGGCCACGACATGAAGGTGACCGACTATCTCGACACCGGCTATCTGAACTACCAGGTGCCGCCGGGATGGTGGGTTGACAACAACTGATGTCGGCCGAGACTTCCGCGGAATGCCTTGTTTTGGTATAATCATCAAAGCATGAAATCATTGCCGACAACTCTAGAGGGAGCGAGCGACCATCAGGTGTGGGAGCTGCTGAAGCTCCAGGACGCCGCCGCGTGGCGGCTCGCGTGGGAACGCGCCGTACTGCCGGAGGCCGAAAGCTTCCGCAGCGGGCGCAAGGCGCGCGAGTGGGGCGTCACGCCCGAGGAGATGATGAGCATGCTCTACGTGGAGATGATCGGCGCGCGCAAGATAGAGCTGTACCGCGACGACGGAGGCAGCCTGTGGGGATGGATGCGCACGTACGTGAGAGGATACATCCACCGGGCGAAGCCGGACGAAAAGGAGGTCTCCATAGAAGGGGCGGGATCGGACGGCGAGGACGACGGGCGCGGATGGGAAGAAAAAATATCGAAACAGGTGTCAGATTCGCGCGGCAGGGAGTCCT
>JAEEGH010030869.1_pt1 | contig 10393 bp, 5 predicted proteins | sample 9134181 | NCBI WGS metagenome assembly JAEEGH01 (sample SAMN16246544, study PRJNA631951) | gut metagenome | biome: gut microbiome; feature: rumen; material: DP-attached | host: Bos | place: Iran: Karaj | collected 2018-10 | reverse complement strand
CTGCATCGACATCTACCGCGGTAAAATCAAGCCCGTCACGAACATCCTCAACTTCGGTTTCTACCTCTCGTTCTTCCCGCAGCTCGTCGCGGGTCCCATCGTGCGCGCCGACAAGTTCGTCCCGCAGCTCTACAAGCCATATTTTCTCCCGCGCCGCACCTTCGGCATCGCCGTATTCTGGATTCTGAACGGCCTCGGCAAAAAGATTATCCTGAGCGACTACCTCGCGACAAACTTTGTGGACCGCGTGTTCGACCAGCCGTTACTTTATACGGGACTCGAGAACCTCATCGCGCTCTTCGCATACTCCCTGCAGGTCTACGCTGACTTCTCGGGCTATACTGACATCGCCATCGGCGTCGCCCTCCTGATGGGTTTCCGCCTGCCGCAGAACTTCAACAGCCCCTACAAGGCGCTCTCCCCCACCGAATTCTGGCGCCGTTGGCACATCAGCCTTTCCAGCTGGTGGCGCGATTACCTGTATATCCCGCTGGGCGGTAACCGCAACGCGACTCTCGGCACCTTCTTCTGGATGGGCTTCCTGAGCCTTGTGGCCATCATGCTTTCGGGCAGCGTGTGGGTAGCCGTTGCCCTCATCGCGCTGTTCCTCTACATTTCCATTTACGCGTATTTCAAGCCCGATTCCCGCAAGTTCATCACCACCAACATGAACGCCATGGCCACGCAAATCGTAGGCGGCTGGTGGCACGGTGCCAGCTGGAACTTCATCATCTGGGGCGGCCTCAACGGCTTTGGCCAGGTGTTCAACAAAATCTGGTGCAAGCGCAGCATCACCTTCCGCGCGAGCGGTGCATTCATCCTGTTCGCGGCAAGCGCCATCATCTTCAAGAACTACCACATCGCCATCTTCGCGATTACCGCGGTATATTTCGGCGTGCTGTTCTTCGGCATCTATTCCGTGCTTATCTTCCGCCTCTTCAGCCAGAAGACGTACCACTGGCTCTATGTGGCATGGAACGTGACGCTCACCTTCGTGTTCATCACCTTCACGCGACTCTTCTTCCGCGCAGGCTCGAATCTCGACCCCGCCGAGGCAAACGAAGTCGCCTGGAACACCGCGAAGAACATGGTCCAGCAGATGGGTACCGCCTGGAAGTGGGATACCCTCGGAACCATCGCCTGGCAGCACATCAACATCATCCTCGTGTTTATCGCGGGCATGCTCATCCACTGGGTTCCCAAGAAGTGGAAGAGCCGCTACCGCATCGCGTTCGCATCGCAGCCCATCCCCCTGATGGTGCTCAGCACGGCGTTCATCATCTTCGTGATTTACCAGTTCATGAGCGCGGACAGCTGCCCGTTCATCTACTTCCAGTTCTAGTTTAGACGAAAAATTCGGGTGTGGCGGCGTGGAAGAACTAGATCGACAGAATCGCGCATTCGAAAAAAGGCTCAAGCGGCAGGTCATCGGCAAGCCTCACCGCTTCTTGGCGGTTGTCCCGCTCGGGTTCGAGCAGACGTTCATCCGGGAGTTCAATACCCTCGGGATTCAAACAACAATATGCGACCCCGGCATCGCGCAGGCCTCTAACCACCCGCAAGTCGTTGGCGACGGCAAGGTGGAATTCACCGCAAAGATTACCGAAGCCTGGAAGGCCGTCGCATACACGCGCGTCGCGAACCGCATCATGATGCACATTGCCGACTTCAAGGCAGAAAACTTCCGCGACCTCGAGAAAAAAGCCGCCGAAATCCCGTGGGAACTGTATTTATTAGGCGAAAGACTGCACATCCACGTCACTTGCAAGCATTCGCGGCTATACCACAGCGACGCCGTCGCCGAACGTTTGTACAAAGTAATTGATGGGGGAAGCCTCCCCCTCGCTTCTGCCCCACGTCATCCCCGCCCATTCGACATGCTCAGGGCAGGCTCCGGCGGGGATCTCCCTGTGTCATCCACTACCCCCTCTGCGGGCGGACAGCACTTAGCGACTTGTCGCTTAGTGCGCATGGCCACCAGGGTGGGGACACCCCGCAACGCCCCGTCCCAAAATCTCTACGTCACGCTCATCGACGACCGATGCACCCTCTGGCTCGACCTCGCGGGCGAAGAGCTGTACAAGCGCGGGCACGAGCGATTCGTAAACGACGCCCCACTCAAGGAGACAATTGCCGCGGGAATGATTCTCGAAGCCATCGAGTTTGCCACCGCGCCATCATTGGATCCTTCGACTACGCCCTCAAGGGCTTCGCTCAGGATGACTCAATGCTGTCTACTTGACTTAATGGCAGGGAGCGGCACGTTCAGTCTCGAGGCCGCCTACATGGCAAGCGGGCTCATCCCCGGCAAGTGCCGCGACTTCGCACTCAAGCACCAGCCCGCATTCAAGCCCGCCACCTGGAACCACATCGTCAAACAAGAGAGTGTCATTCTGAGCGAAACGCCGAACGGCGTGGAGTCGAAGAATCTATTCGCAAACATCATCACCAGCGACATCTCGGAACGCGCCGTAAACATCATCCGCCACAACCTAGAATGCACCCCCGGCGTGCACTCCCCGACCTGCGAACAAACTGCAACAAGCATCAGCCCGCAAGTCCACGACTTCTTCACCTACACCGCGCAAGAAATCGCCGATGCATGCTGTGCCCGAAATAACGCCAGCATCCCCGCGACCCGCGATAAAGATAAACACGCGACCCGCGATAAACACACAGCCAGCGACAACGATACACAACCCGTCATCGTGCTGAACCCGCCATACGGCAAGCGCCTCGACTTCGACGCACCCGCACTCTACACCCGCATCGGCAAAAAGCTCGCGGAACTCGCCCGCGAACTCGAACCCTTCGGCAAAAAACTGACCGTCGCCATCCTCGCCCCCAACGACGACCCGCGCCCCGGCAGCAAGTTCACCTGCACCGCGAACCTCCTGCGCGAATGCCCAGCGCTCGACCCGCAGCGCAACCCCTCCGCAAGGCGCATCGCCACAAGCCACGGCGGCCTCGGCCTGGGTGCATTCATCGCCCAAATCTAGGCCATTTTTCGGCCCTCAAGAACTCATTTTCCGATACAAAAATTCCCGCATCCGTTACGAAAAATATACACTCCCGAAATAAGGAACACCTGGGGAACACTTTGTCTTGATAAACATCACTCTAACCAAATTTTTACATCGCAAATCAGCCATATAAATATATTTTTGGCGTGAATGTTTGGGCAAATAACGAGGTAAATTATGAAAGTTCCGTTTTTCAAGTCTTTGATTGTTGCAGGCGCACTGGTGTTTGCGTGGAACTGCACCAACGACGACAATATCAGCACCCCGGTAGTTCAGCCGGGTGCCGACCAGTTTGCTGCCGTCACTATCCCTAGCTGGATTTTCGAAGGCGACCAGACCTACATCATCACGCCGACCGAAGCAGGGTTCTACGTTGCAGACAAGGCCGGGAACCCCGTCGGCTCATACGACCCGGCATCAGGCGTCGTTTTAGACGTAGCTGGAACACCCATTGCTACCATCCCAGACCTCTCTCAGCTCTCTGTTCTTACCCCGGACCAGACGATTATCAACCCCGATGGCTCGATTACGGACCTGGCGGGCAACCCCATCGTCACGCCTGTAGAACCGGATCCCGGTAGCCAGGGTGGCGAAGACCCGATTCCGGGTACCCCGGACCCGGTAATTACCAGTTCGGATACTCCGGTCATCCCGGAATCTTCCGCAACGTTCAACCCCGAACAGCCGACGTCCTCCGCTGTCCAGCCGCAGCCCAAGTCTTCCTCTTCTGCCAAGCAGGAGCAGCCGAAGTCTTCCGCAACCCCATCAAACGGTCAGTGTGATGGCCAGTGCTTCGACGCCCCGTCGGGCAAGTGCGTTGCCCACTACGCAAGTCTTAAGGGCCCCCACGAAGAACAGTACGCTTACGACAACACCTGCGCCCTAAAATGCTATTACGACCCGAATGGCAAGGAATGCAAGGATATGGGCGCAGGCACCGCACCCAAGTCCTCTAACAGCGTAAAGTCCAGTTCCAGCGCAAAGTCCTCGAGCAGCGCCAAATCGAGTTCTAGCGCAAAGTCCTCCAGCAGCGCAAAGTCTAGTTCCAGTTCTGCCCCCAAGTCTTCCAGCAGCCAGCAACCGCAGGGCTCATCGCCTGATATCAAGGTGGTCGCGGGCGGCAAGTCCGGTTCCGGCAAGGCCACCCGTTATTGGGACAGTTGTAAACCGCACTGCGCTTGGCCCGGAAAGGGCGGCCCGCAGGCCACGACTTGCCACGCCGATGGCAGCAAGGCCGGCGGCGACGAAAAAAGTGTGTGCGACGGTGGCTCTGCCGGTACGTGCGCAACCCAAGCCCCTGTTATTGTGAACGACGAATACGCATACGCCTTTGCGGCAACATCCGGATCCTGGGTTTCTTGCGGCAAGTGCTACATGCTCTCGTTCAACGGCCAGGCCGAAGGCGGAGCCAAGCCCAGCATCAACGGCAAGAAGTTGATCGTTATGGTTTCGAACATCGGCTACGACGTTCATGAAGGTCAGTTCGACATCATGATTCCGGGTGGCGGCGTTGGCGCCTTCAGCGGATGCCAGAAGATGGGCATTTCCTGTGCCGGCGCTCAATACGGCGGCTTGCTCACCACCTGCAAAGGCGACAAGTCCTGCCTTATTGAACAGTGCAACAAGGAATACGGCAACAACGCCAACCTCAAGAACGGTTGCTTGTTCCTTGCCAACTGGCTTGATGCGGCAGACAACCCGAAGCACACCTTCCAGGAAGTGGAGTGCCCGCAGGCATTGAAGGATAAGTACTAATCGAAATTACCCCATGTTTAAAAGACCTCGGCTGAGCCGGGGTCTTTTTTTCATCGTCACACCGAAGCCCCGCAGGGGCAAGAGTGTGATACTCTTGTCGTGCTTCGCGCGCCGGCGGTATGACGTTAGAACATATCTCGAATCGAGAACTTCCGCAGTTTGATACGGATAGGGAGCGTGCGGGCAAAGGTCCGCCAGTAGGCGACCTCCGCCCAGAACACCTCCATCGGAGAGAACGGGCTGAACTTGATGGCACGCCAGCGCCTGCCAATCCAGCGCATAAGGAAATTCCTGTACTTCACGTTGAAATAGAATCCGAAGTTCCCGCCGGCAAGCACTATTTCGAGCATGCGACCGCCAAGCCGCTCATCGGGGGCGCACAGCATACGCTCGCGCTCGAGCCCGTAAATATGCCCCAGCAACCACATCAGGGCCCTGGACACGCGCAGCAGGCCGAACCTGCGGAGGTTCTTCGCGATTTCGAGACGGTCGCTGTCGCTCGCCTGCCGCAAAAGCACGTAGTAGTCGGTAATCTGCTTCAGGCCGATACCGCCCGCCATAAAGTGCGTCTGGATGTGCGCCAGCTGCATCGCCAGCGCAAACTTGAGCGACGGGACATAGAACCCCTCCGGCACAAGTTCGGTCTTCAAAATCTCGCTTTGCAGGAAACGCATTAATCGTTTGTCTGCAAACGGGTTCCGGTTCCCGGACGAAGGCAAAAAGTGCGCCTCCACTGTAACCGCAGCCGCATCGTGGGCCAGGTGCACATGATGCCTCGAAACGTTCACGTTGAGTTTCCGCTTCGCCTCGGCGTACTTTTCCTCGTACGTCATCTTGCGGCCGACAATCGCCTGCGGTTCGGGCTCCATCAGGCCGAGCCTGCCCAGCAAGCCGATAACAGAATCGCGCCCGCCATCGATCCACATGTCGATGTCCCCGCACTGCCGCATGAACCTGTCCGGGTACAGGCGCGCGTTCGCAGCCCCCTTCAAAATGGCAGTCCGCCTTCCCTCGCCCGCAAACAACTCCGTGAGCCGCTTCGCCTCGTCATTCACCAGGCGGTTGTGCCCGCGAATGGCCTCCGCCTCGCTCGCCCACTGGAACGCGAGATCCAACGGCGGCCGCCGGTCCTTCGGCAGCTTGCAGATACCCGCATAGGCGATACCCACAACGGAGAGCTTGGACGCCAGGGAATACAAAAGAGACCACTCTTTGGCGGTCTCTACGTTGAAATTAGCAGACTCCCCCTCGCCTGCACCGAATGCAAGCCGAATGAGGGTGAAGAGATGCTCGTGGATGTTTTGAGGCACTAAGTTATGCGAAATAATCCTTTACCTGATCAGCCATTCCGAACTGATCGGAATACGCCAACAGACTAGTCTTTTGTTTCAATTCCGCAATTTTCATTTTTGGAGCGGAGTATTTCTTTTTAGCAGAAGTCTTTTTCATTTTTTTCTCTCGTTTTATGGGAACTCAACAGGAATCTTTTGCTGTCCACTACTTTGCAATAGATGAGCTTTCTGTTTCAGTTCGATTTGTTTTATCGACGGTGAAACATAGAATTTTTTTTGTTTTTTGGCAATCATTTTACGATAACCCTCTTCCCATTATGGTAGTAAGTTCCCTGAGCGGTAGGCTTGCCATTAAGTAATCTTCCATGCAGATCAAACCAGCGATCCATAGATACCTCACCAGACTTCAGGTCCCAGACACCAACATCAACAAGCTTTGCATTTTCATCATAGAATTCAATTTTTATGGTTTCTGGCAAAGACGCATTGTTCCAAGAGTCTTTCGAAGATTTAGCAGTAGCGGGAGCATTATGCACCAAATAGCAGCGCATCGGATTAAGCCACGCGCCTGCACCTGCCATAACAAACTCACCTGCGGCATACCCATTAACCGTTTTTCCAGCAAAGCCATATGCACGGCCCAATTCGGAATCATCAGCCTCAAATTTCTTGTAAGAATAAACACCCTTAAATTCCCATTCAGCATGAGGATAAGAAACACGCGAACCATTGGTGGTGTTAAATACAACAGGATCAGTATTGTTGAAGGAAATTGTAGTTGCCGTCGGCTTATAGAGGTATGGAGTATTAGCCTGTACAAAACCGCTCAATTCAGGCTCAGCCTTTGCCGACCATGAGCCATCAGTGTAATTCAGCGTTACACCATAGAACTTACCGCCCTCAACCTCAGACATGGGGATACTGAACGGGAGCATGATCGTTGAAGGAGTATTTTCCTTAAACACACGATTGAACACTACTGTATTAACAGAGATATCTTCCGTAATTTCAATCGGCGAATCAAAGTTATTTTCATCAATTTCAGCAAGTTTTGTGCCGTCCTCGTATTCAGTAATTGAAACACCGCCATACTGCGTAACAATCGGGAACTCAGCCCACTTGGCTGTCAATGTAATATCGCCAGTGGAACCCGCAGAGATACTTTCTACAAGTTCATCACTTGCATTGAACCAGCCAAGGAACTTGAATCCAGACTTAGCCACCGGCAAGAGCGCAAGGTCATTCTCAAGGACAGTGTAAGATGTCGGATTGAGATTTTCAAGGTCATCAGCACCCACATACGTAATCGCGTATTCAATCGGATCACTCCACTTGGCGTAGAGATCGCCATTGCCATTAGACAACCTAGTCTCTATCCCAGTAATTGGGTTTCCAGTAAAGGATTCATCAGTGAACCATCCTTCAAAAGTATATCCCACCTTTGCAGGATTATTGAGTGTAACCGGCAAATCTTCAACTGTATAGGTTGTCGGATTTGATGTTTCGAACGAAGCACCCTCGATATTGTGGTAAGTGATGGTGTATGTTTCCACATTCCAAACCGGGTAAAGCGTCACAGAAGCATCAGTCGTATAGGTTGCACCCATAGCATAGGTGACAGACCCGTCTTCAGTCTTCCAACCAGTTTGAGTATAGCCTTCACGAGTAAAACCGTCATTCGACAAAGTCGCATCTTCGCCTTCGGTCTTCGTACCGGCAGCAACTGCACCAGTTATGCCATCACCTTCGCCAGCAGCGTATGTAATCGTGAAGATTTCAAGCCACTTGGCGTAGAATGTCTTCTCACCGGTGGTGCCTTGCGGAATTTCAGTTGCAGCATCACCTTCGAATTGCGCATTGTCAAACCAGCCTGCGAAAACAAATCCATCTTTTTCAAGGTTGTTAAGAACCACAGACTGTTCAATCGTGTAACTCGTGGCATTTTCATTTGCAGCACCATTAACATTTTCGTAAGTAATCGTGTATTCTACGGCATCGCTCCACTTGGCAAAGAATACCTTGTCTTCGGTTTGACCTTCAGGAATCTCAGTCACGGCATCACCATTGAATTCACCATCCACGAACCAGCCCAAGAACTCGTATCCATTCCTTGTCGGAACCGGAAGCGTCACAGAAGCTTCATGGGTATAAGTCTCAGGATAGCCTTCCGGAAGTTCAGACGTTTCTACATTATTGTATGTAATGGTATGCGTATTTGCAGTCCAATGAGGATACAGCGTCAAGTTTGCGTTGGTCGTATAAGCATCACCAAGTCCGTAAACCTTTTCGCCATTATCGGTCGTAGACCACCCATCAAGAGTGTAGTTTGCAAGTACGAAATCTTTTATAGACGACCTAATAGTATGAGTTTTGTCCCAAAACTTTTTATCTGTCGTACTACCCAATTTACTATTCACAGCCTTCAACCTGCTACCAGGATTGTAGATAATTTTATTATACCACCTGGCATAAACGGTTAAATCAGCATCAATATTCTGAACATCACGAATGGCTGTCTTAAACGTCGGTTCTTTATACCAGTCATCCATAAAGTATTTTTTTGCCGGATCAAACGCATTTTCCAACGTAAGCTTAGCCGGACCCGTATATTGGGGGGGATTTCTATTTGTCGCCGAAGCACCGAATATTTCGTATGAAATAGTGTACGTATTGCATGTCCAATGCGGGAACAATTTCAAGTTTGCGTTATCTTCATAATCGGCTTCAAGCTCATAATCAACGCCATAGCCATCTTGGCCATAATCGACCCTTGACCAACCATCTTGATTGCATCCACCATGAGCATATTCTTCCAGAGCACCTTTCAACTGAATCGTTTCGCCATAATTTTTTGTATCATTCTTTGCCGTAGCATAAATTGTATTTCCAGAAAGGTATTGGATGGTGTAAGTAATCTGCTTCCACTTTGCATATATGGTCTTATCGCCAGTAGAACCTGCATCAATCCTGTTCGCAGGGTTCGTGAAAGCGTCATCATAGAACCAACCTTCAAAAACTGAGCCTGTTTTGGTCGGATCAGCAAGCACGATATCCGCATCTTCAATTGTGTAACTCGAGGGATTGTTACCATTCGTTCCATTGAACAGCACATATTCGATGTTAAATTGGATGATATTCCACCTTGCATAGAGTGTCAAATTCCCTTCCAAGGAACGGCTGAAATCATACTCATTTTCTTCTGTGCAATTTTCAACCTCACACCATCCGGCTACCTTATACCCGGCATCGGAAATAATATCATTGGGGTTAGGTTCAGAAACCGGATCACCTTCATTAACAATTTTGACAAGGCGCACATCCGTTTTCCCATGCAATGTTGCATCGAACGTGACGGAGAAGGTTTTCGCCTTTGTCCATACGGCATATAGGCGAACAGTATCCGTAACTTCGATATCTGCCAAATGAAGCGTGTCCTGATTTGTGGGATCCACATCCTCTTCTAACATCTTTGAGGAATTTCCCCAGCCGGTAAAATAGTACTTTATGGTATGATCCTGATTCTCTGGATCGGGAATCAAATAAATATCAGGAACAGCAAAGCCCTCTACAGCAACTGTTCCATATTTGGGTACCCAAACGGTATCAGCCGCATGAGTATCAGGGTTAGATTCAAAGATAGCAGGATAATAATCATACCAAACAGCATAAATAACCGTGGCAGCACGAGCGACACCGAGATTGGGATTAGGCTCAGTAGTATCAGCCTTTGTTGCCCATCCTGCAAATTTCTTCCCTTCACGGGTCGGAACACCGATTTCATCTGCTGTAATTGTTGCATTCTTGCTTAGAATTTTCGAAGTTTTTGCTCCAGAAGCAAAAACGCCACCATTCGCATTGAATGTAATCTTGTAGCCATCGGAACCATTCATGGAGAGACTGGATTGGCCAATGGACCAAACTTCGGATGTATCTCCTTCACAGATTTTGTTTTCTTCATTCCATGTGCCACCATTCAACTCACAAACAATGTCCTCGGAATTTAAATTTTCCGTTTTTTCTGTATTGAAAGTCTTTCCATTAGGCAATTTTCCAATACCCGGACAAACATCAGGATTTTCAAATTCTTGACAAAAATCATCCGAATAGTACAAATTTTCCGTTGTCAGAGTTCCCTTAGAATTTTCATAGCTACCCGCTACGGCACCGATGGAACCATCAACCGTGTAAAGATGATCTCCAGAATAAGCACATGATGTCAGGGTGACATTACCATCGTTACGAATCGCCCCAACGACACCACCCACATTGGTATTCGCACCACTAGCGGTCACGCTTACGGAACTGACGCAATTGGATATCGTC
>JAEEGH010030868.1_pt1 | contig 10393 bp, 9 predicted proteins | sample 9134181 | NCBI WGS metagenome assembly JAEEGH01 (sample SAMN16246544, study PRJNA631951) | gut metagenome | biome: gut microbiome; feature: rumen; material: DP-attached | host: Bos | place: Iran: Karaj | collected 2018-10 | reverse complement strand
ACATTTGTCTCCGGGCGTGGTGTCCCAATCGAGAATTACGTCAGGCCAATCACCTTCATCATAAAGAAAGAGCAGAGACTATGAAAGCCTCTACTCATATATTAAGAATCGTGATTTGTGGAGGAATTGAGATGTTGATAACGGAAGCCTGTGAGCTGCTGAAAAAGGAACTTTTGGACAATGGTTACGAATATGGTTTCTATTTGAATGGGATATCGTACCGGCCTGATATGACGAGAGGTTTTGATGAAGAGTTTTTTGAACGTTTGCTGACTGAATACCGAATTCAAAGTCCCGAAGACACGATGAAGTCAAAGGTTGGCACATGTAACGATGCTGTCGTCCTGATGAGATCCATTCTGGACAAGCACAGTGTTCCAAGCAAGATCTGGCTACTGCATGACATTCCTAACAGGAAATTTCATACAGTTCTGACTTTCTGTCTGGAAAACAAAACAGTTTATCTGGAGCTGACTCCTCAATCTAATAAAGCGTGGTATGGAAAGGAAATTGTTTTCGACGGCGAGGAGGTTTTCGTGAACGAATACAAGAAAAATGGTTGTGACGTAATTGATGTTACTGATGACGTCATTATAGGAAAAGCTCCTGATTTTCTGCTGTCAAGGATGCTTTGACAAATATATCCGGTGGCAGGTGCCTGGACAGAGTTTATGATCGAAACCTACGGCGTGGAGAAGTTTAAAGCGTTTTACTGTTCGCAGGATTATGCGAAGGATGCCGATGCGATATTCGGATGCACGCTCGGGCAGTTGCAGGAACGGTTTGTAGAATGGATACGGGAGTGGCCATTGCGAGAAAAACGGAAAAACACTTGATTTTCTCCAGGAAATGCAGTATTATTGTAGTTGGTGGTGATAATATGATAAATTCAACTACAATGTTACTTCAAAAATATCATGAATATACAAACCCGGCGGCTAAAATTGCCCGGTTGGTGAAGGATGGTGATCTTACCCCTGTCATTAAGGGGTTATATGAAACCGATCGTTCAACTCCCGGGTATTGTTTGGCTGGAATCATTTATGGCCCTTCATACCTGTCTTTTGAATATGCGCTTTCATGGCATGGACTGATTCCTGAGTCCGTGTATGTTTACACATCGGCTACGTGCGGCAAGAAAAAGAAAAAGCAGTACAGTACCCCTTTCGGAGTTTATACGTATCGAGATGTTCCTGTTGAGGTTTTTCCGTATGGTACTAAGTTGTGTGAAGAAAATGGATACGGGTTTGTGATCGCTACAGCGGAAAAGGCTATTTGCGACACCTTGTATACCTGTTCGCCGTGTGCGAATAAGAGAGAATTAAGACAACTATTGTTTGATGATCTGCGGATAGATCAAACAACCTTTACTAGTATTGACTTGAATGAATTGGCCGAGGTTGCCGGATTATATCATACTTCGAACCATAGACTTCTGATATCTTTGATAAAGGAGATAAGGCGTCATGAATAGTATCATAGAGCAGATGCTGGCACAGCATCCTTCTGCAACACAGAATGATAAGAAAAACAGTATAAAAGAGGTCGTTCAGGAAATCGTTCTTTGTGGTCTGGCTCGTGCAGGCTTTTTTCAGAAGGCTGCATTTTACGGAGGAACTGCACTTAGAATCTTCTATGGCCTGGATCGTTTTTCGGAAGACCTGGACTTTTCGTTAATGGGAACCGATCCTGATTTTTCGCTGGAGGATTATCTTGCTGCCGTTGAAAGAGAACTGAGATCCTATGGTTTCCATTTTACGGCAGAGACTAAGAATAAAGTGAATGAATCCGACGTTCTTTCAGCATTTGTGAAGGGCAATACCAAAGAACACATACTTCTTTGTTACGCGGATGAACAACTGGCAAAGACGATCGTAGGCTCGGAACTGATCAAGGTCAAGTTCGAAGTCGATACTACGCCGCCACCATATGCGGAATTTGAAAGGAAATATCGGCTGCTTCCGGTTCCTTATGAGATCAATCTTTACGACATGCCTTCTTTATTTGCCGGAAAAATACATGCGGTGATCTGCCGTGCATGGAAAAGCAGAATTAAGGGACGAGATTTGTATGATTATGTTTTTTACCTCTCACACCATGTCTCTGTAAATCTCAAGCATCTTAACGCACGGTTGGTAGATTCGGGCTTTGAAAGCGCCAGATTAGACATGACGCTGGACGAGGTTAAGAGTATTCTCTATAAACGTTTTGAAACGATCGACTATGCTCAGGCTAAAAGTGACGTTTTGCCGTTTATACACGATCCCGGATCTCTGGACATTTGGAGCAAAGATTTTTTCTGTGCCATAACGGAAGCTCTTACTGTACACTAAATATTTTAAGCCCCGCTTAACCCGCGTTTAAGAAATACTCCCTTTTATTTTCCTCTAAAATGCCCTATAGTATAGACAGGCGCCGAACGAAAACCTTATGGAGGAAAATACTATGGGAGCATTAGATAATCTAGGGAAGAAGAGTACAGAAAGCGCGGAAGGCTAGGAACCTGACGCAGGAAAAACTGGCGGAACTTCTTGGGGTTGAGTGGCAGCAGATCAGTCGTATCGAGCGCGGCGCTGGCGGATGCAATAACGAGTTGTTGGTATCACTGTCCGAACTGCTTGGCGTGAGCACGGATTATTTGCTTAAAGGCGCTGAAACGGATTGCAAGCTTCTGAAGAGACAGATATCCATCCTTATGGAACAACTGTCCCTGTTCAAAGAACAGATAAAATGAATAGTAGATTAGGCTAAATCCTGATGACGAGTTTGAAGGAATGGATGCTTCAATAGGGAACGCATTTTCTCGGACGGTTTTGTGGTATAATCAGAGTGTAGCCTGAAAATAGGATCAGCAAATATAATTTCCAAAGATATTATGTTCAATGAGCTCGTTTTACGGAGAAATGAATGACAATGAAAAGAAGAACGCTGTTTATGCTTGCTCTGGCAATGCTTTTGTGCCTGACAGGATGTAAGGACAATCCGGTTTCGGAGACGGAGGCGAGTACTCCGATCGTAACTGCCGCGGTGGAAACGACCGCAGGAGCCGTACAAACGGAGACGCCGACACAATACGGAGAGACAACGACCGAAGAGGAAACGTTGTATAAGCAGCGTTTGAGCTACCTTTCGGACCTGCGGGCGGCCAAAGTCGGCTCGTTTGTCAAGCTCGGAAAATACGAGCAGGATAATGATCTGACGAATGGTGCGGAAGATATTGAGTGGCTCGTTCTGGAGAAGAATGACGAGAAGATGCTGGTAATCAGCCGATATGGGTTGGATTGTCAGCGGTATAATACCAAGAATGAGTATGTTACCTGGGAGACCTGTACGCTACGAGGCTGGTTGAACAATAACTTTTATGAGACGGCGTTCATTTCCGAGGAGAAGAACGTTATTATGGCCTCTACGATCGCAGCGGATGCGACCCCGATGTACGATACACCTGCGGGAAATGATACCACAGATAATGTGTTCCTGCTCAGTTTCGTCGAGGCGAAACGGTATTTCAGTGATGATGCCGCCAGAGAGTGTCAGGGAACACCCTATAGTGAAGCGAAGGGTGTGTCTTTATTGGAAGAACATTGCTTTTGGTGGCTACGGTCGCCCGGAAACGATGCTAGCCAAGCGGTATGTGTCACAGTCACCGGCAGCGTCTACGGCATCAATGGCAGTGCTGCCGGTGTGTGCAGCGGCGGAACCGCCGTCCGTCCTGCTTTGTGGATCGACATATCATCCATCCCGGATTGATAGTTTGACCATTACTGGACTGTAATAAATGAATAGTTGACTGCTTTTTGATCGCTATGGGTAACGATACCCATGGCGATCTTTTTTGTACCTGAAAGTCGGAAAATCCTCCAAACTCGTCAAAAAATGACGAGTGATTCGTCACTTTTCAGCCAGGACAAGAGGCATTTTCCGATCTATAATTAACATGTAGCGGATAACTGCCACATGATAAAAGTAGCCCTACGAGAGCTACAAAAGTAGCCGTACTACGGCCACGACAAAAGGCGTTTTCTCCACTACAATATGACTCGTAACGACCGGGTTGTTACACCAAGAGAAAGAAAAAACGCATTGACAGCTAAATATCATTCTTCAGATACGAACCTGTGAAGGGGAGCTACGTCAGCGGAGGAACGCGACGACGATCGAACGATCCGAGCGAATGCCGGCCTGTAAGCATCGGATGGCTTCCGATGTAGGGCGATGAAGCTTCACAGTATGATGAGACTTCCGCGTGAGCGGGTCGGTGAGAACCACGGACGGGTAGACGGCCCATGGATCCAACAAGCCATTGGACATCTGAATGTATTCCCTGTTTCCGGGGGTGCCGAGGACAAATACGGAAAGAGCATATGAAATATCCCGCTCCTTATGGGGGCGGTAGATATATGAGGGGCAGAGTAATTCTGCCCAAAATAATAACGGGAAGGAGATGGACGATATGGGAGAGATAAAAGAAATCACTTTTCCTCCGGGAACAGAGGAACTGGCAATAAAACTGGCTGCTTTCGATATCATGAAGCAGTTCTATGATGAGAGAAAGATCACGGAGGGAGAGCTTAGGTATCTTGCGGGTAAGTTCAATATTCCTGTTGAGATATAAGAGTATTTGATTTATAATGATGCCATGTCGATAGATAATGGCATCTGGAAAGAGACGAGGATAGCAGATGAAACGCAAAGTGGCAATCTACGCCCGTGTCTCTACAGAGCACGAGGCACAGATTTCGGCACTGGAAAACCAGGTGCAGTATTACGATGATTTGTTACTAAGGCATCCTGAATGGGAACTGGTCGAGCGATATATCGACGAGGGCATCACAGGAACTTCCATTCATAAGAGGGAAGGGTTCCTTCGGATGATGCAGGATGCGCAGAACGGACGATTTGATCTGATCGTTACCAGGGAGGTTTCGCGATTTGCAAGAAATACGGTGGATACACTGCAGCAGACGCGACTTCTTAAATCTTATGGTGTGGAGGTGTGGTTTACAGAGGATAATATCTGGACGCTGAACGACGAAGATGGTGAACTGCGATTATCCATCATGGCCACATTGGCCCAGAATGAAAGCAAAAAGATATCTCAAAGAGTGAAAGCGGGTCAAATGATCTCTTTCAAAAACGGCGTTCTTTACGGCAACGGCAATATTCTTGGATACGATAGAGTTGATGGAGAATTGATCGTGAATAAAGAACAGGCGGAAACCGTAAAGAGGATCTTTGAACTGTATCTGGCGGGCAATGGGGTCCGGAAGATCCAGGACATCATGGAGACGGAAGGACGAAAGACGGCTACAGGGCTTACCCGATGGCAGGCCGGAAACATTAACCATGTGCTGGGAAATTCCTTCTATTGCGGCAGGATCGAGTATCGGAAGCAGTACGTTCCTGATTATCTGACACAGAAGAAGATCAACAATCGTGGAGCGGTTGAGAAAGTCTACGTTGAAGGAAAGCACGAACCGATCATCACGCCGGAGGTCTTTGATCAGGCGCAGAAACTGAGGAGAGAGCACGTCGTAGTTAAGAAAGATGATCGAGGGAGAGACGTAAAACTCGGACTGACACCGTTTAAGTATATTTGGACTTCCAAATGCAGGTGCGTTTGCGGACATTCGATGAATCGCCGCATGGCTCATCTATGTAAGAACGGGGATGCCTCCTACCTTTATCAGTGCTATGGGCAAATCCGGACAGGGTCTCCGAAAGCGAGGTTGAAGAAAGGGCTTGATATCGAGGGCGTTTGCGATAACACGACGTTCATGGAATGGCGCCTGGAGTTCATCGGCGACTTCATATTTAAAAAACTGGTGAATAATCGGCAGGCTATCTATGACGAAGCGATCGCAATGGCTGAAAATCTGCTTGAGATGAAGAAAACCGACTCCAATGCTAAGGAGAAAGTCGATTACAACACAAAGCAGATCGATAAGCTGAAAAAACAGGTCGCTGTCCTTGTGGATATGTGCAGTGAAGGCGATATTTCCCGCGAGGTGTTCCGCCGGAAGAAACAGAAGTTAGAAGATCAGATCACGAAACTTGAGCAGTTAAATAATGAGTGTAGACAGCAGTTGCTTGAGTCAGAAAACGATAAGGTGAAGCAGGAGCGGATCGAGAGCCTTACAGAGTTCATTAAGATGAAGGCGTTTGATCCCAGGGCAAAGATCCCCGGTGCATTGATCGATGCATTTGTGGATAGGATCGTTTATGATAAAGGAGTTTTCTCCTGGTATCTAAACCCGAAGGCCGGAAATGCTAACTTTACCGTTGATACGACCAGCTGGAAAAAAAGCACTCTATTGGCTCAAAAAAAAACGAACAAGGCTGAAGTCTGCACAAGCGGCTATCGCCGAGAATCGTTAATTGAGACGGCATGTTTTTTAGGAACTTTTGAGGTCCCCCGCGGCCCGAGATCGGAGTACAGTGACGGCTGGTTCAGCGAGATACCCATGGATGAGATCATCGCATTGAAGGACAACGAGGCCTACAGGACTTATTTTTCGAAGGAATGGCCGAAGGGCCCGGAATACCGAGAATGCTACGGGCCGGGATTTTGGTGGTCGAAGGATTTATGATGACTTTAAAAGAAAAGGCTTGCTGCCGGGGATTGCTTACAGGGCGGCGAGAAATTCGGAGGAAAGAGGGATATGGAGAGAATCAAATTTAAGTATCATCCGAATGTTTACGAGGATGATATTGTTGTTCACAAAAACGGTGTATGTCAGTGCTGCGGAAAACAGGTGAGTGAGTATATAGAACATCTGTATTCAGCCGAGGACGTCGATTGCATCTGCCTGCAATGCGTAAGTGACGGAGCGGCTGCCGAGAAGTTTGACGTGGAATTTGTTGCGGACGCTGAACCGGTCAGTGATCCGCAAAAAACGGATGAACTGTTTCATAGAACGCCGGGATATCTGGCATGGCAGGATGATTATTGGCTCGCGTGTTGCGATGACTATTGTCAGTATCTGGGACGTGTCGGAACTGCAGAATTAGAGGATTTAGGGATCAAGGATGAAGTCCTTGAGGAATACGCTCAGCGCGAAGATGCGTATGCGCTGGAAGATGTTGAGGAATGCATGTATAAAGACGGAGATATGTCGGGATATCTGTTCCGGTGTATACATTGCGGCAAATATCATTTGTGGGTGGATGCTAACTGACAGGTGAGACATTTGACATGGGAGAAGACGTGTATCATCAGGTTTTGGAGAAGTTGCCAATATGAAGAAAGTAATTGCGGACGTGGGTACCCACTATGATCTGCTGATAGAAGAAAACAATGATCCGGTTCGCGACCCTGCGGTTTTGCAGGAATATATGGACTCGTGGGACGGACGGCTGTTTTTGGAAATGATGGAACTGGATCCGTCGAAGAGCGTTTTGGAGATCGGTGTTGGAACAGGAAGACTTGCAGCCAAAACGGCCCCGTGCTGTCGCCATCTGACGGGAATCGATATGTCGGCTAAAACCATTGAAAGGGCTCGGGAGAACCTTCGGGAATACCCGAATATAACATTGATCTGCGATGATTTTCTGGCACATTCGTTTTCAGAGACATATGATGTGATCTACTCTTCGCTGACGATGATGCATTTTCCGAATAAGGAGCTTGTGATTGGAAAAATGAGTTCTTTGCTGAGCGACGAAGGCCTTCTTTGTTTGTCCATCGACAAGAATCAAAGCGAATGGATAGACATGGGAAATCGAAAAGTTCGGATCTATCCGGATACACCGGAGAAAATTGCTGCAATTGCAGGACAGGCAGGATTAAAAACGAAACAAATCCTTGAGATAGAAAATGCTTATTTACTTGCGTTGGCAAAGTGATCGGCGGAAGGAACAGCAGTTTCCAGAAGAATTGATGAGGGGCGATGGAAGGGTCTCCGTTAACAGAGACGAGATCAAAATCGGAGAGTGAAAGACAAAAAGGGGAGGCTGGTTGGTATGGCCCAGAGAACGGTCGCACTTTGTAATGGAAAGTATATTGGGATAGAAACCATCTACACAGTGATCGATGGCAAACAGATCAATATACCGGATAAGCTGAAAGAACTCCGGCTAAAAAGCCGGAACGATCAACTGCTCTGTCCGTGTGGTTGTGGGGCGCAACTTACGCTGGTGGCCGGGGACCGGAACCTGAGAGAACAGCACTTCAGGATCAAGGATGGACAGGAGAATTGTACGGTTCTGACCGAAGGCAAGGCATCGGTTGAATCTAAGATCGTGTTGAAGTGTTGGTTGGATGATAATCTACATGCAGAAGATCTGGAGTCGCGTGTGCCGATTTGTGATGTTGCCGATACGGACCGAAGATATGAGTATACATTTATTTCACGCGCTTATGGCGTGGCGGTAGACTACTGTTATTATCGCGCGAATCTATCCGATGAAAAACAGGCTATTCTTGAACAGAATAGCCCGGGAATCAAGATCATCCATATCGTTGATAGTAAGAATGGTGGCACTGAGGGGCAATATCCGGAAGGATTAATGAAGATCCAAACGAAGCAAAAGTACGTGTTGTTATTGACCGCTGCAGATATGGACTATGAGGCTGCAGAAATGGCGGCCGTTTTTTATTCGCAAGATATAGACGGCGTCTGGCAGGAGACGGTTTTTGCAGAAGGAGCGCTGAAAGAGTTCAGGATCGATCCGAAAGGAAATCTTCGTTTCAAAGGAGAGCTGGTATCTGCTTTGTTCGACGCAACGTTTCAAAGGTATCAAAGAGGATTAGAGGCCGAACGGGGGCGACGCGAAGCGGAGAAGAGGAGAATTACTGAGCGCATCAAACAGCAACAAGCGGAGATCGAACAGAGGAGGAAACAAGCAGAAGAAGCAGAGAAACTGCGTCGGGCCGAAGAGGAGAAACTGCTTGCGGAAAAACGCAGAACGGAAGAGGATTTCCAGCTGGACATGGAACTCGCCCTGGCCCAGCAGAATACCCCTGTGTTTGATGCCGAAGGCAATCGATGGATCAGGTGTGAGTTCTGTGGGAAGATTGCAACGGATGCGGAGTTTACAACCTATGGTGGAGCAGGCCACGTGAACCTCGGCACATGCAATGAGTGCTCAGAGTATAATCCTGCGGTTGAAGAGGCGCTGGAAGCGAGATTTAACAAGCAAAGAAAGACACAGGGGTCCTGAGTGCAGATATACACGCCCGTTGAAAAAAGTTTGCAACCGAGCAGTCTTGTACTGATGCCAGTATCAATCATGAAGATTAATTACAAGTTAACGCACTAAGGGGGTACATATCACGTGTGGGAGGCTTTTCTGTGGCATTTTTCACCTTGTTTCCAGGTTTTCTTTATGCCTTACGCGCAGTTTTGCCGTTTTGCTGGTTTTTGCGCGTAAGATCACGCCGACTGCGCTTGCTTTCATACGCGCAGGATCGATATTTCAGTCGGTTTGCGCGTAAGATTGCACTGCCTGAGCTTGCTTTCTTACGCGCAGTTTTGTTGTTTCACTTGTTTTGCGCGTAAGATCATCCTGCTCGAACTTGCTTTCATACGCGCAGGATCGTTGCTTTAGTCAGTTTGCGCGTAAGAGCAACTAGCCCAAGCCCGTATGAAACTACAATAATTCTTCAATCGAGACATGCAATGCAAAAATGAATAGATAACCGAGCGGGCTTATGCTATACTGAAAGCGGAAAATGGCAATTGCTATTGGTGGCTACGTTCCCCAGGTAGTAATTCTTCTTTCGCGGCCGATGTTGATGCATCCGGAGGCTTAACTTTCAGCATAACTGATGAAGGAGACGATAAACGATGATTGATCTTAATGAAGTATATAAAAGCGTTCTTGAAGCGGATAAAGCCGCGATAGTTATATGTGACCTTGACCATAAGATTATCTATATGAACCCTGCATCAATTTGCAGATACGAGAAATGGGGTGGCAAGGATTTGATGGGAAAAAGCCTGCTTGATTGTCACAACGAGAAATCCTGTGAAATGATCATAAAGGTGTTGGAGTGGTTCAAAGCATCTAGGGACAATAATATCGTATACACATCATATAACGCGAAAGAAAACAAAGATGTGTATATGGTCGCTCTTAGAAACGGATCCGGAGAACTGATTGCGTACTACGAGAAACATGAGTATCGAAATCGAGAAACCATGAAGATGTACAACATGGATTAACTTTCAGTTTATAACTCTATGGGGGATTTATGAGTCAGGAGTTTGATTGTCATTACGGCGAAGCGGAATTCAATACGATAAAAGCCGGAATAGAGGCTATAGAAGCAGTACTTACCGATAGTGATATTCATGCCAAAGAAAGGCTTCTATACTGTCTTGACTGGTATATGGATCCGTACTACAAGAAGGATCTGTCGGCAATACAAAAGCCGCTGATCGAACTTTTG
>JAEEGH010030867.1_pt1 | contig 10394 bp, 16 predicted proteins | sample 9134181 | NCBI WGS metagenome assembly JAEEGH01 (sample SAMN16246544, study PRJNA631951) | gut metagenome | biome: gut microbiome; feature: rumen; material: DP-attached | host: Bos | place: Iran: Karaj | collected 2018-10 | reverse complement strand
CACCTTCCCAGCTGTCAGGGGTTGACGACGGTGGCACGATGTAATTGATTGCTTGTCCGCACCACCAGCACGGAGCGTTTGCCTTGCGGTCTCGCTCGTATGCCATGCCCCGGATGGCCTTCCACCTGGATGATCTGCTAGCCATGCCCCTGCCCCCTTTCTGACGGGTCCCCCTGGTCCATAAGAGGACCCCCGGGAGCCCATGGCAAAGAGCACCCCGGGGAGGGTTTTTTCTTACCAACGCAAAAGAGCCACCCGAAGGCAGCTCTCTTACGCCGGAATGAGTATGTTTTCCTTGTCGGAATCCACGATATTATTATTGCACGGATTCTTTTCCCCGGTGTCGCAATGTTTCGGAAATTGCTTTCGGAATCTGAAAAGGATTTTTCTCGATTCCTTCCGCAGGTAGATGGATGATTTCCCAATCGTGTCCCAGCATAGCCTGGATCCGTGCATCACGCCGCAGGGACTTCTCACGTCTGGAATGATAAAGCGATCCGTCCACCTCAATAACAATCTTATCTTTCGGAAGGCAGAAATCCAGCGTCAGCGTTCCGACCCTTTGCTGTGGGATGATGACATATCCGGAATGCAAAAGCACGATTGCCGCCATCGCTTCAGGGATGCTCCCGTATTTCTCCGCCCTTGTCTCGGCAATCTTGATGTCTTTGTCCAGCTTGACATCCGGCGCGATTGCCAGAAGTTTCTCCACAGCCTTGTCGAATTGCTGTTCCTTTGGTGTCCTTATGTGCGAATAGGCATCCTCAAAGACGGCTTTCTGCTTTATGGCCTGCACCTTTTTGCAGTAGTCGCAAAGATAAATCTTTTCGGGGTCATATCTTCCCCTTGGTTCGATCCTGCCACACTTTGCACATGGCACCATATAGCGAGTGTGTTTTCGCTCATACTTCATGTAATGTTAGACTTCAATCCCGTCACGCTCTGCATAGATTTCCGAATCGCATTTCATATCAATCCCTGCCTTTCAGCAATATTATAAATCATCCTGGACTTATAACGCGAATATGTTGATCTGTCAGCGTCAACAGGGAATGCCGTGCGATAAAGGATGTTCCGCCACACTCCCTGCTGATATTCCCTCGGGATCATTGCCATCTCTTTGTCCACCATGTCCACGATCCTGAGCAGATCAAGTCTGCGCTGAACCTTGTTGAGCACTCCGTCAGGGGATGGTGATCCGTGCGGCATTCCGTCGCCAATGATGGATCCCGTCTCCTCGATGATGGCATCTGCTTCGGATTTCAAGCGGTAATAGTCCCGGATCTGCCAAAGCACTTGATGATACACGGCATCCGGGAGAACATATTTGCCGGTTGTGCGTCTGTAGTCTCTCATGATTCCCTCCCTTCGAGATATTCTTTCGCGGTCATTCTTCCCCCTCCTTGTCGTTCTCGGAAGCGACACCGATCATCATTTTCAGCTCGATAAGCTCTCGACGGGTGAAGCTGGCGGAGATGGTATCCTCACCGGAGAATTTTTGAACTTCGAGAAGGTTGTCTATTCTGTCCAGCCACTTCTGAAAAGTAGTCATCCGCTCCCTCACTTTCCGAACCTTTCAGGATCCCCAGCAAGCACATTCTGATCATCTTCTTCTTTCTTGCCAAAATCCCGGTCCCACACCTTCATCATGTCGATGAGGTCGCAGATGTCGTCCATTTTGTCCAGGAACTCGATAAGATTCATGACGACCTCGCCCTCGTAGCGGGTCAGCTTGTAGTCGAAGCGTGTGTCCCAATGTTTGAGGTTTGTTTGGAGCCGAATAGCCCCCATCCTTAATTCGTGAATCTGATCTGCATATTTAGCATCTGGGTTTGCCATATCTTTCCTCCTTTTCCGTGTCTGCTGTTCTCGGGTCTCCCCCGTCTTCGTAGCCGTACATCACCAATAATCCGATGTCGAAGCATTTGTGCTGTTCGCATAAGTGCTCCTCACCGTCCCACAAGCGCCGGGCTCGGACATAGTGCGGATATACCGCGATAATCTCCCATTCAATCCCGTGGTCATTGATAATCTGGCCAACGGTGGTTTTTTCAACCTTCATTCAATACCTCCCCTCATACCGACAGCACCAGGAACAGCCGTCCGTATTCATGTAGCCGATCTGGCTGGCATCGTGTATCACATCACATTGACCTTTTACACCCCATCCATCGGGTGGCTGGTCATCCACCGGAAGCCTGTCCCAATGCCTGCAGGTCTCACAGCGTGGCTTGTCCATCCAATCAGGGGTCTTGTGTGGCCTGCCGTAGCGGTCATATGTGATGCTTGACATATACTCGGCTATGTTCATTTGACCTTCCATCCGTTCACCCCCCTACAAAAGCCGATTCAGCGGGCAGTCATTACACGGGCTGTCATCGTCATCCATCAGCCAATCCTCTGTCTTGCCCTCCGGGATGGGTTCATTCGGCCACTTGCAGTAGTGATCACACATCTCCTCGATCACTTCTTCCATGATCTGTGCCACGGTCTTTTTCTCACTTTCCATCATTTGCCCTCCAATCTCGAAACCTCGATATAGATCCCAGGCACATCCGCCCAAAACTTCTCAATGATCTCGGATGCCACTTGCGCGTCATCGAGCCAAAAGCCGGTCCTGGTCATTTCGTCCTTCAGCATCTTGTTAAGGTTGTCTGTATCGGGTTTCGTTGTTTTATATGTCCCGTTTTCGTGCTTCCCCTTCGGGAATAACCATTTGACCAGGAGTCTGACCGGTCCATCTATGGTGGAGTGGTCAACAGCTGCGAGTCGCTTCCGAAGATCCAGACGAGCTTCTTTCAGCTCTCTGTCTTCATAGAAGTAAATCGAGCCGTTTTTCCGTTTCCCCACTCGGTGTTCCTGCTGGGTGACGCTAGGCGGGATCATACTCAGAAAAAAGTGCATCTTCTTTTTCCTCCTCATTCGCCATGGTCGTTGCGAGCACTCTTCGGCATGACGCGGAGTGGAGCGTCTGCCGAGAGAGCGCGACGCGGGTTTTGCACGCAAAACATATATAATAGGTTATGCGTGCTTTTACGCAAAACCTATGGGTTATGCGTGCTTTTACGCATCTGCAAAACCTATAGGTTCTGCGTGCGTGGAAACACGCAAAACCGAAAAATTACTCATTTGCGCGTTTCTGAATGATAAAACCGCGACTCACTTCCAGGTCATCATGGTCCTCAATCCACCTTTTCATGGAGTCGATGGAGAAGCCTTTTTGGTGAAAGTAGTCCTTCGCTTCCTGGAGCGTCGGAAACGGTGATGGTGTTTCTTTCGTGTCGATCTGCTCCCAATTCTTGACGAAGCTCACCAATCGCTGATACTTCGCTTCGACATTCTTCTTCCTGGCTGCTACTCCTCTGGCTGAGTTGACGGAGCTGGATGCCCCGGTCATCGGCTCTGCATCTTTGAGCTCATATGTAACCTCGTGCACCGGATATTTGAAGATCACATCTATATCATCCGGGCTCATGAACTCTCTGAGGGTGCAGGAGATCCTCCAGGCGGTCTGCCCTTCTTCGAGATCCTTGTCTACATCGCTCGGGTTGATTTGGATCATGTCAAGGAGTGCGTCCGGGTCTCTTGCGAAAACTCCGGAGCCTGATGCCCTGTCGATTGAGAACTTTCCGCCCTGAGCCCCCTTTGAGTGGTGGTGGCAGCAGATAATTGATGTCTGCAGCTGGGCACAAATATAATCGAGTTGGTTGAAAAACCGTCCCATCTCGGAAGCGCTGTTTTCGTCGTTCTGATTGATCTTGTAGAGCGGGTCAAAGATAACCGCTGCGTAGTCCTTGCCGCGCGCCCTCCGGATCAGCCTGGGGGCCAGCTGGTCGATGCAGGCGTTTTCACCTCTCAGGTTCCACACATCGAGATCCTTTGGTACATCCTCCATCCCCATGGCATCCATGACATCCTTGATGCGGTGCAGGAAAGACGCTCCGTCAACCTCCAGGTTGATGTAAAGGACTTTCCCTTTGGAGCAATCAAACTCTAACCACTTGCGGCCGGAAGTGATGCACAAGGCCAGCTCGATGAGCAGGAAACTCTTTCCGGCTTTTGATGCTCCGGAAATAAGCATCTTGTGGCCTTTACGGAGCACGCTGTGAATCAATTCCGGCGAAAGCTCCGGAAGCGTCTCCAGCTCGGCGAAGTTGATGATCTCCGGGAGCGTGTCGATTGAGTCCTCGATATATTCCTTCCATTCGTCGAAGGTTGCGAATCCTGACTTTTCGGCAATAATGAATTGCTTTTTGCCGTTTCGATACACTCCGGGAAGACGCGACATCCTGGACGGGTTTTTGTTCTGCGTGTCGATGTGTAGGCCGTTCTTCTCGCATACCTTATAGAGAAAATCGACTTTCTCCCGATAGTCCTGGGTGTTTACCGCGTCAATTCTGATAATCGCATGAACGCTCTTTCCGCCGGAGTGGACCATCATCACGACCGGGAGCTTCAGCTCTTCGATGAGGGCTTTCTGCTTCTCGATCTCCATGGTGTCCGACTCGACCAGGGCGAAGCGGAGATCTGTGACATTTCCGTTGCTTACTCCGGTGCCATCGAGCGGGTTGAAACGGATCCACGCTCCGGCTTCCTTGTGGTAGTCTCCTATGATGTTGCAAATGTCGCCTTTTGCCTTTTTGCAAGCTTCCAGGAGTTGTCCCGCGGTCATGGTGAACACGCCACGCGATGACGGCCGCCATTTGTTCTTTTCCTTGTCTTCTTCTGCGTCTACGCAAAACCCGACTATATCAGACGGCTTAAAAAGCGCCTGCAGATACTTCCTGAGCTGGTCAACGCCGTCAAACTCGTCATCCTTCGGTGTCTCGACGACCGCTGAGGTGTCGAGCCATGCGGAATCCTTCACAATAGTGTCGCCGTCGTAGCTGATCTCATCGTCCCAGGCGAAAATCTGCGTTTCGTTACTTTTGGGTGAGAATCCGAAGCGTGAAGCATATTCGTAAATTGTGCCACCGGTAACGACGGCACCGGCGCTTTCGTTGAAGCTCTTCCACTTCTTCTCACACTCCCCCGCCTTGTGTCTGCTATCCATGGATGACCAGGAGTCCCAATCGGAGCAGGAAAAGCCCTCATGTTTGAGGGCCATTCCTACATTGACCCATTCCTGGTATTCAAGTTGTGACGGTGGGATGTGATTCAAAACTTCTAAAAGGTTCAAATCTTATTCCCTCCTAATCTCTTCGGTTTATAAAACGCAGGGACAAAATGTGCTTTATATGGCTTCCACCCTGCAGCTGCGAGCTGAGAAATAACGCTCTTGGCTTCGTCTATCGTCCAATCCTGAACATCTACAAAGCCGAACCCCTTTAAGCACTTGATCTGCTTCGGAGTTGCCATCCCCTGGCGGTCGATAAGCTTGCCGATCAGCTTGGTGGCCTGACCTCTGCACATATCATCTGTGGCTATTCCGAACCTCTGTAAGGTGCCAATCTGCTTCTCTGTAGCCGGGAGCATTTCCCAGCCGAAGGTCGGCACATAATCAATCAGCTCAGGATCACCGATGTCGGTCTCAAATTCGAGCGGGTCAATAAACTTCTTTTCTTTCCGGGCCTTCTCTGCTTCTTTGAGCATCTTTTCCAGGCTCTTCCGCCGCTCTTCCACAGCGTCGCGCTCTGCCTGCTCTTCCGCTTCGAAGATGTCATAATCCTCGCCGGTGTCTTCCGCCTTCTCAACAACCTTCTGCGCGATCTCGCGTTTCTTGCAAATGATGTCAGCAGGATGGACAAGATTGTGCTTCCCGGTCATCCAAAGGAAGTCCAATATCAGAAGGTGGTCTTTGCCAGGATAAAGCCTTGTCCCTCGGCCCACCATCTGACAGTAGAGTGAGCGGACCTTTGTCGGTCTGAGCACCACGATACAATCCACAATCGGGCAATCCCAACCTTCGGTCAGCAGCATGGCATTACAAAGCACATTGTAGGTTCCATCCTCGAAACGCTTCAGGATCTGGTCACGGTCTTTTGACTCTCCGTTGACCTCTTCCGCTCTGAAACCCTTCCGGTTTAGAATGTCCCGGAACTCCTGAGCGATGGAGACAAGCGGCAAAAATACGACCGTGTGCTTATCCTTGCACACCTTAGCCATCTCCTCGGCGATGTCCTCCAGGTATGGTTCCAGCGCGTGACCGATGTCTCCCGCCTGGAAGTCTCCCATGCTGACCTTCACGGACGACAAGTCGATATTGAGCGGAACTGTCTGCGCTCTGATGGGTGAAAGATAACCCTGCTTTACCGCATCCCGGAGACTATACTCATAGGCCAGCGACTCAAAAACTTCGCTCAGGTCTTTCATGTCTCCTCTGTCGGGCGTGGCGGTCACTCCCAGGAGCTTGGCACAGGCGAAATGGTCAATGATCCGTCTGTAGGAGTCGGCCATTGCGTGATGTGCTTCGTCCACGATCAGCGTTTTGAAGTGGTCCGGTGAGAATCTGGAAAGCCGCTTTTCGGACATGAGCGTCTGAACGCTTCCAACCGTCACAAGCTCGTCACTATCAAGGCAGCTTTGATCCGCTTTTTCTACTGAGCAGGAAAGCCCACTCAGGCTCTTTAATTTATCTGCGGCCTGCGCCAAAAGCTCTTCCCTATGCGCCAGGATGAGCACCGGTCCTTTCTGTGTTCTCTCCTGAGCGATAGCGGAAAAGACAACCGTCTTCCCGCATCCGGTGGGAAGGACGAGAAGGGTGCTCCTCTTATCCTCCCACTCGTGATAAATGGCGGTTTTGGCTTCGGCCTGATACGGCCTTAGCTCCATGCGGTGCCCTCCGTCTTAACCGGATCCAGGAAGGAATCTACATGATTGAAGAACACGCCTTCCTTGTTGCCGGGATCCTTGGTGATGCTGGCTCTGCCGGTGCATCCGACGGACTCATTCCACGCCATGCGCAGGGGCTCGCCGTGCTTCTTCATGCCGATGGAGCGGAAAAATGAGGAAATCTTCCACTCGAACTTAGAGCAAAGCGGGAAGCCTTCGGTGATGTAGCAATCGCCCGCATCGGTGCTAATCTTGATGGTGACAATGGCCTTGTTGCAGGCAGGGAGCTTTTCGGTCTCATTCTGATGGCCGCGCTCGAACTTGTGGACTGTGTAGTCATAGGTGCCGGGCTCCAGGGTGACAAAGCTCCTCTCCTGTCCATCGTTGGAAATCTCATCGTCCCAGGCAAAAGTAGTGATTTTTTCTTCCATGTTATTTTTCCTCCTTAATTGAACGGAAGCTCTTCCGCATTCGTGTTGAACTGTTTCGCATATCCGGAGAAGCCTTCCCACTTGCTCAGGATGTTCTCACGGATAAATTTCGGGTCATACTCCTCAATGGAGAGCGTGTCGGGATAAACCCCCGAACCAATAGCCACAGCCACCTGGACCTGGCGCTCAGAGATGCCGGCGCTCGCGCATTTTGCTCTGAGCTCCATTACCTCGGGCGCGATCTCGATCTCTTCCTGCTCTTCTTTCGGCGCTTCCTTCGGTGCTTCTGCCTTCTTCGCTGCCTTCGTAGACGGTGCAGGCTCAATCACGGAAGCAATCTCCTTATATTCGAAGGGAAGTTTCTCGGGGAGCCCTTCCCGGTTCTTTGCGTCCCAGCAGGGATGGTGGCTGGTATACATCACGCGCTTACCGCCCTGGGCCTTCTTGGTCTTGGTCTTGTCATCCTCAACGACAAAGGTCTGATAGTTGGCAAAGAGCACCATGTCCGCCCATTCCTTAATCATCGGTGCCACCTGACGAGAGAGCTTCATTTCCCAGCGGTCATAAGCTCCCATCTCGTCCGGCTGCTCAAACTTGCGCATCTTTGCGTGGGCCGTGAAAAGAACATTGATTCCCGCGTCGATCAGCTTCTCCAGATGGTCCAGGAGCTTCTTAAACTCCTCCTGCACATATGTGTATCCTTTGCCGTAGCCAAACCCCTCAATGCTGGTCTGTTTGCCGTTCTCACAAACGCGCTTGATGCAAAGCATCTCCGCCCAATCGGCGGTGTCGATAACTACGGTCTTGTAGTCCTTGGGATGTGCCAGGACGAAGTTGACCGCATCGAAGATGTCCTGCCAATCCTTCGGCGGGTCGAACCTTGTCACATCCAGGCTCTTCGTGGATCCCTCGGTGTCAATGAAGATGGGCTCAGGGAAATGGGAAGCAAAGGTGCTCTTTCCGATTCCTTCAGGACCATAAAGCACGATCTTTTTTGCACCATGGATCCGTCCTTTTGAGATGTTCATTTATTCCTCCTTATCTCTGAAGTCGATTCTTGCCTTCAGCGTTCTCTCGATCTGCTCAATACAGCGGTCCGCATAATGCTCCATCTCGTCATCGGAGTGCGCTCCCGCGTCGTCAATTTCACAAAAGAAACTGAGCAGAATTTCCTTTAACCAGGTCATAGCGATTCCCCCTTTCTTAATTTTTCCAAAATCCCCTTCCATGTGCTCATCTCGAAGCTGGGCGGCAGGCTGACAAAATGCTCACCCTTAACGCCGCAAACGATGATAGTGCCAACGAGAATGTCGTGTTTGTTGTGCGGGTGCGGGATGTTCCAATCAAGCCCCTGAATTTTTCCCATTTCGTTGCAGAGAATGATCACGCCTTCCTGGAGCGGAACGGCTTCGATGTACCCCTGAACGAGCTTCTGCAGGTTCTCCAGCGACGTGGTGATGTTGGTCATGTGCCCCGTGAGTTCGTCAGGCCGCTTGACGATGCAGCGCATTTTTCCGATTGATTTACCCATTCTTTCCCCCTATCTGATATTCAAATGCTGGCCACGCTCGCCCAATTCCACGCCGGGAATCTGCTCGCCTTCTTCCAGCGCCGCCCGGATCTCGTCCGTGTTGGCCTTCCAGGTCTCCACCTTCGTGCGCCACTTCTCCGGGAGCAGCTCGGGGTCTTCCTTGAATCCGTCAGCCCACACAAGCGGAATCTTGCCGCCATTATTGGCCACGGAACACGACAGCAGAGCCGTTCCTGCCTTCTGCTTCTTCAGCAGGTTCATCACCTGGAGCAGAGTGGCCTTCATGCGGTCGATGGCTTTCTGATCACGGGTATTCTTTGCAGACAGATCCTCGATGGCTTTCTTTCGGGTGAGGATGTCGGCTTCTCTGTTCTTGATCACACGGAGCCATTTTTCCGTCTTGTCGATGAACTCGCCTTCCAGCCCCTCCCACGAATCCATCAGGGCCTGTTCGTCCAGCTCCTGCTCGTCATCGTCAATCAGGGATTCCAGGCGGAGCATATCGCCTGTCAGCTCGTACAAATTAGACATTTTTCTCTCCTTTCAAATAGTCTTCGATTGTCATTTGTGCGTCTTCAGGAAGCACAATCATTTCCTCTTTCGCTCTGCGATAAATTTCCTTGTTGATTTCAAATCCGTAAAAGTTGCGGCCCGTTTCAAGTGCCGCTCTCGCCGTGCTTCCGGAACCAAAACAAGGATCAATCACAACATCGCCGGGGTCGGTGAAGGTTTCGATCAGTTTTTTTATCAGCTTGACAGGTTTCTGTGCCGGGTGAATTTTTGGAATCTCTTTTCCGTCTTTTTCCCACTCGAACCAATCAAAAACCATGTGTCCCGTCCCTCTGATGTTCTTCCCGTTCTCATCGACCTGAACTCCGTTCCTAAACTTCGGAAGTCGGTCACGGTAGAAAAGCAGGGCGTGTTCTGTTGCACCAACAACACGCATATTTGCTTTTAATACCTGCGGAGAATAATTCTTGATGAAATACAGAGGAATGTAATTCACAAATCCGTGCTTCTTTGCCGCCAAAATGAGGTCATGCTGCTGTTCAAACGAACAAAACACAATCATGCAGGGGCTATTACTACTTCTTCCCCGTGAGCAGGGTTTTGTGTCGTCTTTCTTCATAAGCCTGGAACAGAAATGGAAATACTCATAAACATTGAAATTGAAATCAGATGCAAATGCGCTCTTCCCTGCCAGCTTGCTTTCGCCGTTCTTGTTGTCACCGCCGACATACCACATCGGATTTGATCCGTAGAAATTCGTTCCGACATTGTACGGAATATCCGCGATGATAAGCTGGGCCTTTTGGATGGGGTAACACTTCCAGCCCTGCATAGAGTCGTTGTATAATTCACACTTGATCTTTTTAGGCTGGTGCATTGCTTTCTCCTTTCCCCGGCACCGTAAACGGCAGATCCTTCAAAACGATGCCTGATAACTTCTGAATAACATTTCCAACGAAACCGTGATCCGAAGACAGGCCAACCAAATCGTTGCCGTACCGTCTCACGATCACCATGGGCCCGTAGCACCACTCCCTCTCCGGCTTTCCCGTGAGAATATTGCCGACCATGTTCTCACCATCTCCGGGCTTGTGTGCCACTCTGCCGATCATGACCAAATCAGGATTGTCCAGCCGTATGTTAAGCATTAC
>JAEEGH010030865.1_pt1 | contig 10394 bp, 8 predicted proteins | sample 9134181 | NCBI WGS metagenome assembly JAEEGH01 (sample SAMN16246544, study PRJNA631951) | gut metagenome | biome: gut microbiome; feature: rumen; material: DP-attached | host: Bos | place: Iran: Karaj | collected 2018-10 | reverse complement strand
TGTAAGGCTTACCACATCTACTGAGGTGATGGTAAGTCCAGAGGCCTTCTTGTCCATTTTCACAAGGGCCAGGAGGTCGTTGATGATCTTGTCCTCCCTGTCAATCTCCTCTCCGATATCCGCCATGAACTCCCTGTAGACCTCATTTGGAACATCCTCCTGCATCAGCAGTGAATCAGCCAGAACCTTCATGGAAGTAATAGGCGTTTTCAGCTCGTGGGATACGTTTGAAACAAATTCCTGCCTGGAATCGTCCAGAACCTTCATTCGCTTCAGAAGTGCGTTAAAAGCATTGATGATCTGCTCCGTCTCAAGATAGTTGGGGCCGATGATGGGTTCATCGGTATATCCTGCCTTAACGTCATTGATAGCAGTTGTGATCCTGTCAAAGGGTCTTAGCAGCATGATCGATACCACCGCTGCAAATACAAGAATAATGAGAATGATGATCACTTCCAGAGTAATAGCTCTTCTTGAGAGGATCTCCATTGTCATCTCAATAGTATCTGTGGAGGCACTTGTAAGGAGCACTCCCCTTACTACTTCGCTGGACTTACCTGATACGGAAACGTCCTCTTCCTCAATGACCTCGCTCTCGATGATGGGCGTGACCACCTCTATATAGCCATTTGAGGAGTCATATTTGGTGACTGTTCCCTTGGATCCCTTTTTCAGACAATTGACGACTTCCTCTGAAATGATAGTCTTGCCCTGACTGATATTGTAAGTATCCTTCACCACCTTCAGATCGTCATTGATAACGATAACACGCCCGTCATAGAGATTGGCCAGCATGTCCAGTTCGGCATTGATGACCTCCGAAGAAGTATCCTGCAGATAATTCGAAACAATAAGGTGATTTGCCAGGATGCGCAGCTGTGTCTGCACTTCTGTGGACTTGACATTGACAGCACGATCCTCATAGCTGTCCAGAATGACAGAGTGCATGACAATGCAGGAAATAAGCCCTGTCATGAACACTATTATAAAGAATCGTGCCTTTAGACTTTTAAATAATTCTCTTAATCTGAACTGCCCAAAAAAGGCAGAAAAACCACTCTTTTCCATAATTATGCCTGGAAGTAATAGCCAGCACCCCACTTGGTCCTGACATATCTTGGCTCGCTGGGATTTATCTCAAGCTTCTCGCGAAGTCTTCTGATGTGGACGTCCACAGTTCTGGCATCTCCGGGATAGTCCTTGCCCCAGATGGCTTCCAGCAGCTCTTCCCTGGAATAGGTCTTGCCGGGTGTTGATGCCAGAAGCTCCAGGAGTTCATACTCCCTGCTGGTGACATTGATCTCCCTGTCCTTGACAAATACCCGTCTGTATTCCTCGTTGAGTTTGAGTTCGCCAAAGGTCATTACCTTGGCAGTCTCAGTCTTCCTGTTGGTCCTTCTGATTATGGCCTTGATCCTGGCCTTGACCTCAAGGATATTGAAGGGCTTGGTGATATAGTCGTCTGCTCCGTACTCAAGACCAAGGATCTTGTCCATATCATCTCCCTTGGCTGTGAGCATTATAATTGGACAATCAGAAAACTCCCTGATCTGCTGGCATACTTCAAAGCCGCTGAGCCCGGGCAGCATCACATCGAGAAGGATTATGTCATAGTTGCCTTCCCTTGCCATTTCCAGCGCCTCCTGACCATCGTAGGCACAGTCGACCACTATGTCGTCCTTCTCGAGACTGAACTTTATTCCCTTTACGATTGCCTTCTCGTCGTCAACTACCAGCGCTTTTCTGCTCATTGCATCACCATTCCCGCTCTACACTGTTATATTGTCCCTGATCTTGGAAAAGAGCTTTTCCTTGATTCCGGATACCTTCATGATGTCTTCGATCTTACCAAATCCACCATTGTCTTCCCTGTACCTGATTATCTTATCGGCAGTAGAGTCTCCGATACCGGAGAGGCTCTTGAGTTCTTCCTTAGTGGCTGTGTTGATATTGACAAGTCCTCTGCTGCCACCCGTTACGCCATACTGTGAAGCTGCTGCAACAGATCCTGAGTCAAAAGACTCGATTCCCTTTGCCAGGTTGCTGTCTGATGCCTCTTCCAGCGTTGGAATCTGAAGCTTCATACCATCTGTGACCCTGGCCGCCAGATTGACGTAGGTTCTGTCTGCACCTTCCGCGAATCCTCCGGCTGCTTCCACCGCATCTACTATGCGGCTGTTCTCATCAAGCTCGTACACTCCTGCTTTCTCAACAGCACCGCATACATACACAAACAATTGCCCTGATGAAATATCTTCCTGGACCGAACTGTCAGCCGTTGACACTGAAGATGCCGCTGACCCTGAAGATCCCGCTAACTCTGATGTTGTCGGTGACCCTTCTGAAGCAGAGTTCTCCCCTGCCGCAGTATCTTTTTTCCCTGAAGCAGAACCCGTTCCTCCAACATCTCCACCTGGAGCATCAGATACTCCTGACGCACTTCCTGCAGCATCCGCCGCAATCTCCGCGGTATCCTTTAGCACAACACTCTGGGACGCCGGCGTACACCCGGACAAAAATATCAAAGCCAATAAAACTATCAGTATTCTTTTAAGCATGTTTCCTCCTTTTTTAAAGAGGACCCCACCATGCCCTTTTATTCTATAAAAAACTGAGAATTAATTCAATAATTAATCCTCATCATCCTCAGTAAGTCCTGCCGTGATGGCTTCATCGTCAGGATCAGGTATCCTGGTCTCAACAAACTGCGTGCCCTTAACCTGGGTCATGATATTCTCAGATACCTGCTGAAGAGTTGAATTACAGTCTGCCCCGTTCCATATCTTGGTGAAAGCTATCTCCAGCTCCATCCACAGATTGTTGGTCTCCATTGTCTTGGGCATTGGGACAGAATCTGCATATACTGCCACAAAGGTGGGCAGATTCATATTGTCGTACTTCACACCGTAGTGGGCAGCCACTTTGCCGCCGAGTTTATAGATGTCACCGGAATTGTCCGAACAAAGATATCTTGCCACGGCATTGGCTTCCTTTTCGTGCTCGGAAAAGCCGTTTACCACGAGACACTCTGTAACAGACATAGTCCTTGATCCGAAATCATCGGTAAGACCGGGCATATCAGCCACCGCAAATTCGAAATCGCACTCGCCTGCAGCCTTGGCGTCATCAATCTTTTTAATGATATCCGTCGTAGCAATTGTAAATACGATCTTACCATCAATAAAGTCCTGAACAATGCTGTCGTAATCAACGCTGGCGGCATCAATGGCAAAGAACTGATTGAGCTGCTGGTAAATCTTCATGCAGCTTATGGTATCAGTGTTGTAGATATCGATCAGGCTGACATCATCCCCTGCTCTGCCACCTACATCCATGTAGTTGCCGACAAAAAAGTAGTTGTAGAAAATATCGGTAACGTCCCACTTAAAGACAGCCTCAACCTGCTCCGGGGCGTTGTAATTCTGCGCAAACTTCAGTATGTCAGAGATATTAAGAGGCAGGGTATCTGCAACAACCTCATCGATCATGCCCTGGGTGATCTCCGCCGTGGTATCCTCCACCGGCTCCGTGATCTCTTCCTGAAGGTCCGCCTCCTGCTGATCGATCTCAGCCTGGGCCGCCTCTCCCTCAGCCTGATCTATCTCCGACTGCAGGTTCTCCTGGGCCATATTCTCAAGATAGGTCTTGTTGTATATCAGCGAGCTGGTCTCAAAGTAAAGGGGATAACCGATCTTCTTGCCCTTATAAGTAATGGAATCAATGGCAGCTGCCGGGAAAATACTGTCGGAAAGGTACACATCCCCATCCTCGATTTCCATGGCAAGTCCCGCCAGATATGCCTTTTCCAGCGAATCGTTGGATATGATAAAAAGATCCGGGAAACTGTCCTCTTCAATAGACGCTGTTCCCACAGCCTCAAGATATTCCAGGCCTGAAACCAGAACAGGCTCCACCCGGACTTTACTGTTAGACTCAGAATAGGCCACAGCCTTACTCTGAAGATACGGAGTCAGCGCATCGTCCGTGTACCAGAGTCTGACCGTGGTCTTATTTCTGTTAAACAAAGAATAATCTTCAAAAACGCTCCTGTCCGAGCGGGCATACACAAAGGTACCCGCCAGCGCACAGGCCACAAGTATTATGGAAATGATCCTAACTCTTAAATTCATATAGTCTCCAGACATGATCCCAGTATCTCAATCATGTCATCAACATCCTTCTTAGTAATTACCAGCGGAGGCACAAATCTGATGATCTCGGCGCCGGCATTGATGAGGATCAGTCCCTTCTCAAGAGCCTTGTTTATGATATCTCCCACAGGCCTGTCAAATACAAGTCCCTGCATGAGTCCCGCTCCGCGCCTTGCGATAATGAAGTCATATTTGTCCTTGAGTTCATCGAGACGCTGTTCAAGATATGGTGCCACCTCATTCACATTCTCTATTATATTGTCCTGCTTAAATAAATCAAGGACTTTGTTGATGGCCGCACAGGCAAAGGGATTGCCGCCGTAGGTCGTTCCGTGATCGCCGGCTACCAGCGAATGGGCTCCCACTTTTTCAGTCAAAAGAAATGCACCCACCGGCACACCGCAGCCCAGCGCCTTGGCAGTCGTCATGATATCGGGCTTTATGCCGTATTTCTGCCATGCGAACATGTAACCGGTACGTCCCATTCCGCACTGTATCTCATCAAGGATCAGGAGAATGTCTTTTTCATCGCAAAGTTTCCTTACACTGGTAAGGAACTCCTCTGTAGCCGGGAATATGCCGCCCTCTCCCTGAACCGTCTCCATAATGATCGCGCAGGTCCTGTCGTTCACGCACTTAAGCACACTGTCGAAATCATTCAGGTCAGCAAACTTAATGTTGCCGATCATGGGCTCAAAGGCCTCCCTGTAATGGGGATTGCCGGTTACGGACAGCGCCCCGAAGGTCCTTCCGTGGAATGAGTGGTTCATGGCGATGATCTCGTGGTCTGTCCTGCCATCCTTCAGATATGCGTATTTCCTCGCAGCCTTCAGTGCACCTTCCACAGCCTCAGCGCCGCTGTTTGTGAAAAAGACCCTGTCCATCCCGGAGACTTCTTTTATCTTCTTAGCAGCCTCCACGGCAGGCACATTGTAATAGTAATTGGAGGTGTGCAGAAGCTTATCTATCTGCCCCTTCAGCGCATCGTTATACTCTTTGTTGTTGTAACCCAGGGCAAATACTGCTATTCCGGACACAAAATCCAGGTATTTTTTGCCGTCCAGGTCATACAGATACACACCATCACCACGGTCCAGCACGATCTGATAGCGATTGTATGTATGCAAAAGAGCTTTCTCAGCCTCGTCTATGTACTGTTTCATTTTTTCACTCATGATCCTATCTCCTGTCTATCAGCTCTGGGCAGTCATGGCCGCATCAGTATCGGGCATGAACATCGTTCCGATTCCTTTGTTGGTAAATATCTCAAGAAGCAGGCAGTGCGGTATCCTTCCGTCAAGTATATGCACCCTGTTGACTCCCTCTCTCACTGCATCGGTGCAGTTGTTGAGCTTGGGAAGCATTCCGCCGCCGATGTTGCCGCCGGCTATCAGCTCGTCAGCCTCTGAACATGTAAGTCTTGAAATAAATGTCGTCGGATCCTTAATATCCTTGTAGACGCCCTCTATATCTGTGAGGAATGCCAGCTTGTCAGCTCCTACCGCCTTGGCAATGGCACATGCGGCATCATCTGCGTTGATGTTGTATGTATCAAAATTGTCGTCAAGTCCGATGGGTGCGACTATGGGCAGATAGTCATTGTCCAGAAGATCATAGAGGACCTTGGGATCCACTTTGTCGATCTCACCCACGAAACCGATGTCCTTGCCCTCTGAGTATTTCTTTTTAACATGCAAAAGACCTGAATCCTTGCCGCTGATACCGATAGCCTTGACACCAAGCTCCTGGACCATGGTCACAAGCTGTTTGTTGACCCTGCCAAGGACCATCTCGGCGATCTCCATGGTCTCTGAGTCGGTAACACGAAGACCTCCGACAAATTCAGCCTCCTTGCCGACCTTTGAAACCCAGGAACTGATGGCCTTGCCGCCGCCGTGAACGATAATGGGCTTAAAGCCAACCAGCTTTAACAGAGTTACGTCAGTTATTACATTCTTCTGCAGTTCCTCATTGCTCATTGCACTTCCACCGTACTTTACCACAATGATCTTGCGGTTGAACTTCTGTATATAAGGCAGAGCCTCAACCAGTACCTCCGCCTTTTTAAGCACATCCTGCATGTCTTTATCCATATCTTCCTCCTCAGCTCCTGTAATCAGCATTTATCTTAACGTAGTCGTAGGTCAGATCACATCCCCATGCTGTGGCCTCTTCGTCACCCTCGTTCATGTTGACAAAAACCGTCACCGCGTCTGCCTTCATTATCCTTAGTGCTTCGTCCTCGTCAAAGGCAACCGGATTTCCCTTATCGAAAACCTTGAGTCGTCCATTTGCGCTGTCAAAATACAGTTCCACATCATTCTGGTCAAAATCCGCACCCGAATAGCCCATGGCGCAGAGGAATCTACCGAAATTGGCATCGCATCCAAAGATCGCTGCCTTGGACAGGTTGGAGCCAACGATTGCCCGGGCAAGTGTCCTTGCATCAGCCTTGGATCTTGCGTTAACGACCTTGGCCTCAAAGAGCTTGCTGGCACCCTCTCCGTCAGCCGCCATCTTCTTTGCCAGGAAAGTGCAGACATAGAAAAGAGCTTCCCTGAAGGCGTTGTAGTCATCGCCCTTATCAGTGATCATATCATTGCCGGCTTCTCCATTGGCCATGATAAGCAGTGTATCATTGGTGGACGTGTCGCCGTCAACAGTTATCATATTGAAGGAATCCGCAACTGCTTCAGATACTGCCTCCTGCAAAAGACTCTTTTCAATGGAAAGGTCTGTTGTTAGAAACGCCAGCATCGTGCACATATTTGGATGGATCATGCCGGAGCCCTTGCTCATTCCACCAAGGGTTATCTCTTTTCCCCCGGCTGTAAAGGTTACGGCAACCTCCTTATTTACTGTGTCTGTGGTCATGATAGCCTTGGATGCGTCTGTTCCGGCATCAAGGTTGCCGTCAAGGCTAACGCTCATCTTCTTAACTCCGGCCACAAGCTTATCAACCGGAAGCTGCATTCCTATTACTCCGGTAGATGCTACCGCCACTGATGTGTATGGAACCTTGAGGCACTCCTCAACTGCTTTTGCTGTGGCCTCACAGGCATCAAAGCCCTCCTGTCCCGTGCAGGCATTGGCGATTCCCGAGTTAATGACAACTGCGTGCATCGCATCACCTGATGCAACTATCTTCTGATCCCACTGCACACAGGCAGCCTTCACCACATTGCTGGTAAATGTCCCGGCGCAGACACATGGAGTCTTTGAAAAAACAAAAGCCATATCCGTTCTGTCTTTGTACTTGATACCTGCTTCACAGCTTGCTGCCATGAAACCCTTTGCGGCAGTTACGCCACCCTGGATAACGTTCATAATGCCTCCTATTTATTGAATATAGTAAGATTCTCAGTATTTAGAGTGTAGTCGTAGTAGTTCATGTCATCCCGCAGAGTCCATCCCATCTTCTGCCAGAATCGGTTGCCGACAGTGTTTGTGACAAAAGCGTTCAGACATACCTTATTTATCTGTTCCTTCTTAAGCTGCTCACAGCAGAAGGCAACCATCTTCCTGCCGATGCCGTGCATCCTGTATTTCTCACTTACACATACATGGTATAGACACCCTCTTCTGCCGTCATGGCCGCAAAGAATAGCGCCGACTATCTTCCCATCCTGCTCATACACTGCACTGGTAGTGGGGTTCCTTAGAAGAAACCTCTCTATGCCCTCCCTGGAGTCATCGATGGAACGAATCCCAAAACCGTGGATGGACATCCAGAGTGCATATACATTGTCATAGTCATCAATTGTCATTGCACGAACCATAAATAAACCTCAGTCAAGTCCACTGCATAAAAGCAGCGGAAAATATTTCTTATTATGATCGTTGTGTAAAGATCATAAGTGATGTCGCTTAGCATTTCTAGAGTTGCTGTGCCTCAGCCGTATCATATCACGGGAAAAGAGGTACCATATCAAGTCCCATATTCTCCGGAAGGCCAAACATGATGTTCATATTCTGAACTGCCTGGCCTGCGGCTCCCTTTACAAGATTGTCGATGGTGCCCATCATGATTATACGTGACGTCCTCTCATCGATCTTAAATCCGATATCCACAAAATTGCTGCCCTCAACCCATCTGGTCTCCGGATACACGCCATCTCCCAGAACTCTTATGAAGTACTCATCTGCATAATACTTATCATAAGCTGCTTTAATTTCAGCTGCTGTAGGAAGCTTGCCGTCTTTCCTTATAAGGCTGGCGTATTCAGTAGCCAGTATTCCTCTGTTCATGGGAATCAGGTGAGGTGTGAAATTGATCAGCATCTCTTTTCCTGCCGCATAGGAGAGCTGCTCCTCTATCTCAGGAGTATGTCTGTGGTTTGCAACTCCGTAGGGCTTGGCTGATTCATTGACTTCACAGTAGAGGTTTGCCACCTTGGCGCCTCTGCCTGCCCCTGAGACTCCTGACAGGGCATCCACGATCAGAGTGTCCGGATCGATGAGTCCTTCTTTAATAAGAGGATACGCAGTCAGAATCGAGCATGTGGTATAGCAGCCCGGATTGGCAATAAGCCTTGCTTTCCTGATGTCCTCCCTGTTGATCTCGCACAGGCCGTACACTGCTTCCTCAATAAACGCAGGCGCCTTGTGCTCTATCCCATACCATTTCTCATACACGGATACGTCCTTTAATCTGAAGTCAGCGGAGAGATCAATTATCTTTACTTTATTTAATATATCTTCGCTGACCAGTGAAGCACACAGCCCCTGGGGAGTTGCAGTGAAGATGACATCCACCTCTTTTGCCAGCTCCTCCATATTATCGTCCAGGCACTTTGCATCTACTAATTTAAAGAAGTTCCTGTAGATACTGCTGTACTTCTCATCTATATAACTTCTTGAACCATACCAGACTACCTCTGCCTCAGGATGGCACTGCAATATCCTTACTATCTCAGCTCCTGCGTATCCGGTTGCTCCAATAATACCTGCCTTTATCATGATCTCATACCTCGTTATCTTGTCTTTTCCTTAATAAACATGTTTTAGTATACGACCTCAATTTGAATATTGCAATAGTAATTCTTATATTTATGCAGATAGAATGTATATTTTTAAATATTTATGCAATTTGCTGTTGCATTTTATACATTTAGGGTTTATATTAGCTTTAGTCAAATTTTAAAACGAAAGAATGAGGAGAACATTATGGCTAAAGAAAAGGTTATTCTTGCATATTCCGGCGGTCTTGACACCACAGCTATCATACCATGGCTCAAGGAGAACTTCGATTATGAAGTTATCTGTGTCTGCATCGACTGCGGACAGGAGGAGGAGCTCACAGGACTTGACGAGAGGGCAAAGAGCTGCGGCGCCAGCAAACTGTATGTCCTTGACGTGGTTGACGAATTCTGTGACGAGTACATCGTTCCCTGCGTAATGGCCCATGCAGTATATGAGAACAAATATCTTCTTGGAACATCAATGGCACGTCCTCTTATCGCCAAGAAGCTTGTTGAGATTGCAAGAAAGGAAGGTGCTGTCGCCATCTGCCACGGCGCTACCGGAAAGGGCAACGACCAGATCAGGTTTGAGCTCGGCATCAAGGCTCTTGCTCCCGACATCAAGATCATCGCAGCCTGGAGAAACGACAAGTGGACAATGGATTCCAGGGAGTCCGAGATCGAGTACTGCAAGCAGCACGGCATCAATCTTCCCTTCTCTGCAGATTCCAGCTACAGCCGTGACAGAAACCTCTGGCATATATCCCATGAGGGCCTTGAGCTCGAGGATCCTTCCCTTGAGCCCAATTACAAGCACCTTCTTGTTCTGGGCAAGACTCCTGAGGATGCTCCCGATGAAGTGACAACCGTTACCATGACCTTTGAGGGCGGTGTTCCCAAGTCCGTAAACGGAAAAGAGATGAAGGTCTCCGATATCATCCGCACCCTTAACAAACTGGGCGGCGAGAACGGAATCGGCATCGTTGACATCGTAGAAAACCGTGTAGTTGGAATGAAGTCCCGCGGTGTTTATGAGACCCCCGGCGGTACAATCCTCTATGAGGCTCACCAGCAGCTTGAAGAGTTGATTTTAGACCGCGATACCTATACAATGAAGAAGGATATGGGCAACAAGTTTGCCGATCTAGTATATGAAGGGAAATGGTTCACTCCTCTGCGCGAAGCTATAGAGGCATTTATCAGATCCACTCAGGAATATGTAACCGGCGAAGTTACCTTCAAGCTCTACAAGGGCAACATCATCAAGGCCGGCACCAAGTCT
>JAEEGH010030862.1_pt1 | contig 10394 bp, 12 predicted proteins | sample 9134181 | NCBI WGS metagenome assembly JAEEGH01 (sample SAMN16246544, study PRJNA631951) | gut metagenome | biome: gut microbiome; feature: rumen; material: DP-attached | host: Bos | place: Iran: Karaj | collected 2018-10 | reverse complement strand
AAGAAATATATTGTGAAATAAATTTTTTGAAAAAAAAGTGGCGAAAAGTTTTGCAGGTTTCAAAAAAAGCATTACCTTTGCACCCGCAATCGAGAGAGATGCACCTTAGTTAAGGTTTTTATGCGGAAATAGCTCAGTTGGTAGAGCACAACCTTGCCAAGGTTGGGGTCGCGGGTCCGAGTCCCGTTTTCCGCTCAACATGTTGAACAAAAAAGAGCATTAGGACGTTGGGTCTTAATGAACAATGCCCAGGTGGCGGAATTGGTAGACGCGCACGTTTCAGGTGCGTGTGCCGCGAGGCGTGCAGGTTCGAGTCCTGTTCTGGGCACTCTTTTTTATTCACGCGTTATTTCGTGTTGGAGAGGTGGCGGAATTGGTAGACGCGCTACTTTGAGGGGGTAGTGTCAATTGCGACGTGGGAGTTCGAGTCTCCTCCTCTTCACCCAAATCTTTTGAAACTTCCTTGCGGAAATAGCTCAGTTGGTAGAGCACAACCTTGCCAAGGTTGGGGTCGCGGGTCCGAGTCCCGTTTTCCGCTCTTATTTGATAAACACTACAACCCTCCCGATAAGGAGGGATTTTTTAGTAAAACACAGGAAAATAAACCTACCTATTCTCATGAATTTATACTTACGGTATTTTGATAGGGAGATTCTGGTCTCGAATGTGGATGAAGCTATTGCATTCCTGGCTGGTATTGAAGAAATAGGAATGAACCCGGCGCTTGAGAAGGATATTCGCGACTATGCCAACAGCAGCGTATTCTATCCCAAGCGGTACAAGGTGCGTCCACGCGTCTATTTTATTGTCATCAAGACAGAAGCTCCCACGATGCAGGACTTCAAGGAGAAGAAGGCGATACACACCGGTGCTGCGCTGACTGAGAAACCGATGGCTCCGTCGCTGGTCCGTCTGAACGAGGAACGTTTCGGATGGTATGAGGGTACCATTGACTTCAAGCGCGTACTGCTTGTTCCCGGCACGGGCAAGTTCCAGTATCGTGACACGCACTTCGTGGCCTGCTGCAAGGCTGAGTCGGGGTTGGACTGCTACAACCGCATTGTCGACCACCTGAGTCAGCGCGTAGACCCCCGCAGCCAGTTCCCCTCAGCCAAGGGAAAGAATTTCCGTTTCCGCTATTTAGGCGATTGTAAGTAAAAAGTAAACAGTAAACAGTCACTCTTGACACGCTATGAACAAGGTCATGCTGATAGGTAATGTCGGTGCCGATCCCGAGATACGCTATGTGGAACAGGGCGTTGCCGTGGCTCGTCTGCGTATGGCAACGACAGAGCGCGGATACACGCTACAGAACGGTACTCAGGTGCCTGACCACACGGACTGGCACAACGTCATCCTTTGGCGAAAGCTGGCCGAGATAGTGGAGAAGTACGTTCATAAGGGCGACAAACTGTATGTCGAAGGCCGCCTTCGCTATTCCACCTATGACGATAAGCAGGGGCAGCGACGCTACGTAACCGAGATTTGGGCAGACAATATGGAACTGTTGACGCCCAAACCCAGTGAATAATCATGGACGAATATTTACAAGTCTTCAATGAGGTGACGCTGTTGTCACCGTCGATAGGGGCCATCCTTTCAGGGGTACTGGCCTGTGTTTTGTTGGTAGTATCGGGTTTCGCATCCGGTTCGGAGATTGCTTTCTTTTCGCTGTCCCCCAGCGACTTAAGCGACCTGGACGAGGAACGGTCGGAAGCCGACAAGCATATCAAGATGCTGCGTCAGGACTCAGAGCGCACGTTGGCAACCATCCTGATTACCAACAATCTGGTGAACGTCACCATCATCATGCTCAGCAACTATTTCTTCTTGCATCTGGTGGACTTCGGTTCGGCCTACTGGCTCCATTTCCTGTGCATCACCGTCCTGCTGACATTCCTGTTGCTGCTCTTCGGTGAAATCATGCCGAAAATCTATACCAGCCAGCACTCCCTCCGCTTTTGCCGTAGCGTGGTGAATGGCATCCTGTTCTGCCGTAAGCTGTTCTATCCCTTTGCCACCATTCTGCTGCGTTCGGGTGTACTGGCTGAGAAAGTCATCCAGAAGGAGAACCGCGTGCTGAGCGTCAACGACCTGGAGCAAGCCCTGGAACTGACGGACAAGGAGGACATCAAGGAGGAGCAGCGCATCCTAGAGGGCATTGTACGCTTTGGCGACGAGACGGCCAAGGAGATTATGACCAGCCGTCAGGACGTTGTTGACCTCGACTTCAAGGCCTCCTTTGCCGAAGTGCTGCGCTGCATCGTGGCCAACAATTATTCGCGCATCCCCGTCTATCAGGACAACAGCGACAATGTGCGCGGCATCCTGTATATCAAGGACCTGCTGCCGCATCTGACCAAGGGCAGCAATTTCCGTTGGCAGTCATTGATTCGTCCGCCGTATTTTGTGCCGGAAACGAAGAAAATCGACGATCTGCTGCGCGAGTTCCAGGAGAACAAGGTACACATTGCCATTGTGGTCGACGAATTCGGCGGCACCAGCGGTATCGTGACCCTGGAAGACATCCTGGAGGAAATCGTAGGCGAAATCAACGATGAATACGACGAGGACGAGAAGAGCTATGTGCGCATCAATGCCAATACGTTCGTCTTTGAAGGCAAGACGCTGCTCAGCGACTTCTACAAGATTCTGAAGCTTGACGACGAGATTTTCGAGGAAGTAGAGGGTGACGCCGATACGCTGGCAGGATTGCTGTTAGAGATCAAGGGCGACTTCCCGAAGCTGCACGAGAAAATCAGCTATAAACAATTCACCTTCGAGATACTCGACATGGACGAACGGCGCATCTCAAAGGTGAAAGTCGTGTTGGAATAGTTTTTTTCAGTTTCTTAGCTCTTCAGTTCAGTTCCATCCGAAACGGTTCCAGTCCATCAGCCTGTTCCAACCGAAGTTCCGGCAGGTGGCGTTATACTTATAAAAACCGTTGTTATAGTCTGAATTGTCCATAGGGATAAACATGCTGACGCAGCCATACAGGCTCTCGTCCTGTATGAAGGTGCTGAAGTCGCTCTCCATATCGTAGTAGGGGTAGCCGTCGAACACCGTCATCCATCTCATCGACATGCGGCAGTAGGGGACAGCCTGTTGGTAGGACTGGCTCCACTGGCGGAAAACATCGTCCGTGGTGTTCTGCCTGATGAATGCCCGCATGTCGTACATCACGGGTAAGTCATTGCCGAAGTAGTAGGCAATGCCCTGCATGTCGGGAGACGACGGGTATTGCGGATAGCCGTTGGTGAACTGGCTCAGGATGTCGTGCGTCCGCTGTGCCAACTGTGGCATGTATTGGGTCTCGATGACGGATAAGGGGACGCTGTAGCCGCTCAGATAGGAATGGCTGGTCACGTAATAGTCAGAATAGTAGTCGTAGTAGGTGTCGATGATGCCGCGATACAGGGCACTGCCGTTCTTATAGAACATCGGCACCATCTTGTCGTAGGGAGCGCCGTTGCCCGGAATCTCTGCGGGCGAACCGATGAGGTATTCCGTTGCGTTGCGCAGCTCGTAGCCCACCTCGGCACACATCATGTTACAGCAGTCGGCAAAGATGAAGTCCATCTTGGGCAGACTGCTCAGGGCCTCTGCCATCTGCGTGATGTTCATCCACCTCTCTATTTTGCTGCCGTCGTCGCTGCCGCTGTCCATGCCATAGGCGCGACGGCTGCTTACGACGGTGTCAGGGTCTACGGCCCAGCCGGTGGCATGTCCCCACAGCACCAGGCCAAAGCCGTCGGCGCTGATGCTGCTGGTCATCCAACTGATGACTTCACGAAACTTGGCAGGGTCGCACGAATAGAAATCGCTGCTGTAGCTATAGCGCTCAATGGCCTTTCCGCCATGAACCTCAATAATATAAGGTGTACCTTTGTACTTGCTGTCAGTTCCCAGACTGTCGATGAAGACAAACAGGCGCTGCTTGTCGGTCAGCAGCTTGGAGCCCTCGATGATTTCGTCCAGGTCTTTTTGCAGGTAGCGCACGCCTCCAGCCGATTTCGTCAGGTTGTTCTCGCCAGCCATGTAAATCATCACCGCACGCGTGGCCTTCTGCTCGGTATAATCTGACCCGTCATCCTTATGGCAGTCAGTCAGTAGCAATAAAGTGCTAATCAGTGTCAATATATATTTCATTCTATTGATATTTTGGGCAAAGGTACGAAAAAAACATAATTTATAATCCATAATTCATAATTATTTGATACCTTTGCAGCTAAATTTTCGTAGAAGATGAAGAAACTATTGGTTTTTATCACTATATTGTTCTTTGGGGTGAATGGCATGAAGGCACAGGACAGCCTTGAGGTGAAGCCTGTCGTCAGGGTTGACGTGCAATGCGAAGACACCTGTTCACACATCCATGGCATTGACCTGAGCCACTATCAGGGCAACGTCTTTTGGGAGACCATCGGCGACAACACCAAGATGGCCTATGTGTATTTGAAGGCTACCGAAGGCGGCGACCGCATTGATGCTACTTTTGAGCGCAATATCGAGCTGGCACACCGGCATGGATTGAAGGTAGGCAGCTATCACTTCTACCGTCCGCTGACCGACCAGCAGAAGCAGTTGAAGAACTTCCTGTCGCAATGCCTGCCCAACGAGCAGGACCTGATACCGATGATTGACATTGAGAGCACCGGCGGCCTGTCTACCGATGTTTTCTGCGACTCGCTGTTCTATTTCCTGGATTTAGTGGAAGAGGCTTATCACCAGAAGCCGCTGCTTTACACAGGGCGCAACTTCTACAACAAGCACCTGCTGGGTAAGATAGACGACTACAAAATCATGATAGCCATGTACACGGCGGAAGAGCCTGTACTGGCCGACGACCGCGACATCACCATGTGGCAGTACACGGGAAAGGGGCGCATCGTCGGCATCAACGGCTATGTTGACAAGAGCCGGTTCATGGGCAGGCATAGTCTGCGCGACATACGATTTAAGCATTGAAATTTTAAAATTGATAATTGAAAGTTAAGAATATGATTATTAAGTGTCCGGAATGTGGTCATCAGGTCAGCGACCTTGCAGAAACCTGTCCCAGCTGTGGCATTGCCATTGCTGGTAACATCACGAAGTGCCCTCATTGTGGAGGAACCATGTTGGCTAATCAGAATGTCTGTCCTAACTGTCTTGAATCGATACATCACCAGCCCTCTCGCCGTGATGTGGAGCAACAGGAGAATAGCCAGCCTCAATCTCAGCAGGCAGAAGAGCCTGCACCAGCCGTGGAAGAGAAGAAGAGTCACCACGGCATATTGGCCACGCTGATAGTAGCGCTGGTCATTGCCTTAGGCGTGTCTTTCGTCGGCTACTATTTCTACCAGCATACCCAACAGCAGAATGAGCAGTATGCCTACGACAATGCCATCCAGAGTTCGGAGCCTGCTGTGCTGCAGAACTTCTTGGACATCTATACCAATGCGTCGCAGGCACACCGTGACTCCGTCGCTGCCCATCTGGAGCGGCTCAAGCTGATAGATCTGGAGTGGGCCAATGCCGTGAAGAGCTGTTCAAAGACGGCGCTGCTGAAGTACATGCAGCTGCATCCCACCAGCATCCACGTGACCGAGGCCAAGCTCCTCGTCGACTCGCTGGACTGGATACAGGCTGCCAATACCAATACCATAGAGTCCTATAAGGACTACATGGAGGCTCACGGCGACGGTCTGCACTACGACGATGCGAAGATGAATTACGACAAGCTGAACGAGCGCATTGTGACACCTGCAGAGGAGCAGATGATCAGCCAGCTCTTCAACAGCTATTTCTCGTCGTTGGCAAAAGACGATGAGGGTAGCCTGATGGCAACACTCGGCACCGTTGTCCGCACGTTCTTCAACCGTCAGGACGTCACCAAGGGCGACGTGGTGCAGTATATGAAGAAGCTCCACGAGGCTGCCGACATCACCGGCATGAACTTCCTGCTCAACAACGACTGGAAGATTGACAAGATAGAGAATATTGAAACGGGCGAGATGGAATATTCTGTGACATTCTCTGTCGACCAGCGCATTGACCGTACTGACCCGGAACAGGAACGGCTGGCCACCTACAAGGTCAGCGCCAAGGTGTCGCCTGACGGGAAAATCGTGGATATGAACATGAAGAAGGTTGCGAAAAAATAGTCGCAACCTTTTTTGACTACGTTTCCAGGTCGATGCAGAACCTGTCTGCTATCCATTTCACGATGTGCGGTGGCAGCACCCTCATGCCGGGCTTCAGTCCCATCTGCACCAGTTCCTTGCGGTACGGTCTGCACCAGTTGAACAGCGTCCGCACCGTCACGCCCGCACACTGGGCCAACTGTTGTTTCGTCATTGCTTTCATATATATCATATTAAGAATTACAAAGTATCATACTTCCAATGCCTAAGTGCCATACTTACGAAGGCTAATGAAGGGCTTTCTTTTAACTGATACACCTATACACTGATACACTGAATTTTTTATAGTCTATGCGTACCGCGTATGCGCACGGTACGCGAGGAGTTTCAGAAGACAGGTGTATCAGGTGTATGTGTATCAGGAGTTGCCAGTTCTCTGCGCAGGCTTTCTGTCTCGGCGATACTGCGACGTACGACAATGTATCCGCGGACATTTCGGAAGGTCCTGCGCTCGAAGCCGAGGTCGATGAAGGCATGTCCCATCTGCTCCTTGGTAATCTTCGCCGATATCTGCCCGCTGACTATCTGCATGGCCAGACCCACGGGCATGAACTCCCCCTGTTCACCATCCTTGGGCGGACGGAAGTTCCAGAACACGAGCTCACGCTCGGTGCATGGACTCTCGAACAGCTCGTTATGCCGTTGCAGACGCTCTATCTCGGCCTTGTCGAACCAGTAGCGGAATCCCTGCCGGTAGAGGGCATAGGCCTGACTATAGATACCGTCGTAGTCGAAGGGCGACGACAGCGGACTCTCTATCGACTCCACCACGAAGGGCAGCCAGCGGCGCGTGCCCGTCGTGTCCGACAGGAACTGCTGGCTGTTGCCCGTACCGCAGAACGACGCTATGTGCGGTCGGTTCTCGTGGTATCGTGCATACGCCGCCCGCTCGTTGATGGACGGCATGGTCATCGCCGCCTTCAGCTTGTTCAGCTCCTTGTGCTGCATGGTGTCCAGCTCCTCCCAGCATACCAGGCCGTACTGCGCCAGCGTCAGGAGGTCGTCCTTCGACACCAGCCCGCTGTTGGTCTTCGTATAGAAATATTCGCGCAGCTGTGGCGGCAGCAGGTGGGCAAACCACGTGGTCTTGTACGACCCCTGCTCACCGATGAGCACCAGCATGACGTTGTTCACCACGCGGTCGTCCACCCACGACGCCACCATCGCCACAAGCCACTTCCTCAGGTACTCATAGAACAGTATCTGCTCGTCGCTGTCCCCCTTGACATTCACCGACAGCGACAGCCCCATGATGTGGTCGCCCTGGTCCTCCTTCCACGGCGGCAGGTGCTCCAGGTAGTAGCGGAACGGATGGTATGCCGGCACATAGTCCGACTCGATGACGTTCAGCAGGTGCTGCTTGATGACGGGCTTCTCCCGGCAGAACTCCGTCCACAGCGTGTTGATGTCGCGGTCGTCGAGGTTCGTGTAGCCGTCCGTCACGCCGCCGTCGCCGCCGAAGATGGTCAGCAGGCCCTGCTCGTTCTCGCCGATGACCGGTCCCTGCGACAGCCAGTGAATCTCCGTACGTCCCCGCACCTCGTTGTACCTGAGCAGCACCCGCTCACTGAGCATTGCCTCAATCTCACCCACCGTCGCGTACGCCTCCTGCCAGGGCTTCTTGTGTTCCTTGGGCACCTTCGACTTCTTGTTTTTTGATTCCTTACTCTTCATGCTTCACTTAATTACATTCCGTCGGCAAAGATACGAAAAAGCAGAAACAATTACCATCCATACATAGAGGGATATGATGAGGGATATATTTAATCAAGAATCTGTTTCAGTTTATTTTGAAAGGACCAATACTGCTTTTGATCTATGGCTTTATAATAGTCTTTATACATCTTAGTTCTATGCCAGAAGGCCTCGAACACCTTCCACTTCTTGCGGATGCCCAGGCGCTCTGCCATCGCATCGGCCAACAGTGCCGCTTGCGTGCGAGAGATCAGCGGCTGGTAGTTGCCGTCAATCCACCCTGCCGCTTGGGCTTTCTCCCACAGCTCCATCGCCTTGTCGGTGGCGAGAACATCAGGCAGCTTCTTTGACGCTTCAGCGCTGTCTACTCCCTTCCCTTTTGGGGAGGGTTGGGGAGAGGCTTGGGGTCGGTGGTAGGCTCCAATATTAAACTGTTTATCCACATACTGGCTGCCTGGGGCATAGATGAACACGGGGCTGCCTTGGTGATCTTTATCTTTGCGGTGCAGTTGCTCCAACAGTTCGTTCACCTTCTTCAGGACATCGGCAGGCAGCATGTCGCCGAGTCCGCCCAGAAAGTCTGGGACTTCTTCATTGTGATTCATATTCACGTTTCCGTTAAATTTCTGATAATAAACACATATAATACGCCATGAGGCGAGAGAGAAACAACGGAGGAACGTGGGTGAATTGGAAAGCTAATAACAGCAAAATCTCTCGGGTCTGCAACAACCCATATACTAATGCCTTAACCACCAATGCCCACGTATCCGTTGCCGTATACGTGAGCCGGCAGCCAACTTGCTTAGTATATGTCTTCAGGGTTGCAGTTCGAGAGACTTACAAAAGCTGCGGTTGCTATTGTCTTATATGTTTTCGGATGCAAAGGTACTGATTTCTCTTCACATTCCGATACTTTTTGCTGATTATCTTACGGACTCATACCTATCTCAAGATTTAAAGGGTTCAACATTATGTTTATTTTATGCGAATTCTTGGTTTATTCGATTTTTCTTTTTATCTTTGCCCCGAGAACAAAAAGATTACGATTATGACGCAGATATTAGTGACATTGAACGAGGATGCGACAACGCTGCATGTACGCAAGGCCATTGAATTGCTTCGCGGTGTGGTATCGACTACTGTGTTCAAGACCAAGGATGAGTCCAACAAAAAGACGCTCCGCCAGCAGGCATACGTAAAGGAGTCGCTCGAAAGAGCGTTCGACGAGATGAAGCAGGCTCGTCGTGAAGGTCGCAAACTGCAGAGTGCCGACGATTTCATCAAGGAACTGGAAGCAGAAGAAGCCATATGATAGTTGAGATTGTATTGGGTGATGAATTCAAGCGCCAGTTCAAACGGCTTGCCAAAAAGTATCCATCGTTGAAAGATGACTTTATCACCTTCAAGAAGGAACTGGTAGACGAACCTTTTCAGGGGGCCGATTTGGGTAGTGGTACCCATAAGGTACGTATGGCCATTGCTTCGAAGGGTAAAGGCAAGAGTGGGGGCGCTCGTGTTATCACATTTAATGTCATTCAGCGCGAAGATGACTCTATTGAGATAACATTGCTTACGATTTATGACAAGGGTGAAATTTCCAGTGTGACGGATAAATATATTAAATGGCTCGTCTCGCTTATTAATGGATAATATCGTCAAATCAACCGACACCATTCCTCTCCCCTTCACCGACGAGAGGGATGTTTCGTTTTGGCGATATGGTGTCAGATGTTTCATCTCAATGATTAATCTATCTTTCTCTGTGAGACAATGCGGATGAGTTCGTACACATCCCATCCTCAAGCGTGGTGTTAGGAACATTATAAAACATCCCCGTTTCAGCAGATACATAAACCGTTACTTGTTCTACTTTGTCTTCGTAGTTGCTATCTTTGCTGCAAGAGGCGAGGGAGAAGGCAGCAAGCATCATAAAAATGATTCTCCAAATCTTCATTGTTTTCATTGTTTCTTTGTTTTTATTCTACTTCATATCCTTTCACGATAATCATCGGGCAACCAGGAATCTTCTTCATCTTTCCTTTAACTTTGTGCCGGGCATAACTGCTCTTGAAGTTGGCGGGGAAAGAGAGGCTTCCATTGCCTTTGATGTCAACTACACTGATTGTGACGCAGTATTTCTTTTTGCCCTTTAGTACGATGGACTCTGCGGGGCTGACATAGATATTTTTCCCGTTGTCGGCAGGGGTAACACGCTTGTAGATAGGTTTGTTCAGTACGTTGATAAGTTTCTTGTCCCTAACCTCGTAGCAGTTGAAACTCAACAGACATTCCTCGTACTCGCACTTGTCGATGGAAACCATGATGTCTGTCAACAGATAATCTTTCCTGTTCTTGAAGATTGGTCCCCATTCAATATCGCCTTTGCAGTTACCACGAAAACCTGCCGTGCTTGTCCTCAACCACGACTTGCCCGACAGTGTGTGCGGCTTGCTCTTCTTGCCAACCACGACCTCGGCCAGTTCGATTACCTTGTCTTTCAGTGTCACG
>JAEEGH010030861.1_pt1 | contig 10395 bp, 8 predicted proteins | sample 9134181 | NCBI WGS metagenome assembly JAEEGH01 (sample SAMN16246544, study PRJNA631951) | gut metagenome | biome: gut microbiome; feature: rumen; material: DP-attached | host: Bos | place: Iran: Karaj | collected 2018-10 | reverse complement strand
AGCCCATATCCGGAAGCTCCTTCTGTTATGGTAACCCAATGCGTCCGGCACGTTCCAGCCAGTCCGGCGTCGGGATGCCGACCATGCGCATGGCATTCTGATGCGAGAAAAATTCGACTTTGCACGGCGCCGTGCCAAAGTCCGCGAGCAGGTCACGGTATCGCTCTGTGAGGGGGATGGCACGTTGGTTCGAGGAACCGCGCAGCCCCTTGCCGTCGCACAGTGCCTGAACGAATCCGCCGTCGATCAGCAGATCGCAGACCTCTAATAATGGTGATGCATCCGGCATTTCCAGCAGCTCCTCATAGGCAAAGCCCGTGTAGACGATCACGCCGGGATTTCCGGCGCTGTGCAGAAATTCCGCCAGCGCCCCCGCCTGCAAAAACGGCTCTCCGCCGCTGATCGTGACCTCCGCACAGCCGGAGCGCCGGAACTGTTCGGCAAGCGCCGAGATCTCCATCTCGAATCCGCCGGAAAGCTCCCATGTCCCCGGTGACATACAGCCCGGACAGCGACGGCAGCAGCCCTGCGTCCAGACCCCGAAGCGTTTTCCGGGGCCGAGTACGGTCACAGGATATTCGACCGCGTGCAGCCGGAGCGTCATAGTGCCCCTCCCGGCTCCTGACGGCGCTGTACCTGACGCTGCAGTGCTCTCGCGTCTTCCAGCACGGCGCCAATCAATGCATTATAATCCTCCGAGACCTCCTGCGCCTGCCGGGACAGCTCCTCCACGCGCACATGGAAAGAATCCGGGTTCGTCCGGTCATCCGCAATGTAGCCGCTGCGCTCAATGGCATCGGCAATGCGCTGATTGGCATCCACGACTGCCCGCAGCTCATCCCAGTCGTCTCCGGCGGCTTCGATCAGAGCGCTGAGCTCCGTGAGCGTGGCAACTTGCCCACGCAGTGCTTCAAGCTCCTGCTGCTGACGTTCCAATTCAGACTGTTTTGCCAGCAATTCGGCATTTGCTGAACGGAGCTGCTCCTGCACCGCCTGTGTCTCCTGTATCTGCTGCTCGTATTGTACGCATTCCTGCCGGATAACTTCAAGCTGTGCATCGCCGCTCTGGACGGTATCCAGCGCCTTTCGGGAGCGCTCGGCTGCATTCGCACCGTACTGCTCCGCGAATCCTGTCAGACGCCGTGACAGCTTGCCGCATTGGAGAAACAGCCGGTGCAGTGTCTTCTCGTCCGCATTGGCAAAGGCATCCGGTTCCTGTTCCAGCTGTTCCAGCAGATAATCTGCCAGCACGAGGAGCGAGGCACCCGCCTCTGCCGCAGACTGCCCCTGCATCTGCGTAAACTGGTTGTCCGCATACTGGCGGATAAATTCTGTATTCATGCTCTCACCTCATCATGTGATTCCAGCAGCCGGTTCAGGGAGATGCCGCGGACAATTCCCGCCGCATCGCGTGTATGAAGCGTCGGTATCAGGTCATCATCGACGGACAGCCCGATCTCAAATACCTGCGGATAGTCCGACGGCGGGAAGATCTGCCGCAGTGTATCTGCATCCTGCATCCGAAATACCGCCGTCTGTCCGCCGGACACGCGGTAAAGCTGCAAAAACAGCGGTGCATGGGGAATGACTGTAATCCGTTCCGGCAGAAATACCGGTTCTGCGTACAGCTCTGTTTTGGCGAGCTTCCGGATGAGCGTGAGCTGGACGCTGCACGTTTTTTCAGGATCACCGGCATCCGGACGGGCGGCGATGAGCCCTACCTCATACGGAAATACCGACTCGACGATCTGCATCCCGTCTGCAAGGAGCGCCGCACCCTTGGCGATGGCGAGTGCACTGTTCTCGTTGGAGAAGATCTCCGGAAAGCGCGGATCCGCCGTACCGGAGCGGGAGTGGAAGAAGCTTCGCACGGCACTGGTCACGCAGTAGAAATTGCAGAAGCCGCCGACGAAGATGATCTTCGTCGTGTCCAGATCAAAGGCATCCGCGCCGTTGATCTGCTGTAAGGCGTGGAGAAGTGCGGGCGCGTTGATCTCCTGAAACGCCTGATAGAGGTGGCGGCAGAATACCGCGCAGTCTCCGAGCCGCGAGAGGGTGAACAGCGGTTCGTCCTCTGCATCCTCGGGGCTGATCTCGTATTCCTCCATCAGCTCGTCTACAGCGGATTTTCGGCTGATGAGATGCTCCTCCAGCTCCATACAGGCGAGTGCAAACGTCCGTACATCCGGCGAAAGAGAATGGTCTGCGCAAATCAGCTCCACTGCCCGGGCGAGGAATGCACTCCCGGCACAGCCGTTCTCCGCGCCGGTCTCCTCGGTTCCGGTGCCGTAGTTGTCGAGCGTTTGGATGGTTCTGCCGTTGTCGCTGATCCGGCACAGCGTCACATCCAGTGTTCCGCCGCCGTAGTCGAACACCAGCAGCTTGCCCTGATAGGGCTCCAGCCGGAGGGTTTCCCACTGGCGGCAGAAATACGCAGCAGCCGCCACCGGCTCGCTCTGAAAGGTGTAATGCCCCTTCGGAAAGCCGATCTCTGCTAAGATCTGCCGCAGATGCTCCCGTGAGGAGAGATGGCTCTGCACGCGGAACCACGCATCGGGAATGGTCATCACCATGCCATCGATCGGATTTCCGGCTGCGCGGTAGGCGTCGAGCAGCTCGCGGATATAATCGGACGCCGCCTCGTGGGCGGTTTTCTGCTTGCCGGGGAGCAGCGCGTCAAAATCCTTTCCCAGCCGCAGCTTGAAATGCCCGCAGACATGCTCTGCGCCCTCGCCGAGGAGTCTGGCTGCCTTGCCGATCAGAATACTCGGCATCCCCCGGCGCATTTCATAGGCGATGACCGTCGGGACATAGTCCGTATCGCCTGCCGCATGATGAAAACACCGCAGCATCCCGCTTTCTGCGTCGTGGTAGCTGAGAATGCTGTTCGTCGTGCCGAAGTCCAGTCCGATGCGATGCATGGATTTTCACATCCTTTGTAATAATCTATAGATTTTATACACTTTGCATATCTTTTGAAAAGAACAAAACTGATATTTATATTATTTTACCATATTCTGATAGCCGTGTCAATAGCAAAAGCCCCCAAGCCGGATGCGGCATGGGGGCTGATGTGCGTATCGGAACCGTGACAAAGTCAGCCGCCCCCTAAACTGCAATGTTTAATGCAGTTTAGGGGATTCGTATTACTTGATGTAAACGCGCTTCATTCTCTGGGGGGTGGTGGGCTTGTCGTTGTAATCGGTCGGGGTTGCTGCGATCTCGTCAACGACCTCGATGCCGGATACGACCTTGCCGAAGGCAGCATAATTGCCGTCGAGGTGCGGCGCATCCTCATGCATGATGAAGAACTGGGAGCCTGCGGAGTTGGGCATCATGGAGCGTGCCATCGACAGAACGCCGCGGGTGTGCTTGAGGTCGTTCTTCACGCCGTTGGCTGCGAATTCGCCCTTGATCTGCCAGCCCGGGCCGCCGGTGCCGGTACCCAGCGGGCAGCCGCCCTGAATCATAAAGCCCGGAATGACGCGGTGGAATGTCAGACCGTCATAAAATCCCTGATTCACGAGCTTCTCAAAGTTCTCGCAGGAGATGGGCGCGATGTCGGGATTCAGCTCGATCTCGATTGTTTTTCCGTTTTCCATTTCGATTACTACCATTGTTGAATTCCTCCATAAGAGTTGAAATATAGACCCGCGCGTCTGCCCGGGGGTTTACTGTGAATCGCTCCTGATCTCGCGCATTTCGTAGGTGATCTCGCAGGTGTCGTCGTTGTAGTGCGCATTAAATGTATCGATCATGCGCTGCACGACCTTCTGACCGCCCTCTTTGTCCGCGCCGAGCAGGATGACAAATACCTGCTGACCGCAGATCGAGCAGATATCGCCGCGCCGAAGCACTGCCTGCACGATCTTGATGAAATCGTACACGTTCGCGATCTCGATAAAGGGGCCGAGATCACTGTCGAAATTGAAGATGATGAGCTGTGCCTTCTGGTCGAGACGGTCGAGCAGTCTGACCACAAAGCGATAGATATTGGCGAAGTCGTTCTCCTGCACGACAAAGGAGCCGGCACCGTGATTTGCCTCGCGTATCTTGTCGAATGCCGCAAAATCCACGGAGGTATGCGGCAGGACAGAGCTTTCCGCCAGATTCAGCAGGCGCTTCCGGAGAACACGCCCCGCCATCGGCAGAACAAGAACATCCTCCGCGCCGCAGTCCATCAGATAGTCCTGATTATCGATGTCCGCCTGAAATGTCGCCACGCCTGCCGGGATGAGGAGCTGCTTCATCGTGCGAAGCATTTCCAGCAGCCGGTCGCCGGCAAATTCCTGCGAGATGAGGACGCATTCGCTGTCCTGTGCGACCTCCTGCGCCGAGGTGACCATGCGGAACCGGAACTCCTCCAGCTCCGGGAACTGCGAGCGGAACCACTGCTCATCGCCGCAGATGATTGTTACATTTTTACTCATGATATGTCCTCTTTTCTGACCGTTTCCCGCGGTCTGTGATTACGGATCATATCCCCCTGTATTTCTATGTATAGCTGCTTAAAAGAGCTCGACCGTCTCCACATCTTCCTTGGTGATGGTCACGAGATCCTTGTCCGTGACGGAGACGAGGGTCGCTAAGCGGTTAGCCTGATTGGTGAGCGTTTTCTCGAAGAAATTACGCGCATCACGACCGTTTGCAAAGCCCGGGAGCTTCTGTGCGACACGGTTCTCGAAAAATTTCGCCACGCACTCGTGTGCATCGTCCGTCAGCTCAAAGAACGACTTGCCGCAGATACCGCAGAAAATCTCCGTCAGCTCCTCGGGCGTGTAATCGTCGAACAGGATCTGCTTATTGAAGCGCGAACGCAGACCGGGGTTGGAATCGAGAAATTCCTCCATCAGGTCGGTATAGCCCGCCACGATGACAACGAGGTCGGAGCGGTGATCCTCCATCGCTTTCAGCAGGGTATTGACAGCCTCCATACCGAAGTCATTCGAGCCGGTATTGGCAGTCAGGGCATACGCCTCGTCGATGAACAGCAGTCCGCCGAGTGCCGAATCCACGACCTTTTTGGTCTTGATGGCAGTCTGACCGACATAGCCGCTGACGAGACCCGAGCGATCGACCTCGACGCGGTGACCCTTGCTCAGAACGCCGAGCTTCTGGTAAATTTTGCCCAGCAGACGGGCAACGGTCGTTTTACCGGTACCGGGATTGCCGGAGAATACCATGTGCAGGGAAACGTGCGCCTGCGGCAGACCGCGCTCCTCGCGCATCTTGTGAACTTTCAGGAGATTGATAAGGCTGGTGAGATCCTCCTTGACCTTGGTCAGACCGGTCAGGCTGTTGAGATTTTCCAGCAGCTCCTCGAGTGTCTCCTCGGGCTCGGGATCCGGCTCAGGCTGCTTCTCGGAAGCAGGTGTCATCGGATCCATCAGCTCCTGTTCGCCGTTCTTGGCAGGCTGCTCCTGCGGCGGGATGGACGATGCGGGCGGTACGGCGGGGGTATCGTTCTGGTCGATGCGGAAATTCGTCGGCACGGGAGCCGGTGTTTCCATACGCTCCTCCGGATTGGACGGAACGGGCGGTGCAAAGGGATTGATGCGCTCGTGCTGCATCTTCTTCCAAGTGCGCAGATAGGCATTGCGGTAATTTTTCAGGCGCAGCATCAGCGACGCCATGCACTTGGTCTGGCGGTCATCGTATTTGCCGTCGAAGGTGATGAATTCAAGCCCCAGCTCATCCAGAAATTCCAGTAGCATCAGCGAGGTGCTGCCGTTTTCCGCCTGATTCTGGATATCAGCGTTAATAAACACCGCGAGCAGGCTCAGGATGGTATCAAAAATTGCATCGGACGAGATGCGGTGCTCCTCGACGAAGCGCACCACATAGTCACGCGTCAGCGAGAAGCCAAGGCAGTCGTTGATGATATCGACCTCGCTGTCGCGGATATTGCGATCGCTGTCGGCGATATAGAGCATGAATTTCATGATCGCGAACTGTGCATAATCGCGCAGCGGCATATGGCTGCCCTTGATCTGGTAGCCCTGTTTTTCGTACTGGATGCACAGGGTATAGATGTATTGCAGCGTATCATTTCTGGAACTCTTCATTGGATTTCACTCCGATCCTCATGGAATACTTCTATTATAGCACAGGTTCTGCGAAAACGCAAGGTTTTTTTGGGGACGGCGCGGGGAATTTGCCGCAGCGCTATCGGATCGCCGCGAATACCGTGCGGAATCTTGCGTGATTGGTTTCGATGCCGTCATCGGGGACATACTGCACATCGGTCAGCACAGCCAGTTTTTGGCGGTATTGCGTCATTTCCGGCGAATCCGGCATATCCCCGGCAATTCTCTGCAAAAGCGGGACAGGTGATGCCCCGAACCGGTGTACATAGAGCAGTCCGCATAGCTCCCGCCGTCTGCCGCTCGATGCCAGCCAGTAGATCGGATGCTTGTGGAAACGCCTGCAATGCGCCGGATACAGCTCCCGGCGGCAGTATTCCGCCAGAGGCATCCCAAGTGCTGTTTCCAGCCATGCGAGATTATCCGCAAGGGCATTTTTCCCCCAGACTGCCGCCAGACAGCGTTCCAGCAGCGCGGGCAGTTCTGCAAGGGACAGAAAATTCTCCGCAACCGGCGCAATGCCCGAAATCTGATACCTCCCGAACTGACAGCCGGTCAGGAAGCTCACAAGCCCCTCGGCGGCATCGGCGGGGTCGGGAACGGTGAGCGTCGGTGCGGGAATATCATCGAGATGGCACGGCAGACCGTAGATCTCTGCGAAAACCTGATGCAGCCGCGATTCGTTCTGCTGCATTCTCGCAATGCGCCCGTTGCAGAGCGTTTCCCACGCAGCATAGGCATCCGCGAGACTCCGGCACCCCGTCTGCATGAGCGGATGTTCCGTGAAATCCCAGCTCTCCTCCGAGCTGTCCCAGTCGGCGCGGGCGATGGCAATATTCTCCCGCACCAGCGACGAGATCTCCGGACAATGCGACTTGTCCCGGATGAGCGGAATGTTTTTGAGATTTTCCGGCTGGAAATTCATGGTCGGATTGTAGAGCTTCAGAATTTTCATCGTCACCTGCGAGGAGAGCAGCCCCAGAATATAATCCCGCTCCTCCGGTGCCGGAAACAGGCACGACCCCGCCACATCAAACAGAAATCCTTCCGGCTGTAGCCGCACGCCGAAGCGCGTGCTGTCCGTGATGAACGACCAGGTCACCGCCTCGCGGAAGTAGGTGTCGGCATTTTTGAGCCTGCCGCCGGAGTGGTCTTTGTTGAGCTTCGCGTGGAATGCCCGCAGCTCCGCGCCGTCATCGGCGTAATTCACGACCCAGCTGTGGTTGCCGTACCAGCGCCGCATCCTGCCGCCCTTGTTGTAGGGGAACCATGTCTTTCCGGTCGCCTGCGCCTGCGCTGCATCCTTACAGCCAAACGCAATACTCCCCGGCGGCACCTCATACCACCGCCGCAGGAACCGCTTGTTATCGCTCGTGGTCATGCCCTGACAGATGCGGCAGTGCTCGCCGAGTTTTTCGCGCTGCATATTTGACAGCATCCTGTCCGTGATCCAGTAGCAAAGTGGCTTTCCGGGAATGACCGCGAATCGCTCCGTCGTACAGCGGTACCGGAGATTCTCGTCGAAATACGCTCTCTCTTTATCCTCCTGCTCCGTCAGGCGGAGGTACAGCGTCGGATAGTCCGGAATTTCCCGCCCGAATGCCGTAAAAGCCGCCGTCTGCACGATCGTGCCGACGTCCTTTGCGGAAAACGCCCTCGTGCCGAAATGCACGAGATCCCGCAGCGTACAGCGCTCCATCCGCGTCCGGAGCTTCTGGTAGCTTGACAGGAACATCCACGCGTGCTGCACGATCATCGTAAAGCACCCGTCCTGCCGCGTCAGCTCCGCGCAGCGCTCCATGAAGCACGCGAACAAGTCCGCTCTGCCCGCCGGATAGTGTACCTTGACGAACGCAGACAGCTCTCTGCTCATCCCGGAACTGCCCATATAGGGCGGATTTGTGATGACCGCGTCATACTGCGCGGCAAGCATTTCCTCACAGGCACATGTGGGATCAAGCGGGCGCATCAGCGAGCCGTAGACAGCGGCATTCGGTTCCTGACTATCCCCGAAATGCAGGAAACGCGTGGAAATCCGACGCGTGAGGATATCCGGGAGATAAGGCGCCGCTTTCATGCGCAGAACGAAATCGCAGACTGCCGCCGCATCGGGGTCAATGTCCAGCCCGCAGAGATTCTGCGTGAGGATACGCTCCGCCGCCGCAGAAGTATCCCATCCCTCGCGGCTGTACAGCCCCAGCAGCGCATCAAAGGCATACGCGAGGATATGCCCCGTCCCCGCGCAGGGGTCGAGGAGCGTGACAGTCTCCGGTGAGCGCCGCGGAACACCGCCGTCCGGCGCATCGAGGAAGTAGTTCCACTCCGGGAGCGCTCCGCAGAGGGTGCCGAGCGTATTCTGCACCATGCTCTGCACGATCCAGTCGGGCGTGAAAAGCTGTGTTGCCGCCGGGATGTGCGCGGGGGCGATCTTCTCATGGGAGCGAAGCCCCTGCATTGCCGCTTCACGCTCGGGCGCGTTGTAATACTGATACAGCCAGCCCGGAAGCTCCGGTGCATTCTGCCAATATTCATCTGCAATACCGTGCAGCGCATCCAGCGCCGCCAGCAGCTCCACCGGAACGCGCTCCGGACAGCCCTCAAAGAGCACCATGCTCCCGGCAGGAACGGCGGTTTCGGACGCAATCAGCCCGTTGACAGCAAGATAACGCAGGGCGCAAAGCCGGCAGAACCAGCGCTTTGCCTCGTGTGCATCGGCGATGACGGATGCAATTTGTCCGCGCACCTGCAATACGATACGGCGGCGTTCCATGCGATTTCACTCCTCTCTTGAAAAAGTCCGGATAATATTATACCATACTTTTCAAGTTTTTGCAATTCCAAGCTTGATTTTTTCGCCCAAATCATATATAATGGATTAGTAAGACCAAATCCCCACCGAAAGGACCCAAGCTTATGAAATTCAGTAAAATGCACGGTATCAGCAATGATTACGTTTATGTCAACGGCTTCAGGGAGAATGTCCCGAATCCCGAGGAAGTCTCCATCCTCGTCAGTGACCGCCGCTGCGGGATCGGCTCGGACGGTCTGATTATGATTCTCCCGTCTGAGGTCGCAGACTGCCGGATGCGCATGTTCAATGCGGACGGCTCCGAGGGCATGATGTGCGGCAACGGCATCCGCTGCGTCGGCAAATTCGCCTACGACAACGGCATCGTGGATAAGCCGACCCTCTCCGTCGAGACGAAGTCCGGCATCAAGTACATCACCCTCCAGATCGAGGATGGCAAGGCAGTCGGCGCGACAGTCGATATGGGCAAGGCAATTCTGAAACCCCGCGAGATCCCGGTCGATGCAGACGGCGAGGACTTCGTCAAGCGCACCATCACGGTTGCCGGCAAGGACTACACCGCGACCTGCGTCTCGATGGGCAATCCGCACTGCATCATCTTCATGGACGGCGACCCGATGGAGCTCGAGCTGGAAAAGATCGGCCCCGATTTTGAGAATCACAAGCTCTTCCCGGAGCGCATCAATACGGAATTTGTCCGTGTTCTGGGTGAGAATACGCTCTTTATGCGCGTCTGGGAGCGCGGCAGCGGCGAGACCTTTGCGTGCGGTACGGGTGCGTGTGCGGTGGCAGTTGCTTCTGTCCTGAACGGCTACTGCAAGCGCGGCGAGGAAATTACCGTGAAGCTCCGCGGCGGCGACCTCAAAATCGTCTGGAAGGAAGACGGCACCGTCATGATGACCGGCTCTGCGACCCATGTGTTTGACGGCGAGATTGACCTCGATGCCCTGCGCAAGGCATAAATCACTGCATCAAAGCGAACAGCCCCCGGCAAGGAGAATGCTCCGAACCGGGGGACTTGCTTTTTTCGCGATATTATGCTATAATAAGGATAACACCTATTTCGGAGGCTAATCTATGGATCATTTTGCTGAACAGCTCGTCAAAAAATATCATTCCTCGAAGGATGATCTCAACCGCGCCCTCATCATCGCGGCGGCGGTCGTTATCACGGTCGTTTCCATCTTGCTGGTACTGGCAGGATTTGCATTGGCGCTGGTTCTGCCCGTCTGTGCGATCTGGGCGGCGGTTTATTTTATGAAAATGCAGCGCGTCGAGTACGAATACTCCTGCACCAACGGTGAGCTGGACATCGACAAGATCCTCGGTCAGACAAAGCGCAAGCCGATGCTGTCCGTCAATGTCGGCAGCTTCACGCTTTTTGGGAAAGCCTGCGATGTGACCGAGGGCAATGACGATATGACGACCTTTTCGGCGATGGGCACATCCCTCATGGGCGGAGAGGAGGAGATCCCCGCTTACTATGCGGAATTCGAGCATCCC
>JAEEGH010030860.1_pt1 | contig 10395 bp, 9 predicted proteins | sample 9134181 | NCBI WGS metagenome assembly JAEEGH01 (sample SAMN16246544, study PRJNA631951) | gut metagenome | biome: gut microbiome; feature: rumen; material: DP-attached | host: Bos | place: Iran: Karaj | collected 2018-10 | reverse complement strand
ACTATCGCAGCGTCTTCATTCTCATCGTGATAGGTCTGATTATTCATTGGCTACCAGAAAATTTCAAACGTCGCTACCGTATCTGGTTCGCCAAGATGCCCATTCCGCTAATGATTGTCGTTTGCGCCCTCATCGTGTTCGTGATTTATCAGTTCATCACGGCCGATTTGCAGACGTTTATTTATTTCCAGTTCTGATTATTATTCTGTTGTTTTGTAGAGAGAATGACTAAAAAGTAGTCGCCATTTTCTTTTTATTCAGGGGGGCGAGTCTGTTGTCAAATATTCGATTCTCAAACAGGGTTCCAGACCTTTTTGGTCACCTTCTTGTTGCTTTCTAAAACAGGAGTTCATGCTGTTCAAAGATACGCTCCACCTGTTCTTCGTATTCTTTCAACGCATTAATCTTCTTGATTTTTCGCCAAACATCTTGTGGCGCGTCAAAACTATTCATCAGATAAGACCACAATTCTTTCATCCGCCCCAAGACCTTAGGGCTACCACCAGCATGGCACAGCCTGTCTTCGTAAAGGTCAAAAACATACGCGTGTAAACGTTCAGTCCTTTCAGGCGCATTCAATGTGCTACCCTGAATCTCCTCTGCCAAAAACGGATTAGCCAAAATTCCTCGTCCCAGCATGAATTGGTTCACTGACAAGCGGCCGTTGAGCCTGTCGAAACGCCGCTTTTCATGGGGCTCATTTATTATTTCCCAAATACGTTCAAAGCTATCGACAGAAACAATATCCCCATTATACACCAAAGGCGCATTAATAAAAGGTATTAATGCCTTGAATCGTTCCACATCGGCCTCGCCCTTGTACAATTGCTTCCCGATACGCGGATGAATGATTAATTCGCTCAACGGAAATCGGTTGAAAATGGGGATGATGGCATTAATCTCATCGGCACTGAAATACCCTAACCTGCATTTCACGCTGAATTTGATGTCGATTTCCTCGAAAATCCTTTCAAATAGTTCCTCCACTTTGTCGGGATAAGGCAGGAGACCGCAGCCACGTTTTTTGTTGGCAACTCGCGGGAACGGACATCCCATATTGAGGTTGATTTCCTTGTAGCCCAACTGTTTGCATTGCTTGGCGAAGCGCAAGATTTCCTCTGCATCGGTGCTGAGAATCTGAGGCGTGAGGGTCTCCACATCGTTGTAGTTTGGGTCAATTTCTTCACCTTGCAGGTTCTTGGCGTGGTCTTTCTGGATGCCTGTGAAAAATGGGGTGTAGAACTTGTCTATTCCGCCAAAATGCCGCTTAAACACATTGCGGAAAGGCGCGTCGGTGATGCCTTGGAAAGGTCCCAAAGAAAGAAACGGTCGGCTCATTTCTTTTTACGCTTGGCAGTTTTCTTGACAGGCTTGGTGTCGGCTCTGTTCCATTTGATAAGGCTTACGGCACCCCAAGTGATAAGCAGTACAAAAGTGAGATACACCGCGATGCGGCTGAGGTAGTCGCCGTGCTGGGCGTAAAAGGTGACTTTGGTGTTGGCTTTCAACGTCTCGCGGATGGCATCAGGCACCCAATAATGGGTTTGTTGTAGTACGTCGCCGCGCTGATTAATGAATCCAGAACGGCCTGTGTTGGCAGAGCGAGCAATGCAGCGGCGGTTTTCGATGGCGCGAAGCTTCGAGAATTCGAAGTGCTGACGGTAACCGGGCGTGTGTCCCCACCAGCCGTCGTTGGTGATAACAAAAATCAGGTCGGCGCCTTTCTTGCAGAAAGTGCTGACGTATTCGCCAAAGGCCGACTCATAACAGATAGGTACAGCCACTTTGTGTCCGTCAAATGTCATGACTTTCGATTCAGAGTCGGTCTTCAGCGTACCGCGTGCAATGCCCATGGTGATGCTGTAGTTTTTCAAAAAGCCCATCCATTCAGGGATGGCCTCCACGCCAGGCGTGAGCTGCGACTTGTTGCGGTGCTGCATATTAATCGTGTCAATAAGCAGAGCCGAGTTGTGGCAGTAGTAAAAATGCTTGCCATCGCCTATGTCTCGTGCAGGGAAGTCGCTTTCCATGCCTCGGGGCACAAACTCGTAGGTGGTACCGCCGATGACAAAAGCCATCTGTGGGAACCGCTTGATATAGTCGTGAAGGGTATTCAAGGCCTTGGCTTGGTCGGTTTCATGCAGCCAGATGCCTTCCTGGATGGCTGACTCGCTGCTCACCACGAATCGTGTCTTAGGTGTGACCAGAGGCAGCGACAGATTAATGTTGTTTTGTATGACTTGATCGTAGAAGTGGCTGTCAAACTGCTCGTTCCAAGGGTCACAGTTCTGCTGCACGACGATGACTTCCGTGTCGTTGCCTTGCTCTTCATAATGGTTGTACATGCGGTTGCTGACGATGATGGGTAAAAGCAGTACCACCAACTCAATCCCAATGCTGATGAAAAGTTTCTTAGCCTCTTTCGACTTGAAGAACAAGATAATGTTGGTGATTAATATGTTGACTGCCAAGATCCAAAGCGTTCCACCGGCCACGCCTGTGTATTCGTACCATTGAATCCACTCAATTCGCGAAGAAAAAACGTTGCCTAAATTGAGCCAAGGCCATTTGGCTGCCCACAGGTACGTGAGCATCTCAAAGGCCATCCAATATGGGATGAGGAAGAAGTTGCCCCATGGGTTGTTGCACACTTTTTTCTTCGTGAGGTGAAACACGTTGAACACGATTGCCATAAACAGGGCATTCAATATCCAGGCGGCAGTGGCGGCAGGGGTGGCGTTCCAAATCCACCATGTGGTAGCCACGTTCCAGACGAAGAAAGCAAGAAACGAAATCCAAAACAGTTTACCCTTTTCACCTAGTGCGATGCGGTCTTCAAGCAGCAACAAAGGGACAAATCCGATGAAAATCAAAGGCGCGATACCCCAAGTGGGCCAGGCGGCAGTAAGTAATCCTCCACATAAAAGTGCCAGCAGTATTTTGAGTTTTTTGCTCATGATAATGAAAAATTTGCGCAAAAGTACAAAAAACCGCGTGTTGGCTTCCCTCATTTCAAATATTTCAACAAAAGTGTCTTTTTTCTCCATTATATTGTAGGTAAATGAAAAAAACACTATTTTTGCGCAAAATTTTGTACGATGAAAAAAGTGTATAAGGTTGCGGGTCATCAGTTTGGTGTCATCATGCCTGAAAACGACATGAGCTGGAGCGTTATGGAACCTTATCATCCATTTCAATGTGACGATACGGAGGATTGTATTTTTACCGCCGAATTGATAGATTCGTTGCCTGATATTACTGACAAGAAGCGGATAACAGTGAGTTGTATCGGTTCGGAAATGCCTCGCATCGAACTCTATGAATGGAATGGACAGTGGTTGATGGAAATTGCGCCTACAATGGATGCTCCCGTCAGGGTTTATTTGATTACGGATAAGGCTTTCAAGAAGGCAAAGTTCCGTTTGCTGGGCAGCATCAGTTTCTCTATCAATACGATGATGATGTTGATGTTTGCTTTTGCCACGGCTCGCAAGAATACGCTTTTGATGCATGCCTCTGTCACGGTGAAAGATGGCAAAGGCTATCTCTTCTTGGGCAAGAGTGGTACGGGAAAGAGTACGCACAGTCAATTATGGATTAATAATATTAATGGTTGCTCTCTGTTGAATGATGACAATCCGGTGATTCGCGTTACGGAAGAAGGAGAGGTTCGCGTTTATGGTTCTCCATGGAGCGGGAAGACCCCTTGCTACCGCAACCTTGACGTACCTGTGGGTGCCATCGTCAACTTACAACAGGCCAAGACCAACAAGATACGCCGTCAGACATTGCCCGAAGCGTATGCTTCGGTATACGTTTCTTTTTCAGGATATCGCTTCATCAAGGAGATGGCGGACGGCTTGCATATCACCAATGCGATGGTCGTAAGCAAAGTGCCGTGTTATCAGCTTAATTGTCTGCCGGATGCCGATGCCGCTTTCCTTTGCTATCAAACGGTCACAAAGTGATGGAAGGATTTGTTTCGCCCGATGATCGGAATTTGGCACAGGTGCCATATCTTCTTGAGGAAGGCAAGGTGGTTGTGTTGAAAGAGCTCAAAGGTAACAGCATGTTGCCTTTCATTCATGGCGGAAAAGATAGCGTCAGGTTACGCAAACCAGAAAGAGTAAAAGTGGGGGATATAGTGCTGGCGGTTTTTGATGGTAGGCCTATCGTTCACCGGGTAATTGCCATTAATGGGACAAAAGTGACGTTGATGGGTGATGGCAACTTGCAAGGAACGGAGAAAGGGAACCTTTCGGAGGTATTGGGTGTCGTTGACCAGATCATTTCTCCCTCAGGTCGATGCAGAAAGCCAAATAAGGGCAGGTTGTGGTGTCGTTTGCTTCCGGTGAGGAAATATTTGCTGAAATTATATCGTAAATGGAATAAATTATTTGCTTGATTATTAGCATAAATAAAAACGAAAAGACATGAGAACTAAGAAAGGTTATACGCTTCGTCCGTTAGGCACAGAATACATCTTGGTTGCCGAAGGTTTGGAGGTGGCTGATTCAAGCCGTATGATTTCAATGAATTCCACTGCGGCTTTCCTTTGGATGGAAGTGGAAGGAAAGGAATTTGATGTTCAGAACTTGGTTGATTTATTGGTTGACAATTGGGATATTTCGCGTGAAACAGCCGCCAAAGATGTCGATGTACTGCTGAAATCGTGGAAAAAGGCGGATGTGGTGGAGGAATGAGCAATTAATTATTAAGGTAATTAATTAATAAGGTGTTATTGCTGAACAATGACGAACGCTGAAAAACAATATTTTGCATTGTTGCAATCGGCCATTTGGAATCGGACGGTGGCAATTAATGGTGCAATTGATTGGCTGGCTGTTATGCGTTTGGCCGAACATCATGCTACGGTCACCTTGCTTTGCGACCTCGCAACGAAGATGCCTGCCGATCAACTGCCTAATGCTGAGATGTTGGGCTGGATGAAGAACCAGATGCGCTCCAATTTGTTTTTCCATATACGTTTGAAGCAGACCCTACTGCAAGCAGTGAAATTGTTGCGCGACAATGGCATCGAGCCAGTGCTCTTGAAAGGGTTTAGTCTGGCACAGTACTATCCCAATCCCAACCTGCGTCAGTTCGGCGATGTCGATCTTTTCGTCGGCCTCGAAAAGTTTCATGCCGCTTGTGCTGTGTTGCGTTCCTTGCCTGGTTCGTATAATTGGGGGGTCGTTCTCGACTCAGGTCGGCACTTCAATCTCGAGTTTGGCGATTATTCGCTTGAAATCCATCGCGTCAGTTCCGAAATTGAGGAGCAGAAAGAAAATGCCATTTATATGGAAATCGAGCGGCAAGGACTTCTCATCCATTCTCGGGAAGTGGAATTGGAGGGAGCGAGGCTTCGCATCCCATCCAAGGAGTTTATGGCTTTCTTCACCTTCTATCACGCTTGGCACCATTTCCTGACCACCGGCATAGGATGGCGACAATTGTGCGACTTGACATTAGTCCTCCACACCTATCATGGGCAGATTAATACGGAACAATTGCACCACGACCTTGAATCCCTTCATTTGATACGGCCTTGGCAAACCTTTTGCTATCTCATCGTGCATCAGTTGGGCCTGCCTGAAGCCGAAATGCCGTTCTACAATGCGAAAATGCGACGTAAAGCATCAAAGTTGTATGACCATATTATGAAGGAAGGCAATTTCATGCGTAACCGAAAGTTCAAGAACAAACGTCCAAAAACTTTCCTTTTACGCAAATCGCACGCCTTTGTCTGCATTATGCTTGACTTTTGGCGTATGTTTTGGGTCTTTCCAGACCTGGCTTTCAAGGAATTACGAAGTTCGATAAGGCAAGGTTTTGTAAAGACCAACCATGAAATTTCGACGAATGGAAAAAAAATCCACAAAAAAAGATGATTTTTCTCTTGTATGTAAAAAATAAGTATTATTTTTGCAGCGTGTTTTCTATGGATAAAAATCAAAGACAACAATAAATCAAATAATTAACAAAATGTTTCACTAAAATCTAATTAAAAATGAAAAAGATGAATGTTTACGAAGCCCCCGTGGCTGAAATGATTGAGATGAATCTCAATGTAACTGTCCTTACCGGTTCATTTGATGAAGGCGGTGATTGGGGTGGTGATCCTTATGATCCGGATAAAAAGTAATGTAAATGTAAATAATTAAAATCAAAAGAATCTAAATTAAAAAAGAAAATGAAAAAAGTAACAAGAATTATCGGTGCTATTTGCATGATGGGTTTGCTCACTTTCGTGTCCACCTCCTGCAAAAAGAATCAAGAAAATGGTGAAATGACAATTAATGTTGTTGTTTCAGAGTATGAGGAAGATGGTGAAAGAGCTTATATCGATCCCAATCTCCAATTCTGGTGGCATGAATTTGACCAAGTCAGAGTCTATAACCTTGCTGAGGAAGCTAATGCCGATGAGTCGGCTACCAGCGTTTTCACAAAGATTGGTAATACTACTTCTACTCAAACGGCTCGCTTCAGAGGTCCGTCAGTCGGTACCAAGAAAGCCGAAGGTTACCGCGTCTTCTATCCTGTTAAAATGGTGAAAAATAATGACGATGATGAGATGATTAATGCTACTTTGTGGAATGAAAACCGTCAGATTTTCCAAGTTGGTAAGAAGCAGCAATATAGATATTATCAGACTACTGAACATCCGCACGCCTCAATGGTTGATGGTAATGCTATGCCGATGGCTATAAACATGGAAAGTCTCACCGATGCAGTCAATTTGAAACATGTTTTTGGCGTTGCTTCATTCCTGATTAGACAAAATTTTGGTCAAAATCTTGTGATAGATAGTATTAAGTTGGTTGACAACTTCCACAATCTTACTGGTGACGTTTCTGTGAAATTGACTAGTGTGGTTGCTGCAAATATGACTTATGTTAGCGATCAATTCTTTGGAAGAGGAGAACCTGGTGATCCTGATTATATTGCAGGTTATCATGGTTTTACTCAAGAGTATGTTGATGGTGTCGTTGCTCCCGCTTTGGCAAATCTGGGCTGGATGCCTGAAAGAACTGGTAAGGAAATTACCTTGGATTGCACCTATAAGCACGATGATGGCGAAACCAAGGGTGAGGCTCTGACAACTAGCAATACTGAGTTTGCCATTTCGCTTCGTCCTCTTGCTTTGAGCGAAGGTTTCCATCTGTTGGTCTATATTCAAGGTGTAGAAGATCCTATTGATTTGGATGACACTAAGTTTTATCGTAATAATAGTCAAACTCTTGATTATACATGGGCTATTAAGCCTAAGACCTTTAAGAGATATATTTTGAGAAATACTCTTGAGTCGTATCTTCCTACTGGCAAATAATTAAGATGACAGTTTAAATCAAAAAAGGCACCTCACATCGAGGTGCTTTTTTTGTATATGTAGGTCTGTCACACCGAGGCAGCCAAAACGAAAAAGCCAACCTTTGCGGCTGGCTTTTCTTTTGGGTGGTACCGACGGGAATCGAACCAGTGACACGAGGATTTTCAGTCCTCTGCTCTACCAACTGAGCTACGGTACCTCCGTTTTGTGGCTGCAAAAATACGACAAATTTCCGTATGGACAACAAAAAAACTGTAAAAATTCTCAATTTTTTCTTTTTTAAAATGTTTCTTGCAGAGAATCAGTTGTTTATCAAATTGTAGCTATAAATAAAACAATAAAAACTTGCCAGTGGAGTTAAAAAATCGGATATTTGCACGCTCTAACACTATGATAGTTATGAGAACATCTTTGTTGAAAAGCATATTAATTGTCACATTATTGGCCTGTTTCGGAAGGGAAGCTATGGCTCAAGCCGACGTGGATTCTCCCTATTCCTTGTTTGGCGTGGGTCAGGTGAGGGATAAGTCGATGAATGTCAGACTGAGGGGCATGGGCGGTGTCGCCAATGCCATGTATGATTTCGGCATGATTAATACGGAAAATCCCGCCTCATACGCCAAAATTGACTCATTGGCTTTCCTCTTCGATGCCGGTTTCTATTTCAAGTCGTCCAATTTCAGTACTTCAACGCTGACGGAAAGCTCCAACAATGCCTCCTTCGATTATGTCTCGATGTGCTTCGGCCTCACACCGTGGTGGAAGATGGCTCTTGGCGTGCAACCTTATAGCGTTTCGAGCTACATCATGACGATTAATTCCGAAAAGCCTGGAATCGGGGGTTATACGACAAAGTTTAAAGGTGCCGGTGGTCTGAATCAGGCTTTCTGGGGCAATGCCTTCAAATTGGGCAAGCATTTCTCTATTGGTGCCAACGCCTACTATGTGTTTGGCAATACGCAAACGGAGACTACTCTCTATTTCCCGGATTCAACTTACATGATTGGCTCAAGGCGTAGCATCGACATGATGGTCAGCTCTTTCATGTTCGACTATGGAATGCTGTGCGACTTCGACCTGGGCAAAGACTTGAACTTGAGCTTAGGCCTTACCTATACGCAGCCAGTCAAACTGAAAGGCAACCAGACCTTGTTTGTGCGTTCCATCGAGATGGATAGCGACACGGAAATCGAGTATATGATTGACACCGTTGCCAATACGACCCATTCCACGAAAATGACCATGCCCCAAGGCTTTGGCTTTGGCTTTGTGTTGCGGAAAAACGACCGATGGAGCGTGGGTGCCGACTTCAATTGGACGCAATGGTCGAAATTTGCCCGTCAAGGGGTCACCGACACCTTGCAGAATTCCTGGAATGTGGCTGTAGGTGCGGAGTTTACCCCGCGTCATACCTCTGTTTCGAATTATTTCACCAAGGTTTCTTATCGTATTGGCGGGTTCTATGAACACGGCTACCTGAACCTCAGCGGACACTCTATTAATAAGGTGGGCATTACGGCGGGAATGTCGTTGCCCTTGCCAAAGACGCTGTCGAAGGTGAATCTCGCTTTTGAGTTGGGTCAATACGGCACGCGTGAAGCCGGCTTGATACAAGAGCGGTACGTCAAGATGAACGTAGGCGTTTCTGTGTTTGAGCATTGGTTCATGAAACGGAAATACAAATAACATTAATTTTGGAACGATATTTGAATAAAGGATTTACAAGTTAAACATTAAAAATAAGAAGAGATGAAAACTAAAAGATTTGTGCTGATTGCCGCCATCATCGGAATGGCAATGAGTGTTTCCGCCCAGGACGCGGGTGATTCGAAGTACGGTGCCGACAGCGTTTCATGCGTCACCAACCTTTCGATGTATCGTGAGTACTACAAGCAATGGGAGGCTGCCAAATATGCCCCCGAAGCCATCAGTATGGAAATGGTCAACGCATGGAGAGCGGTTTTCCTGAACTGCCCGCGTGCCAGCCAGTACGTTTACACGAACGGTGAGAAGATCATGGAGTACTTTATCCGCACCAATCCCAAGGAAAAGGATGCCTACATCGACACGCTTTGCATGTTGATGGATGCCAGAGCGAAATACTTCTCCGTTGACCCGAAGACAGGAGGTTCGCAGGTGGCCAACATCATGGGAAGAAAAGGCCTTCTTATTTACACGTACAACAAGAACCGTTACGAAGAAGCCTATAACGTGCTTAAAGATGCTGTTGCCCTTGATCCTTCACAGCTGCAAGGCGCTTATATCGATGCTTACTTCAAGGCCACCATCGACATGGTGAACAACAACAAGGCTGAGAAGATGACCATCATCAACGTCTATCAGGAGCTTTCCGAAGTGCTTGATAACAACATCGGTGCCCTTGCTGAAACTGAGACCGAACTCGTTGCCGCCAAGGAAGAGGCCGAAACTTCAGGCGATGCCGAAGCCGTTGCAGGTTTCGACAAGCAAATCGAGAAGAACGAGAAGTCCATTAATATTAATAAAGGTGTGAAGAACAACCTCGACAACCTCTTCCAGCCGTATGCTTCGTGTGAAGACCTGATTAAGGTGTTCAGCGCGAAAATGGCCGAGACACCTGACGATGTGACCTTGCTGAAGCGCATCACCACCATCCTCGATAAGAAGGACTGCACTGACTCGAAGCTCTTCCTCGATGCCGCCGTCAGGCTGAACGACCTGGAGCCCAGCCCGGAGGCTTCCTACAGCTTGGGCATCAAGTTCTTCAAGGACAAGAAGTATAGTGATGCCGCCACCTTCTTCGAACAAGCCACGAAGACGGAGAACAACGACCGTAAGTATCGTGCCTATCGTAACTTGGGTATGTGTTACGAGAACATGGGCAGCCTGTCGCGTGCCCGCGACATCTACAGAAGAGCTGCACAGATTGACCCGACCAACGGCGAGCCTTACCTCCTTATTGGTATGCTCTATGCTGGAAGCGCCAAGCAGTTCAGCGGCGAGATTGAAAGCGGTGCTGTGTATTGGGCCGCCGTCGACAAGTGCATCAAAGCCAAGGCCATTGATCCTTCATGCGCCGAAAAAGC
>JAEEGH010030856.1_pt1 | contig 10396 bp, 10 predicted proteins | sample 9134181 | NCBI WGS metagenome assembly JAEEGH01 (sample SAMN16246544, study PRJNA631951) | gut metagenome | biome: gut microbiome; feature: rumen; material: DP-attached | host: Bos | place: Iran: Karaj | collected 2018-10 | reverse complement strand
GAAAGCATCTAAGTGCGAAGCCAGCCGCAAGATGAGGACTCCATTGAGGGTCGTCATAGACGATGACGTTGATAGGGTGCAGGTGTAAAGACGGTGACGTCAAAGCCGAGCACTACTAATTGCCCGATATCTTTCGCTTCATGCTGATATTATCAGATGTAGTTGTTTCTAAACAAACTTCTACGTACGTTTCTTGTGTCGACAATGTCAATAACCTATATCAGGTGGTTATTGCAGTGGGGTCCCACCTCTTCCCATTCCGAACAGAGAAGTTAAGCCCACCTGCGCCGATGGTACTGCAATGCAATGCGGGAGAGTAGGAAGCCGCCGTCTTTTTTAAAAGAAGAGCCTCGAGAATACAATATTCTCGGGGCTTTTTCGTTTATATATATGTATGCAATGGACAGATAGAATTCGTCAGACCAAGATTCTCTTGGTTATAGCAGCTGTGATTATAGCTGTTACCTCTCTTTTGGTATCTCATTTCCTGGTTAAGGACCTCTCTGTCGAGGAACGAAAGAAGATGGAGGTATGGGCCCAAGCTCTTCATGCTCTTAATCATGCTGATGAGAATACCGATCTTTCACTGGTGCTTGATGTGATGCAGGGTAATACAACCATTCCTGTAATTGTAATGAATGATAAGGGTGGAATAGATGATTATCGTAACATCGAGGATACACTTAATATCGAGCAGATTGCACAACGCATGCTTAGGGCTGGCGACACTATAGTAGTAGGAAGTCAGATAGTTTGCTACGATGAGTCGGTACTGCTTAAACGACTCTCACAGTACCCATATTGGCAACTCGGAGTTGTAATGATTTTTGTAGTAGTTGCTATCTTTGCTTTACTGTCGTCGAAGAAGGCCGAACAGAATAAAGTCTGGGTGGGATTATCCAAGGAGACTGCCCACCAGCTTGGCACACCTATCTCCAGTCTGATGGCCTGGGTAGAGATACTTAAGGAGAATCATCCCGACGATGACCTTATCCCCGAGATGGATAAGGACGTAAAACGTCTGGAGCGCATAGCCGAACGATTCTCAAAGATAGGTTCGCTACCTGAACCAAAGGAAGGTTCAATGAACGATGTTCTCGAGCATGTCGTCGATTATATGCGCCGTCGAGTTTCCAATAAGGTCGATATCAACTGTCATGTTCCCGATTACGATGTTGTAGTAAGCATGAATGCTTCACTCTTCGAGTGGGTAATCGAGAACCTGTGCAAGAACGCTGTCGATGCAATGGAAGGTGCCGGCAGAATTGATATGACACTTACCGATGATGATAGCCGTGTGGCTATCGAAGTAAGTGATACAGGTAAGGGCATCAAGAAGAAGGATATCAAGAATGTCTTTACCCCAGGTTTCACCACCAAACAACGAGGGTGGGGGTTAGGCCTCTCGCTTGCCCGTCGTATTGTCGAGGACTATCATAAGGGCAAGATTTTCGTTAAGTCATCCGAGGTGGGAAAAGGCACAACTTTTCGCGTAGAATTGCACAAATAACCCCTGTTTTGTGTAATATAAGCGGCTGTAAGTCAACGAATTTGCAGTAAAATGATAAAAAATTGAAATAACCGCTTTATAATTGAAAAAAAGTTTGTAACTTTGCACCCCAAATGGCACAATAGTGCCCTTTAAAATGTGTAATGATGAATAGTCTTGAGTTGTTGAAGATAGATTTGAAGAGTCTGGTAAGCGAGGAAACATCCTTGGCTTTCGATCTCGACGATACCTACTTCGCCGCTCTTGACGGTGCCGAAGTGAAAAAGGGTTCTTTGCACGTGTCGGTGTCTATACGCAAGGCAACCGGCTTTTTCGAGCTCAATTTCCACACTGAGGGCACAGTCATTGTACAGTGCGACCGATGTCTCGACGATATGGAGCAGCCGGTAGAAACCGACAACCGCTTGATCGTGAAGCTCGGTAGCGAATACTCAGAGGAAGATGATATCATCGTTGTGCCCGAGGACGAAGGAATACTCGACACTTCTTGGATCATCTATGAGTTTGTGGCGTTGGTTATACCCATCAGGCATGTGCATGCACCTGGCAAGTGCAACCCTGCTATGACGAAAGCTCTGGAAGAGCTGTCAGCTGACCGAAGCAGCGATGAGGAGTCCGCCCAGCCCATCGACCCCCGCTGGGAAGCACTCTTAAAATTGAAAGAGTGAAAAATTGAAGAATTGAAAAGTTAAACATTTAAAAGTATTATAGAATTATGGCACATCCTAAAAGAAGACAGTCAAAGACTCGTACACTCAAGCGTCGTACTCATGACAAGGCAGTAGCTCCCACACTGGCAGTATGTCCTAACTGTGGTGCATATTATGTTTATCACACTGTATGCCCCACATGTGGTTACTATCGTGGCAAGGTAGCTATCAAGATTGAGGAAGCAGCTGAGTAATGGATAGAATCAATGCGATAATCACTGGTGTAGGCGGTTATGTGCCCGACTATATTCTGAACAACGATGAGTTGTCTCGTATGGTCGACACCAACGATGAGTGGATAATGACGCGCGTTGGTATCAAGGAGCGTCACATTCTTACGGAGGAAGGTCTCGGCACCAGCTACATGGCTCGTAAGGCAGCCAAGCAGCTGATGCAGAAGACCGGAGTCGATCCCGACTCTATCGACGCACTTATCGTAACCACCTCTACAGCTGATTATAAGTTCCCTTCCACAGCGTCAATCGTGCTGGGCAAACTCGGACTTAAGAATGCATTCGCGTTCGACTTCTGGGGTGCCTGCTGTGGATTCCTCTACACACTCGACGTGGCAGCCACGATGATTCAGAGCGGACGCTACAAGAAGATCATCGTGATCGGTGCCGATAAGATGTCGTCGGTTGTCGACTATAAGGATCGTCAGACCTGTCCTCTCTTCGGAGACGGTGCAGCTGCAGTTCTGCTCGAGGCTACCGAGGAACAGAACATCGGCGTGATGGACTCTTACTTCCGTACAGATGGCAAGGGACTTCCGTTCCTGCATCTCAAGGCTGGAGGTTCAGTCTGCCCACCATCGCACTTCACTGTCGATCATCGTCTGCACTACCTCTATCAGGAGGGCCGCACTGTATTCCGTTATGCAGTGACCAACATGAGCAACGACTGCGCCATCATTGCCGAGCGCAACGGACTGAACAAGGACAACATCCAGTGGGTGGTTCCTCATCAGGCTAACATGCGTATCATCGAGGCAGTGGCCAAGCGCCTTGAGTTGCCTATGGAGCAGGTGATGGTTAACATCGAGCGCTATGGTAACACGAGTGCTGCTACGATACCTCTCGCTATCTGGGAATACGAAAATAAGTTGAAGAAGGGCGACAACATGATCTTCACCGCCTTTGGTGCTGGATTCGTTCACGGAGCTTCTTATTACAAGTGGGCCTATGATGGCAGTGCAAAATGAAAGAGCATAGCGAATAATTAAATGCATAAAGCAGGATTCGTAAATATTGTTGGAAATCCCAACGTAGGCAAAAGTACGCTCATGAACCAGCTGGTTGGTGAGCGTATTTCAATTGCCACCTTTAAGGCCCAGACCACCCGTCATCGTATTATGGGCATCGTTAATACTCCCGAGATGCAGATAGTATTTTCGGATACCCCGGGTGTGCTCAAGCCCAACTATAAACTCCAGGAGTCAATGCTTGCCTTCTCCGAGTCGGCCTTGCAGGATGCCGACGTGCTTCTCTACGTAACCGACGTGGTAGAGAATCCCGAGAAGAACATGGAGTTCCTGGAGAAAGTGCAGAAGATGGACACCCCCATTATCCTGCTCATCAACAAGATCGACGAGTTGACCGGCGGCAACAATCAGCTTGCTGCTATTGTAGAGCGCTGGCACTCACTTCTACCTAAGGCTGAGATTCTGCCCATCTCAGCCCGAAACAAGTTTGGCGTTGATATCCTGCTAAAGCGCATACAGGAGTTGCTTCCTGAGAGTCCTGCCTATTTCGACAAGGACCAGCTCACCGACAAGCCAGCCCGTTTCTTCGTGTCGGAGATTATCCGTGAGAAGATCCTGCTATACTACGATAAGGAGATTCCATATAGTGTAGAAGTGGCTGTAGAGCGATTCAAGGAAGACGACAAGCACATCCACATCAATGCTATCATCTATGTGGAGCGCGACTCTCAGAAGGGTATTATCATAGGCCATCAGGGTGTAGCCCTCAAGAAGGTAAGCACCGAGGCCCGCAAGTCGCTCGAAAAGTTCTTCGACAAGCCTATCTTCCTCGAGATATTCGTAAAGGTAGATAAGGACTGGCGCTCAAACGAACGCGAGCTTAATAATTTTGGATACAATCTAGATTAAACATAAATGGGAAATTTAGTAGCAATCGTAGGACGCCCTAATGTAGGTAAGTCCACACTGTTCAACCGACTGACAAAGACGCGCCACGCGATTGTCAGCAACGAGGCCGGCACCACCCGCGACCGCCAGTATGGCAAGTGCGAATGGAACGGTCGCGAGTTCTCGGTCGTCGACACTGGCGGCTGGGTCGTCAACAGCGACGATGTATTCGAGGAGGAGATCCGCAAGCAGGTGATTATAGCCACCGAGGAGGCCGATCTCGTACTCTTCCTCTGCGATATTAATAACGGCGTAACCGGATGGGATATGGACGTGGCAATGATTCTGCGCCGCGCCAAGCTCCCTGTCATCCTGGTAGCCAACAAGGCCGACGACGGCAAGGACCTCTACGATCAGTACGAGTTCTATAAGCTTGGTCTCGGCGATCCATACCCCATCTCAGCCGCCACTGGTAGCGGCACAGGCGACCTGCTCGACAAGGTGCTCGAGATGTTGCCCCAGAAACCCAAGGACGATCTCGAGGACGGTATCCCCCGTTTCGCAGTCGTAGGCCGTCCTAATGCCGGCAAGTCAAGCATTATCAACGCCTTTATCGGCGAGGAGCGTAACATTGTGACCGACATCGCAGGTACCACCCGCGACTCTATCTACACCCGTTACGATAAGTTCGGTTTCGACTTCTATCTGGTCGATACCGCCGGTATCCGTCGTAAGAACAAGGTTACCGAGGATCTGGAGTTCTACTCTGTGATGCGCTCTATCCGCGCCATCGAGAATAGCGATGTATGTGTGCTGATGCTCGACGCCACCCGTGGTATCGAGGCTCAGGATATGAACATCTTCCAGCTCATTCAGAAGAACAACAAGTCGCTCGTGGTAGTTGTCAACAAGTGGGACCTTGTCGAGGACAAATCGCAGGCGGTCATCTCTACCTTCGAGAATGCCATCCGCAAGCGTATGGCTCCGTTTGTCGACTTCCCTATTATCTTTGCCTCGGCTCTCACCAAGCAGCGCATCTTCAAGGTGCTCGAGACAGCCAAGCAGGTATACCTTAATCGTAAGGTTAAGATTAGTACCTCAAAGCTCAACGAGGTTATGCTGCCACTCATCGAGGCCTTCCCACCACCATCTATCAAAGGTAAGTACATCAAGATCAAATATGTGGCACAGGTGCCCGACACGCAGATTCCTACATTTGTGTTCTACGCCAACCTGCCCCAGTACGTCAAGGAGCCTTACAAGCGATTCCTCGAGAACAAGATCCGCGAGCACTGGACACTCACCGGTAGCCCGATAAACGTATTTATCCGTCAGAAGTAATGCATAAGTTTGCTTATATAGCAATACTAGTCATCATAGTGTGTGGAGCTGCATGCAGCAGCCCCACACGCGAAGAACTTGCTTCGCTGGCCGCCCGTGGCTATTACCAGCACCTGGTTGATGGCGATTACGACCTTTTTCTTGAGGGCCGTGTGATGGCTGACGACCTGCCCGACGACTACCGCTCACAACTCAACGATGCCTACGCCCAGTTCCTGGCCCAGCAGACCAAGAGCCGCGGTGGAATCCGCGAGGTACGCGTGTCGCGAGCCTTCACTGATAGCACACTCCACTACACCAGCGTACTGCTGATGCTCTGTTACGGCGATTCCACTACCGAGGAGGTAGTAGTGCCGATGGTAGAGCGCGACGGCCGCTGGATGATGAAATAAACTAAATAATTCTAGAAATGAAAAAGTACCTTTTAGCAATAGCCGCATCCTTCACGATGACTGCTGTTCATGCACAGTGTTGCGATTCTCTCAGCTGCGACGTAAAACCGGCTGATAATTTGGCGCAGAAGAACCTGAAGAGCCAGAAGAGCGGTGTGTTCCGTAACCTTGACCTTTCGGTAACCGCCGGTACCACTGGTATAGGTATCGATGTAGCCAGCAAACTTGGCAGCTACGTTCAGTTGCGCGCCGGTTACGAGTTTATGCCTCGCTTCCAGATGAGCGTCTATTTCCCCGTAGAGGTAGGCGGTCAGCCCGCAAAGGCCTACGATGCCAATGGTAATCGTATTGAGTCAACCTTCGACCGCCTTTCTAAGATGCTGAAGGAGATGACAGGCTTCCAGGTTGATGACGAGATAGAGATGGTTGGCAAACCAACTCTCAACAATTTAAAGTTCATGGTTGATGTGTTCCCCTTTAAGAATAACAAGCATTGGCACTTCACTGCCGGGTTCTACTGGGGGCCATCTAAGTTTGCCGAGGCCGAGAATTCTACTAAGGCTATGACCTCTCTGTTGGCTGTAAGCATGTACAATCAGATATACGAGAAGTGTCTTAACGACGATCCCCTTATTTCTATCGATGGTGATGGTACCGCTGCAAATCCAGGAATGGATGTATATCTTAGTCAGGCTTACGCCCAGAAGATCGTCAACTATGGTCGTATGGGATTCCATGTAGGCGATAAAAAGGACACAGGCGAGCGTTATGATATGGAGCCAGATCCTGAGGATAATATGGTAAAGGTTCAGGCCCGTTCTAACAGCTTTAAGCCATACCTCGGTTTCGGATATGGAGGTCGACTTGTAAAGAACCGTGACGACTGGCATGTTTCATTCGATGCAGGTGCAATGTTCTGGGGTGGCACTCCCGACCTTATCACCCACGATGGTACTAACCTGACCAAGGATGTTGAGAACATCAGTGGCAAGGTTGGCGATTGGGTAGATTTCATTGGTGGAGTTAAGGTTTATCCAGTTCTCAGCGTCCGCTTTACAAAGACTATTTTCTAGCCGATTTTTTTCTAGTTAGTTTTCAATTGTAATCTAGTTAGTTTGCAATTGTTTCCTAGTTAGTTTACAAAATTTGCAAATTAGTAATAAATTAATAGAGGCAGTCCTTGATGGGCTGCCTCTATTGAATAGTTATTTGTAAGTAGTGTGATTACTTCTTTGCGATTGTACGAATCTTCTTGTCCTCTGACATTTCATCGCTGAACTTAGACGGGTCGGCAACGAGAGTTTCGAGTGCAGCCTCACCCCAGTTGGTTTCTTCATTTGCTTCGATGTTGCAATCAAGAATCTTCTGCCAAGCGTTGTTTGAAGTAGCTTTCACAACACCTGTCTCGCCAATCAAAATCTTACCATATTTCATGATACCCTGATTGTCACCTTCAGACTCTAGAGTTCCGTTTACGATAAGTGCATTATCAAATTCCTCGTCAAATATGCCACTCATCCATTCGCCATCTTTCTCATACCAATACTCGTTACCTTTCATAGATGATACGTATACACCCTGTTGATTTGCCTTAGCTTTTACTGTAACGCCCTCTTCGATTGTAAGTCCATATGGAATTGCTTCTTCGTTTTCATTATCTATATATACTTGATCATAGCCGCCACTAATGTAGATTCCATAATAATAACCTGTTGCAGTTAAAGTGCCATTGCCTTTAAATGTTACATTATTCTGAATGGGTACAGCATAATTGTAGTTTGGAGAATTAATAATATTATTACCTTCTATGTTTACTGTCATTGGACCATCTCCCCAACCCAAGAAACCTATTCGGCCATTCTCTATGTTCAAATCTTTGATTGTTATATTCTTGGCTCCATAGAAATATACAGTGCAACTAATTGGATCTTCGCCTGATTGTGTAATTGTTGCATCTTCAGCATTTATATAAACCCAATTGCCGAAGAGCTCTATATGTTTCTTCAAGTCAATAGTCTTGGGCCACATATCAATCCAATAGGTCCAATTAATATTTCCTGGGTCGAAGATATAATTAGTCCATTTTGCGAAGAGGTCAACTCCTTCTTCATCTGTTGTCTTAAAGTAATAGTCACTATTGAATCCTTCTTCTACAGGATATGCAACCCAGAATTTGTCATTCAGGTCAACATTCTCAGCAAATGTAATAGTCATTGTATTTCCAGGAATACGGATAGCATCTGATGTAATCGTTATATATTTTTCCTTACCTGTTGCATACTGATTCATATGCATACCCATGATATATGTTTTATTCTGCAACTTTACATGTTGGGTTCCAATCTTGCCTGTACTTGTATTTGTAACGATAATAGGAGCTTGGCCCAATTCCAGAATACCATTCTCGAATATGTTGGCAATAGTTCCATCCTGCTTTTCAGCATACCAAGTTGCTGGATCGTCAATTGTTGCGATAATCAGTGTGTCACCAATTGCCCCCTTTAGGGTACCTGCAAACTTGTAAAAATTAGCAGCGTAATTGTCTTGATCAATCTCCTCATCACATGTGATGGCTCCTAATTGCTCAAATTTCTGGTTGAAAACATATAGCGTTTGAGGTGCCTCAAACTTATAAAGAGTATCGTTTTCCCAATATGTTTGGGCATTATCAAATTTTACACTTACCTCATATGTCCAAGTGGCATTGGGGTTAGATGGATCCTGTTTCCCTGTTGCGGGGTTGTCAATCACGTCATCGCACGAATAGAATGCGAATCCTGTCATCAGTAGTACTGACCACAAAAAAAGTTTTTTAATCATAGTCGTTCGGTTTTTAATTAATACTATAGTTAATAAATCACAGTTTGTTTTATATTTTTGGCAAATATACAAATAAATATTAATTGTTGTTCTTTTTCTGTAGTTAAAAATGTTTAATTAGTTTTTGTGTGCGTACATCAAAAAAAGTGCACCCCTCAAGGAGTGCACTTTAATTTACTTATTTATTACGACCTTTTTGCCGTCTTGGATATATACTCCAGGTTGCAAGGTCTTAGAATTGTCTACACGGACACCGGATAGGGTGTATGTGGCTTTTGGAGAGGTTACGTTTGTAGATGCCTTTATGCTCTTTATGGCTGTGAACGATCCGCGGTCAACTAGCTTGAAATCGCCTGAAAGACCTTTTGGTACGTTCAGCCAGCATGTGTTCATTGGGATGTCATTGTTTTCTGTCAATGCGCCTGTAGCATCTTCGGTGAAGATCAGGTTCTTGTCTGCGTCTACTCCCAGCACACGCATTTTATTTGCGTTGAACTCTACGTATGCCTCGTGATTGCGGTTCCTGCTTGAGAAGTATGTACCACCTAGCAGGTTGTCTGTTGGAGCTGTAGTTGCCTCGAACACAGGGATAATCTTGTTGTCTGCAGGATCATTGCTGTTGGTCTTGAATATCACTGGGGTAGCAGCGGGTATAACCTCGTCCTCAATCTGCTTGAGCTGGAACTGACCTGTGCCAACACCGTCGACATAGTAGACCGTTATGTTGCTACTGTTAAGCTTGAATGGGAACGAAGCGTAGATGGTACCATACCAGCCATCAGCAGCCTCAACAGTAGGCTTCAGTCCGATGTAGTTGGCGTCTGTTGTAACGGGCAGTAGTCTCCAGTACATATAGGCCTTTTCGCCTTTAGTAGTAATACTGCCTCTTACAGCCCTGTCATTGCTATCATAAAGATGCCCAGCTACACCGCCTGACGATACTTCGAACAGGTAGTAAGAGCCACTGGCCTTATCAAATATATCGATGTATTTTCTTCCACCAGTGATATCATAGATGCTAGTGCCTTGCGTTACCAGGTTATATTGATATCCTCCCACATTCATAATATAGAATATAGAGGCAGGGTTGGATTCCACCTGGTCGAAACCACGCCAAGATCTGAGGTTGCTTACATCGGCTGATGCGGTCGACATATCGACCTCGCCGTTTATCACGTTATCCTTCAGAGTCAGGTAACGCTCTGACGCATTGTTCTGGATACGATAATATCCATCGCCGTTAAGCTGTGCAGCAGCGGCGAGTGGTAAGAATGATGTGAGGAATAAAAGAATCTTTTTCATTTTGGTTATCCCTTCCTTTTAGTTTAAGAAAAAAGCCCAGCCCCATTGTGGGACTGGGCTTGGGTTTTATCTTAATCTGTGAGATTACTCAGCGATTACGATAGATACACGGTTGCTGTCGTTGTCAGCGAATGGCTGAACACGTGCACCCTTGCTGTCGTAGCTGATGCGGCTAGCAGCGATACCAGCCTTCTTCAGAGCCTTAACAACAACGTCAGCACGACCAGCGGCC
>JAEEGH010030854.1_pt1 | contig 10397 bp, 3 predicted proteins | sample 9134181 | NCBI WGS metagenome assembly JAEEGH01 (sample SAMN16246544, study PRJNA631951) | gut metagenome | biome: gut microbiome; feature: rumen; material: DP-attached | host: Bos | place: Iran: Karaj | collected 2018-10 | reverse complement strand
GCTGGGGTGGTTCCCTCATGCGTCCCGAGGCCACTGGTTTCGGCGCTGTCTACTATGTGAAACACATGGTGGAAGAGAAGGGTGACACTCTCGAAGGTAAGCGCGTGGCCCTCTCTGGCTTCGGTAACGTAGCTTGGGGTGCTGCCCAGAAGGCTTGCGAATTCGGTGCCAAGGTGGTCGCCATCAGCGGTCCCGACGGTGTGTGCGAACTGCCCGAAGGTATCAATGCTGAGATGATCAACTACATGCTTGACATGCGTGCCTCGAACCGTAACAAGGTTCAGGACATGGCCGACAAGTTCCCGGGCAAAGCTATCTTTACCCCTGGCAAGAAGGCTTGGAGCGTGAAGTGCGACATCGCTATGCCTTGCGCTTTCCAAAACGAGCTGGCTGAAGAGGATGCCAAGATGCTGATCGCCAATGGCGTGAAGTATGTGGCTGAAGTCTCCAACATGGGTTGCCAACCTGGTGCCATTGCCGCTTTCCAAGCTGCCAAGATCCCGTTCGGTCCTGGTAAGGCTGTCAACGCCGGTGGTGTTGCCACCTCTGGCCTTGAGATCTGCCAGAATGCTGGTCACATCAACTGGACCGCTAAGGAAGTTGATGAGAAGCTGAAGAAGATCATGAGCGACATCTACGATCAGTGCGTGAAATACGGTAAGCAAGCCGATGGCACCATCAACTATGTGAAGGGTGCTAACATTGCTGGCTTCATGCGTGTTGCCCACGCCATGATGGCTCAAGGTATCATCTAATTCCAGAGCAAAAAAGGTTTTTGCAAGGCGGTCAATTTGGCCGCCTTGCTTTTTTATGCATGGAGTTTTGGAAATAAAGTGTGTTTTGTAAAAGACACAGGAATTGTTTATGATTATCCTTATAAGAATCTTATTTATGATTATTGTTCTAAAATAAGGTTCTTATTATAGTAGTCCAAATTAATCACTAAATTTACAGCCACTTTATAAAAACGAAATAAACAAATCTGAGAAATAAAATTAGCCTTATGAAAAACAATTTACTTATTAAAGGAGCAAGAATGCTTATGTTATTTCTGCTACTATGCGTGGCTGGAATGAAAAATGTTGCCCAAGCGCAATCTGCTTGGGAACAAACACAAAACTATCTGTTTTATCTCGTATATGCGGATTACCAAGTAGGTGAGCATATTATGCCTCAAAGGGAAAATTCTCAATACGATGCAATTCGCCGTAATTTGTTACCACCAAAAGAAAAATATGTTGGGTCATTGGAATATGGTTTATGGGATGACCCAAATATACCATATCCGACGAGTGGACTGATTGGCTTGGCAAAAAACGAAAAAGAAGGATTCCAGGTTTTTTTTCGAGAGCAGGAAAAAGAGAGAAACTTAAGAATTGAGGTTGGTCCCTTTGTGTATGGAAACGACACACTAAAACACGCTGTCTATTATGAAGAGTTTTTCTATCTCACTCCGCAGCCCGAGTTAAATCCACCTGATTCTTTGGCAGAGGCTTTAGTTCCATATCATCTTATTCAGGTCAAAAAAACTTCAGTGGGCCATAATATAGTGTTTTATGTTGAATTGGAATCCATGAAGAATCAAGTGCCTGGAGAATACACTTCCACGATCACTGCATACGATGGCGACGAGGTGATTGATACGCGAACTGTAATAGCAAGGGTTTGGAACTTTGCCTTGCCCGACAGTCATTATTCCGAGGTTGTAATGGGACTATACAACAGAAATTCAGGCTATGGTTCTACTAGTAGTTTATTTACATTGAATGGCATCCCTGTAGATATTAACGGAAATGTTGCAGATGAGAATTTGGATGAGGCCAAACGGATTTTAAATGGTTATCAGAACTGTCTGCTTGAACACGGCGTAAGTACTTACGAACTTCCGCGCTGGCTGATGCAAGACGACACTAAGGCTGCTGAGTTGGCTATGGCTGACCCGCGTAGAAAGGTGTTCGAAGTGCCCGTTCATTGGGGTGATATAAATGGTTTGTCATTTAATGCATCGGCCCAATCAGTAGTCAATCAATATAAGGATATTGTTTACGACAATGTATTCTTGAAAGATAAAGCGTTTTTCTATCCGATGGATGAGCCCAATTGGAACAGTCAAGAAATAGTCAATATGTTCGATAATGTGTGCACCGCCTTGTCAGAAAGTTGGTCTGACTATCACGCTGTAATTCCATTTAATTCCGAATATGATTCTACTGTTCAGAGGTTTGCAGGGAAAATTGATATTCTTTGTCCTAATCAAGGTTTCTTCGATGCTGTTAGCATCAGTAATACTTCTGAAGTCGAGAATCGTTTAATAGATTTTAGGACAAGAAACCATACATGGCGTTATCAATGTGACCCTCAATGTGGTGGTATATTTGGCTTCATACCTTCAATAGCTCCAGTGGGAACGATGCGCCGCATTCTATTCTGGCAGCAATATGCTCTCAATAGCGATGGCTTCTTGAATTGGAATTGTGCCTATTTGCCTAATACTTGGATAAAGAAAACACTACCTGCTTCTGAGGGAATTCAGACGGGAAATGGTGACGGTATTTTGCTTTATCCCAGTACCATGTTTGGACAAGACGATGCTGCTAAACCTGTTGTTTCATTACGGCTTAAGCAACTTGCTGCAGGAATTGATGATTATGATTATCTCCGTCTTGCTAAAGAGTTTTTGGGTGAGGGCTTTGCGAATTATTATATTGGTGGTGTGTTTTGGAATTACGATAATCTTCCTTATATATATATGATTAATAGGCAATTACACCCGTCTTTATGGGAAGGCTATTACGCAGGTAACTGCAAATGGATGAATAATGCTCGGTATAGAATTGGCGAAGCTTTAAGTGCCGCCAACACCGAGCACGATTGGGGTGAATGGCAAATCGCTGTGCTTCCCGATGAAGACCACGATGGCTTGGAGATCCGCTCTTGCTCACATTGCGGTATCCAGGAAAGCCGCTCCATGTCTTATACTTCTCTGTATCGTTTCGTAGGGACCGAAGACAACCAATGGACAAATCTTAACAATTGGGCAAACAGCCCCGAAACACTTCCTTCCACGGGTGAATCTGTGGTCATTGACAGTGATTGCGAAATCAACGACAACACGGAGGTGTATTATGTCGTCGTGAATGACGGATTCAACCTTACTATCAACGAAGGAGCCACATTTACTTCACATCGTATCACCACTGAGGGGGATGCACAAGTTATCATCGAGGACGGCGCACAACTCTACACTATGAGTGAGGGGGTTCAAGCCATAGTGAAAAAGAACATCACGACTCAAGGCGATACGGATAGATGGTATTTTATTTCCACATCTCTTGCATCTGATGTCGTGCCTAGTGAGAGCAACGGCTTACTCTCCTCTGCGGTTGACAATTTTGATCTCTATTGGTTCAATCAAAGCGATAATTTGGAATGGAGAAACTACAAGTCTAATAGCTTTAGCCTTGAAAACGGCTTAGGTTATCTTTATGCCAATAACGAGGAGAATGCGAGTCTTGTTTTCACTGGAACAACCAATGGAAGCATTTCTAAGGAATTTGGTCTTGATTACAATGCCAATGTTTATCTTGCTGGTTGGAACTTGGTTGGCAACCCTTATCCTTGTGAGGTCTATGCCAATACGAGTTACTATACATTAAATGATGATGGATCGGCAATTGAACCGAATCCGGTTTCTTCGTCTGTTGCTATTCCTGCTTGCACGGGCATAATGGTTAAGGCCGAAACTGAGGGCGAGTCGGTTGTTTTCAGCAAGACAGCCCCTGAAACAGCCACCAACAAGGGCGTTCTTCAAATTGCGTTAAATATGTCTATGTCTGAATCTGTCGAGATTTCGACAGGCTCAACGACCTTGATTGACAAGGTTATCGTCAGTTTTAACCAAGGAGATGAATTGAACAAACTTGTGTTCAGCAAGGATAACGCCAAACTATATATTCCGAAAGGCAATGAAGATTACGCCATTGCTTGCGTCGATAAACAAGGCGAGATTCCACTGAATTTCGAGGCGAAGGAGAACGGCAACTACACCATCTCAGTAACTCCTGAAAGTGTGAAGATGAATTACTTGCATCTTGTTGATAACATCACTGGCGCGGATATCGACCTTCTGGTCACACCAAATTATACTTTTGAGGCCAATAGAACTGAAAACCCATCTCGTTTCCGCTTGGTATTCAGTGCTAACTAAACTGATAGACTTTCGTATAGTTTAAACACTTTTGCCATCATCGTAAAGGAAACATGATCTTTACCCGTGTTGAGATAGGTGTTACGTTACAAATAGTTGATCTGCTTTAGTGCAACGGTTAAACGGGTCGGCGGCACAATGCCACTGACCCGTTTGTTGTGCTGTTTGATGAGCTTTTTCCAAAATATTACGCAAAAACCGTTACGTAAAATACGTAATATTTGGAAAAAGTTGTATTTTTGCAGTGTAAAATGAATGAATGATGAAGAATCCATTTGTCACATCGGGCTATGAAGGGCCTGAATATTTCTGCGACAGGGAAGAGGAAACCGCAAAACTGATTCGGCAGTTGACCAACGGCAACAACGTGGTGCTGATGTCGCCGCGCCGCATGGGAAAGACGGGACTTCTCTACCATGCTTTCCAGCAAGAGGAAATCCGCACGGAATACCATACATTTATCATCGACATCTATTCGACCAAAAATATGAATGACATGGTTGCGGAGATGGGCAAGGTGATATTGAACACGCTCCAATCGAAAAGCAAGAAGGCATTCGACAAGTTTGTCAGAATAGCCACTTCGCTGCGGCCTGGCGTGAGTTTTGACCCATTGGGTAACCCGACTTGGAATGTGGAGGTAGGGAATATCCAAAATGCAGATAACACTTTAGACCAGATTTTCGACTACATCAAACAATCTGACCAGCCTTGCCTTATCGCCATCGACGAGTTCCAGCAGATTGCGCATTATCCCGAAAAAAACTTGGAGGCTATTTTAAGGACTTATATCCAGCACTGCAGTAATGCCAATTTCGTGTTTTCCGGTTCGGAGCGACATCTGCTTGCGGAGATGTTCTCTTCGCCCTCACGTCCTTTCTATGCCTCTACTTCGACGCTCAATTTGGAGCGTATCAATCTATTAAAGTATGACGAATTTGCGAAGACGCATTTCGAGAAGTCGGGAAAGCACTTGACGGAAGGTGTCGTGGAGGCGATTTGCGATCGGTTTGAAGGCATCACATGGTATGTGCAGAAGGTGCTGAATTACCTCTTTGCCGATACTGTCTCGGGTGAAACGTGTGGAATGGATATGATTGATGTCGCGGTGAATGAGATTGTGAAAGACAATGGAACGATTTACGCCGACTTGCTTTACCAACTGACAGCCAAGCAGAAAGAACTGCTGGTCGCCATCAATAAAGAGGGGAAAGTCAAGGCAATTACTGGTTCGAAATTCATTAAAAAGCATCATTTGACGGCTGCCAGTTCGGTTCAAACTACGGTTAGGTCGTTGATGGATAAACAGTTGGTGACAGGCCATCTTGGTGTGTATGAAGTATACGACAAGTTTTTCAGTATTTGGCTATCACAACTATGAAACAAACCACCCAATGTTATCTTGAGCGCGGCGGCCAGTACCTCATGCTGCACCGCACCAAAAAAGTTAACGATGAGAACCACGACAAATGGATTGGCGTGGGCGGCAAGTTCGAGGAAGGGGAGAGCCCCGAGGACTGCATGAGGCGCGAAGTCTTTGAAGAAACGGGCTATACCGTCACGGTGTGGCGTTATTGCGGCATCGTTACCTTTGTTCATAATATATGGCCAGCAGAACAGATGCACATCTTTGTCTGCACAGAATGGAAAGGTGAGCAGATTGTATGCAACGAAGGCGACCTCGAATGGATTGAGAAACAGCGGCTTTTGGAACTTCCATCTTGGGAAGGCGACAAGATTTTCCTTCGCCTTATCGATGAACACAGACCTTTCTTTTCTTTGAAGTTGACCTACGAAAACGACACGCTGAGAGAGACGGTTTTGGACGGAAAACCGCTGTAAATGAACTTTTTCTTGCATAATTGGTACGTTTTTTGCAATTTTGCACGTTTGTGTAATTGGAAAATCATAGATTATGACAATGAACAATCGGATTCAAAGGATTTTCAAGGCAATAGCCGTATTGTTGATGCTTTTCTCATCACCGGTCTTTGGCCAAAACCTGATTACCAACGGCGATTTTGAGGCTTCCAACGGCTATATTGAGTTTACGCATTATGTGCGTACCTACAGCCCTTATGTTGTAGAAGCCGGTCACTACGCCATTGATAATACCACAAGCGGTTATGGAGGAGGACAAGGATGGCCCTCTCTATCCAATTCTCATGGCAAGTTCATGATGGTGAATGGTTTTGGAGGGAATGAAAATCCTTCTAAGGTTGTGTGGCGACAAACAGTGACTGTGACCAAGCAAACGACATACACCTTCACATATCGTGTTGCGAATCTGAATCAGGTGTATTATGGACAGATCTATCCGGCAAAATTACAGATCAAGATCAATGGTACAAATCAAGGGGATGCATATCAGCTCCCGACCAATAATAATTGGCAGGACAAGACCCTTTCGTGGAATAGTGGAAACAACACAAGTGCCATCATAGAGTTTTATGATGTAAGTACTAGCAATTCCGGAATGGGAGATGATTTCTGCCTCGACGACATTTCTTTTGTCCCAGATGTGGTTTACAGTGTAGAAGCGGTAAATGACACCTGGCCTTTGGCTTGTTATTTGATTCCTTCGGAAATACCTGTTTTAGACAATGACATTATCTCTCCTGGATTGGAGAATATTACTGTACAAATAGTGTCAGGTACGGGTCCTTCCCACGGCGAAGCACATTATCTTTCTTCAAATCATAAAATAGAGTATATATGTTTTGATAACACATTTACAGGGACGGATTCATTTAAATATCGCGTAGGGTTTACGGCCCAAAACATCTTTGACGAGGCATGGGTTTTTGTTACGGTTGGACAGCCACCTACAGTGGGCAACATTTCTGCCCAAGGCCCGATTTGCGCCGGTGGCGCTTTGAATATACCCACGCCTTCGGTGAATCCCAGTGCAACGGGACATTGGGAGAAAAGCACGTCTCAAAACGGTACTTTCCAAACCTTCGATCCCAACAACATTCCGCTTTCGATGAACGGCAACTGGGTGCGCTATTCGGCATCCAACGATTGCGGTGAAGGCCATAGCAATGCGGTGCAGATCACGGTGACCAATGGCCCAAGCTTTACAGGACAGACTCCTCAGATATCTCCGATTTGTGCTGGCGGTAGTCTTAACATCACAGCCCCTGCCTATAACTCCAATGGTTCGCAGATTCTTAGTCAGGGTTGGGTGGCCTCACAGACGGAGAATGGTACGTACACTACATTCAATAACAATAGTCTGAATAACATCCCCGCTTCCTATAACGGCTGGTATATCCGCTATATGGTGGAAGGCAGTTGTGGCTATGTGTATAGCAATCCTGCCCGTCAACTGACGGTGAATGTGGCGCCTGACATCACAGGGACATTGCAAGCTCCACCCGCGATTTGTGCCGGCGAGAATTTGAATGTGACTGCGCCAACTTACGATGGTAACGGCACGGGGGCTTGGGAAATCTGCCAGACTCAGAATGGAACCTATCAGTCATTTAGTATCAATAATGTTCCATTTAGCTACAATAACTGGTACCTGCATTACAAGGTGAGCAACGACTGTGGCAGCGATGTCAGCAATGCCGTACAGATTCATGTTAACGATGCGCCTACCATTGCTACCCCAGCCACGCCACAGGCCATTTGCGCCGGCGGCAGCTTCGCCCTGACCACACCGACTATTCAATCAAACGGTTCCACCATTACCAATCAGGGCTGGCAGATTGCAGCCACGCAAAACGGAACATATAATCCTTTCAACAATAACAATGTACCCTATACCTACAACAACTATTGGATTCGCTACTTTGCAGAAAACGACTGTGGCGAATCGCATAGTGCCAGCGTTCAGATTACCGTAAACGATGAGCCTATTGTGGGTTCCATTACTGTACCTCCAGGCATTTGCGCTGGTGAGTCTTTCAACCTGACTACGCCTCAAGTCACTTGGCGTCATGTCAACCAAGGCACGGGCAGTTGGGAAATCCAGATCAACGGAGTGTGGCAGACCTTGAACAATGGCAATATCCCTTATGACTACAATGGATGCAGCATACGCTATAAGGCGGTTAACGGCTGTGGTACGGCCTATTCACCTAACAATGTGCAGGTAACGGTGTATTCCACCGAACCGACCTACGACACCATCACAGCGTGCGATACATACGTATGGAATGGTGTGACATGTAATCATACTGGCAATTATCAGGCTCAGATTCAGAATTCTAATGGTTGCACCATTACTGCGCATCTGTATTTTATCATGAGCGATGCCTATACTGAAACCCAAATTGTTTCGGAATGTAATTCCTATACATGGCCCAAGAATGGAGAGACCTACTACAGTTCAGGTAATTACGAGTATACTGTTGAGAGTGGCAATCCATTGGTCTGCGACAGCATCTTTACTCTGAACCTGACCATCAACAACGCTCCTGAGATTATGGGTAGCATTTCGGCACCAGCAGATATCTGTTCAGGCAATTCCATGAACGTCGTCGCCCCGCAATACGTGTTCAATCATAATGAAGGAGGAGATGCCCATTGGGAATATGCCACTTCACCAAGCGGTCCATTTGTTGCGTTTGACCCCATGACATTCAATCTGAGTTATGGCACGTATTACCTTCGCTTTGCAGTCATCAACGAATGTGGCTCCGTTTTCAGTAATGTGGTGCAGTTTCATGTAAACGACACGCCCGTGATTGAAGGACAGTTGAGCGCATTCCAAGTGTGCGAAAACAATCCGCTTGATCTTCCGGTGGTCAATGTCGAATGGATGAATACCAATGAAAACGACCGCGTCTCGGAGTGGCAGATGGCCAACAGTGAGTATGGTACATACGCTGGAATCGACCCATCCATGTTGATTCAGATGTCGCATAACGGTTGCTGGATTCGTTATTATGCCCACACTTCATGCGGTACCGATATTCTTGGCCCGGTTCCTATCACGGTGCTTTCTGCTGAAGACCAATGGCTGGAGACCATCACGGCTTGCGACTCTTATCAACTTCCATCTGGAGAGATAATCACTGAAAGTCAAGTGCTGGAATACGAGGAATTGGAACCCTGCCTCCATATCATTCATCAGCCTGTGACCATCAATCATAGTGACTATGTTGTGGAGCCGATCACTTCTTGCCATGAAGAATATGTGTGGCATGGACGTACCTTCTATCGCATGGATCAGACGCAATATGCATGGGATACGCTCCAAAACGTGAGCCAATGCGACAGTATTGTGGAATTGAATCTTGATTTCGACGAATATGCTTCGTACACACACAACAGAATTGCCTGTGGCTCATATGAATGGGAGATGAATCCTGGCCATGTCTACTACGAGACCCAACGTGACTCGGTATTTGTGCCTGCCGTTGGTCCTGACGATTGCGACACTTGGTATTACCTTGAACTTACCTTGGGTCACGATACACTTATCGATGGTGGTTCCATGACGGAGTGTAGTGGTTTTGTTTGGCACGGCATTCCCTATTTTGAGGATGCTGTGGTATATGACTCATTACAAACAGCAGTGACAAATTGTGATAGTGTGATTTTCCACAATCTTACCATTATTCCTCCCCTTTATGGAGAGGAGAGCATAGTTTCGTGTCAGGAGATATGGTGGCAGGGCATTTATTGCGGAGAAGAAGGCGATTATCAGTATCCCTTTGTCTCCCAACAAGGATGCGACAGTATCGTCACCCTGCATTTTTCCTTGGCCGATGAGATTGTCCATGAGTTCGATACTGTGGCATGTGATTATTTTACATGGTTTAATTATGACTGCAATATAAACGGTATGACCTGTTCGCACACTTTCCAGACCCCGATGGGTTGCGACAGCACGGTCATCAAACATGTCTATTTTAATACCACTGAGACGAGTACCCAGTTTATTGCAGCCTGCGACTCGTATGAATACAATGGTGTGGTTTACGATGAGCCAGGAGTTGTGTTCATCCCTGTTGACACCTTGATTAGCCAATATGGTTGCGACAGTATTATACTTAGGATTCGCCTCGAAATCAAGGACTCTGACCAAATCGGCCTCATCAATGGCCTTTCTGAAGTATATGTGGCTTCCAACTTGATCAGCGGCATTTATCGGTATGAAATTAATCAGGAAGAGATTCAAGGCGAGGTTGTTTGGAACTTGTCCAATCCCGATTGGCAGATTGTGGAAGCGCAG
>JAEEGH010030853.1_pt1 | contig 10397 bp, 7 predicted proteins | sample 9134181 | NCBI WGS metagenome assembly JAEEGH01 (sample SAMN16246544, study PRJNA631951) | gut metagenome | biome: gut microbiome; feature: rumen; material: DP-attached | host: Bos | place: Iran: Karaj | collected 2018-10 | reverse complement strand
ATCGTCCTATGGGTGACGCCCGCCTCAAGAATCATCACTTTAATTAGCACAGGCATAGCAAGAATAATATTGTAACCATCATGAAAAAGAGCACATTACTCGCATTCCTCCCGATTGTCGTCATCATCGCGATACCGCTTATCCTGCGGAAACCAGCCGAGGCCATCGACCTCAGCGCGGACCAGCTCGTCATCGTCTCGCCGCACAACGAATCCATCCGCTACGAGTTCGAACAGGCATTCCGCAAATACTACCACGAGAAGACAGGCAGGAAGGTCTCCATCGACTGGCGCGCCACTGGCGGCACCAGCGACATCGTCCGCTACATCAACAGCGCATTTACGTCCAATTTCAAGGTCTATTGGACGAACGACCTCAAGCGCGAGTGGAACGACGACGTCGCCAACTCCTTCCTGAATCCGAAGGTCAAGCCAGAGGAGTCGGAGGCGAGAAAGTGCTTTCTGGAATCCGATCTGGGCATTGGCATAGACATACTCTTCGGCGGCGGACAGTACGATTTGGCGAAGCAGGCGAACATGGGAACCGTCGTCCCATGCGGCCTCCGCGACCGCCATCCTGAACTGTTCGCGGGCGACTCGCCGATTCTCGTCGAGAAGCTCGGCGGCGAAATTTGGTACGACTCGCAGGACAGATACTACGGCGCCTGCTTCTCGTCCTTCGGCATCTGCGCGAACTACGAGAAGCTGAAGTCGATTGGCTACGACATCTCATCGCAGCCAATCACGTCATGGCGTGATTTGGCCGACCCGCGGATGTTCGGCGCCGTCGGCGTCGCGGACCCATCGAAGAGCGGCTCCATCAACAAGTGCTTCGAAATGATCATCCAGCGACAGATGCAGGACACGTATGCGCGTCTTGCGGCGGATGTTGCGGCTGGAAAGATGACGGAAACGGACGCCGTCAACCAGTCGTGGCAGGAGGCGTTGGCACTCGTTAAGTCCGTGGGCGGCAATGCATTGTATCTGACGATGTCCGCCAGCAAAGTCCCTGTTGACACGGCGAGCGGGCAGGTGGCGGCCGGCATGTGCATCGACTTCTACGGTCGTTCGCAGGCGGAATGGGAGGAGTCGCACGTGGGCCGCAAGACGATGACGTACTACACGCCAGATGCGGGATCGACCGTGTCGGTCGATCCGATCGGCATGTTCCGCGGCGCGCCGAATCCTGAACGCGCACGGCTGTTCATCCGTTATTTGTTGACGGCGGAAGGCCAGCGGCTGTGGAACCAACGGGCGGGAACGGAAGGCGGCCCGATCAAATATACACTTCACCGCCTGCCTGTACGCCGCGACAGCTATACGGAGGAATGCCGCAAGCTCATGAGCGCTCCTGATGCGGATCCTTTCGGACTGTCTGGATCATTTACCTATAAAGGCGCGTGGACGGGGCCGTATTTTGATTTGATCCGCACATTGATTCGCGTCATGGTTTTGGATTGCCGCGACGAACTGCAGGCCTCCTGGAAGGCGATCATCGACGCAGGCGGTCCGGAAGCCGTACCACAAGCCTACGTGGAATTCTGCCGTCTGCCGTTCAAGCATTCGGAAGGCGGCGATACGGCGAAGAAGCTATGGGTGGCTGAAACACAGACGGTCACGACGCGTGAGTGGGCGATTTTCTTCCGTGAATCCTACGGCAACGCCCTGAAACTCGCGAAAGAGGGGAAGTAACGATTCGACAGGGAGATACGGATATGGACGAACCACAACAATTCAAAGCGAAAAACATCGCGCCGTATGCATTCGGTGCGCTGACCATCCTGCTTTTGTTCGGTGTCCTTTTTTTGGTGAAAGGATTCCTGCATGCGTTGATTTTGGGCATCATCGGCGCAACCATGCTGATGCCTGTGCATCGTCGCATCCTCAAGGGAATCAAGCGCTTGAATAAACGTCTTCCAAAATACTCCCTGAAAAAGGACGATAAAGCTGCTTCCGAGCCAGAAGACGAATACACGAACGGCGAAAAGCGTGCGGCCGCTCTGTGCTCCGTCACATTGGTGTTCTTTTGCGTTCTCATTCCGTTGACGTTCTTCATGTTCACGCTAGTCAACCAGGGCCAAAAGGCGTTGGCCGACGCGAAGACATGGCTAGCGAAAGGCCCTGACGGTCGTTCGACGCTTTCGAAACATCTGGAGGAATTGGACGGAAAGTACCAGATTTCAAGGCGTTGGGGGCAATTGAACGCATTGAACAAGGCGCTTGATTTTGGCGAGCCTGAAATCAAGCCAGAAGAAAACAGTCCTGAAGAAACGATCGACGGTCAGGCCGTGCAGGATGTAAAGGCCGTGGCCGAACCGCAACCAAAGGCGGAAACTCCGGTCGCACAAGAGACTGAACTTCAGGAACTTGCGGGAAAGGTTGCGACGATTCTGCAGAACTGCTTGAGTTCCATCATCCGTGCATTGATGGGCGTGGCCAAGCAAGTCTGGATGATGGTTGTGAACTTTTTCATCATGCTTCTTGTCATGTTCTTCGGCTTCCGCGACGGTGAATTGTTCGTGAAATATGTCCGCGACATCAGTCCATTCAGCGACAAAGTGCAGGAGCAGATTTTGGATCGCATCAGTGAAGTGTCCCGCGCCGTGCTGTTCGGCATTCTGGGCACGGCACTTGTGCAGAGTCTCGTCGCGATGGTCATCTTTCGGATCGTGAAGATTCCCGCGTTGCTGTGGGGCAGTCTGCTGGGCATGTGTTCGTTGATTCCGTTCATTGGAACGTCGCTGGTATGGATTCCCATCACGATCTATTTCCTGCTGATCGGACAACCGTTGAAGGCGGTATTTGTCTTGTTCGGTTGCGGCGGTATCGTGGCGAACGTCGATAATTTCATGCGGCCTGCGTTCATCTGCGGCGGCCGTACGGGCATGTCCTACATCGTGCTTTTCTGCTCGCTGTTGGGCGGGCTGCAGACGTTCGGACTGGCTGGTGTGGTCTATGGGCCGTTGATCAGCGGTCTCTGTGCGCTCTGCCTGTATATTTTTGGAACACAATATAAAAAACGTAGCATGTAAAACAGCTCTTTACGGCTAGAATGATATTGTCCCTTTAGTCTCTTTAGTCCTTTTAGTTCTTGAAAAACAATGGAATACACGGAATTATTCACGAAAGAGAGTTGCGACGCCATCCAGGCGTTCTATGACAGCTATGAGCCTTGCCAAGCGTTGCTGCATGACTACCGTCGGTTGAAGGGCAAGGTTGGTCATGTACAGAACATCTTCTACGGCGATTCCATCACGGCCGGCTGGCCGCTGAAAGAGTTCTTCCCGAACGTAAGTCTCTTGAACAGAGGCATCGGCGGTGACAATACATCGGGCCTGTATCTGCGAATGGAGGAGGATGTCTTCCCCTATACGCCTAAACGCGTCTTCATGCTGATCGGCATCAACGGCATCAACGCTCCGAATGAACGGATGCTTGCGCAGATTTCCACGCTAGCGCAGATGATGCGGAAACGCGATATCGATGTTTGTCTGTCCAGCGTGCTGCCATTGCGCAGTCCGGACAAATGGGACCGTTTCCAATATCAAGACAAGATTGTGGAACTGAACGGGATGCTTCGCAAATGGGCGGATGCGAACGGTTGCGGTTTCATGGACTACCATTCGGCGTTGAAGGATGAGACAGGGCAGCTGGCGGCGGAATACGCGAAACCAGACGGAACGCATGTCACGTTTGCCGCATACGAAGTGATGTCGGACGTTGTCGCGCCATACCTTATATAAACCATGAACGGGGCTTATGGCTGATGGCCTATGGCTTATAGTATTTGCTTTAAGCTTTGAGCTTTAGGCTTTAAGCTCCATGAAATGGCTTTATTTTTCGCTGACGATGTTCCGTATCCAGATCCCAGATTTGACGAGACTTATCGAGACGATGAATTTGCTGAAGTCCGCCGCACGGGAGATAAAGTAGAAGGGAAGAATCGGCAGGCTGGTCAGATTGCCGATGATCCATGTAACGGGAACGACGATCAGCCATGTATAGCCGCTGTCCATCATGAACGTCAGGAAGCTTTTGCCGCCTGCACGGACGGTGAAATAGCTGGAGTGTGTGATGGCGAGCAGAGGGCTGAGGACAGCATTGATCCACATCATGCGCGTAGCCAGTAGCCTGACGGTCTCTTCTGTCTTGTAAAGCTTTGGGATGTAAGGCGCTAAGATGCAGATTGGGATGGATATGACGATGCTGATGGCGACTGATAGCGCAATGAGTTTCCAAGCTGTCTCTTTTACCGTGTCCAATTTGTTGGAGCCAAGTTCGTGTCCGATGACAACGCCAGTGGCAACGCCCATGGAGAAGAATGCGCAGTTGAAGATGTTCGCGAACGTTACGGCAATGTTGCAGGCGGCAATGACATGGATGCCGCGCAGCGAATAGCATTGAATGAGAAACGTCATGCCGAAAGACCAGCACATCTCATTGAATAGCAATGGTGTACCGCGTATACAGATGTCCATGAAGAGCTTTTGGGGGATGTACAGAGAACGATAAACGCCTTCAATGAAATGGTATTTGGCGTGTTTCACATGGGTATAGATGACGATGATGGCCATTTCCACGATGCGTGAGAGGACTGTTGCGATTGCCGCACCAGCCGCCTCCATGCGCGGAAATCCGAATTTGCCAAAGATTAGCAGATAGTTGAAAACAAGATTCACAAGAATGGCGGTAATGCTCGCGATCATGGGGACGCGCGTCTCGCCAAGCTCTCGCAGGGCGCTGGAATACATCATGGCGAACGCGAACGGCAAAAGTCCGAACAGCATGATTCGCAGGTATTGGCATGAAATTTCGAACGTCTTTGCGATGTCTTCCGGGGAACCTTCTCCTTTCAGAAAACAATTGATGAGCGGTTTTTCCAAGATGACACAAATGGCAGTGGCTATCGCCGTCATCAACATCATGATGATCAGTTTGAAGCGGAAACAGTGGCGGAGTCCATCATCATCGTGCGCTCCTGCATATTGCGTGGCGAAAATGCCTGGCCCGGAAAGTCCACCAAAGACGCAAAGGTTGAAGACGAACAGCATGTAGTTAATGATGGAGACAGCCGCCATCGGAATCGTACCGATGGCACCGACCATCAGATTGTCCAGCATGCTCACGATGTTCGTGACCGTGTTCTGGATGATCATCGGAATGACGATGACCGCGACTTCATGGTAGAACTCATGGTTCCCTATGAAACGTTGTTTCAATGTATTGTGATAATTGTTGAACATGCAAGGAGGATTTTTGACGTGTTTTGACACTTATTATTAAGATAAATGCGAACATGTCATGTTTCAATAAAAACGACTTGAAAAAGAGTCTGTGGATTCTGAATAGATTTATTGATATTTCCCTGAAGAACGGTATATTTAAGTTTTTAATTGTTTTTGAGAGGCGGGTTGGACTGGAGAAAATCACGTTTTTTAGAAGTTGTTTCTTAGTCATAATCAACCTATTACAAAAACAAACCAAGGAAAGAAAAGATGAAGAGTCGATTGTCGATTTCGTCGTTGATGGTCCTGCTGATGCTGGGCCTCATGTTAACGCCCGCCCTGTTTGGACAGGAAGCCGCAGCCGCTGGCGAGAAAGTCGCCGAAGCTGCTGCCGCAGTTGCCGAAGCCGCCGCTCCTGCTGCGGAAGCCGCTGCGGAAGCCGCGGAAGAGGCTGTTGAGAAGTCTTGGATGACGGGCACATTCTGGGCGTTGATTCCGCCAGTCATTGCCATTGTTCTAGCCCTGATCACGAAGGAAGTTTATTCGTCGCTGTTCATCGGTATTCTGTGCGGTGGCTTGTTCGCAGGACAGTTTAACTTCCTGAAGACCGTTGACCATATTATCAACGACGGTCTCATCGCCGCCGTGAAAGACAGCGCCGGCGTGTTCATCTTCTTGGTCATCCTCGGCGTGCTCGTTGCGTTGATTAACAAGACTGGTGCTGCCAATGCTTTTGGCGAATGGGCCAAGACGCATGTCAAATCCCGTGTCGGCGCATGTCTGGCGACTTTCGTGCTCGGCGTTTTGATTTTCATCGACGACTATTTCAACTGCCTGACGGTCGGTAGTGTCATGCTTCCTGTGACGGACAGCCACAAGATCTCCCGCGCCAAATTGGCCTATCTGATTGACGCCACGGCGGCCCCGATCTGCATGATCGCCCCGATCTCTTCTTGGGCTGCAGCTGTTTCCGAATATGCGGAAGGCACCCAGTACAGCGGCCTTGAACTCTTCTGCCGCGCCATCCCCTACAACTTCTACTCTCTGCTGACGTTTGTGTTCATTATCGGCATTACGCTGATGAAGGTCGATTTCGGTCCGATGGCCAAGCATGAAAAGAACGCGATGGAGAATGGTGATCTCTTCACCAGTGGTGGCGAAGTCGATAACGGCGTTCGCCCGCTTCAAAATGCGAAAGGCAAAGTCCGCGACATGATCGTCCCGATTGTCATGCTGATCATCATCTGCATTGCTGCGTTGGTCTATGTCGGCGGCATTGGTCCGGACAAAGGCTTCATCGCCGCATTCAGCGACACGGATGCTACCGTCGGTCTGCCGTGGGGCGGCATGATCGTTCTGATTCTGACCATCCTCTATCTCTGGGGCCGTCAAGTTATTCCGATTCGCGACGCCATGAAAGCCATTCCTGAAGGCTTCAACGCCATGGTTCCCGCCATTCTGATTTTGACGTTCGCGACGGCTCTGAAGAATATGACGGGCCTGCTCGAAGCGAAGGAATACATCGCGCAGATCATGGAAGCCTCCGCCGGCAAACTGGCCAACTTCCTGCCCGCCGCCATCTTCTTCGTGGCTTGCGTTCTGGCCTTCGCGACTGGTACGTCTTGGGGCACGTTCGGCATTCTGATTCCGATCGTTGTCCACATCTTCGATCCTTCCAGCCCGCTGCTGTTCATCGGTATGTCCGCCTGCTTGGCCGGCGCTGTCTGCGGCGACCACTGCTCGCCGATTTCCGATACGACCATCATGTCCTCCGCAGGTGCCCGCTGCGAGCACATCAACCACGTCCAGACGCAGTTGCCGTATGCGATCACGGTCGCGGTCGTGTCGTTCGTCAGTTTCATGCTGGCCGGTTTGGTTCAGAACTGGTTCGTGGTCTTCCCGATCTCTGTCATCATGATGTTGGTCGTCCTGTTCCTCGTCAAGAAGTTCTCGAAAGCCAATGCTTAATGATTAATCATTAATGTAAGGGGCCGTCGCTGAAAAAGCGACGGCCCCTTTTGTTTTAACCACTAGCCACTAGCCACTAATATTCGCGGAGCGTCTTGCGGAGCTGAATGACGTTCTGGTCGTTTTCGCGAACATAACGGACTTGATCCACAAGTTTCTTATAGAGAAGTACGCCGAGGCCGCCCACAGGGCGATCTTCCAAAGGAACAGTTGTGTCCGGTTCGGAGAACGTCATCGGATTCCATGCCGTGCCGTCGTCGAGGTAGGTGAGCCGCCAGATGTTGACGACTGGCACATGGTCAATGCGGAGCGTAACTTGTTTGGCTCCAGAGAATTTGACGATATTGGAGATGATTTCATCGTTGGCGATCTGGAGTTCGGAGATAAACTTCTGCGGACAGTCTGTCGAACGGAGGATTTCGCCGAGGAAGCCGCTGATGTCTGGCATGGTGACCAAGCTGACAGGAAAGGTTTTCTCATGGGTGACGGGTGCGCCGCGGTATTTGAGAGTGAGCATCGTCATGTCATCCGCCTGTTCTGCGCCGTCAGAGAATTTCATGACATCCTTTTCCACATCCGTGCAAAAATGGCCGGTGGATTTCGCGATGGCCTCTTCAAGTCGTTTTTCACCATAGAGTTCCAACGCGGGATTGACGGCTTCCGTGATACCGTCGGTATAGAGAAACAGCGTGTCGCCAGGCCGCAGGACAAGTTCGAAGGATTTGTATTTGGCTTCCGGCATGGCGGCGAGAACGAGCGACGGCTTGGAACGGACCCATTCGATGGATTTATCCGCCCGCTTGATGATTGGGAAGTTATGGCCTGCGTTGGAGTAGGTGAGAATGCCTGTCTTGGGGTCGAGAATGCCAAGCCATAATGTCACAAACATATCTGCGTCATTGTTTTCCGCAAGTCTGGCATTTGCTTTCGCAAGGATGTCCGCAGGGGCGTTGCTGGATGACGCGACGGAGCGGATGGTGGTTTTTGCAGTCATCATGAACATGGCGGCGGGAATGCCCTTTCCAGAAACGTCCGCAATAAGAAACGCGATGAAATCGTTGTCGATAAAGAAGAAATCATAGAAGTCTCCACCAACCTGCTTGGCGGTCTTCATCGTGGCATAAATATCGAATTCCAAGATATTTGGATATGGCGGAAAGACGCAGGGAAGGGCGGATGCCTGGATGGTTTTGGCGACGTTCATCTCCTTGTGCATCATCTCTTGTTTTTCCTTGATGAACGCCTTCAGTTGTTCGTTGGATTTCGCCGCGCCAAGTAGCATGCTCGTAAGGAAAGCTAAAAAGAGAAAGAGGATAACGGCGAAGAGGAGGATGAACTGCGCGAGGTTTCTTTGGAATTCATTCTGCGGGATGACGGCGATCAGGCGATGGCCTGCAAAGACGGTGGAACGGCAGATACAGCATTGATTGGAGAGGATCTGCCTGAAAGAGATATTCTCGTCGTCGGGAATTGCGGCGACATCGAAGCCCAAATCGGAAAGGAAAAGCCCCGTGCGGTTGTTCGGTTCGGAGACGACTGCATTCGTTTCGGCATTGGCGAAGACGTAGTAGCCCTTGTGGCCGATCCGCCAGCTCTGCGTCAGCGTGCGGAAGATGATGGGAAAGCCTTTTTTGAAATGCTCTTCTTCATAACCGACTTGGATGAAACCCTTTCCTCCCATAAAGGCGACGCCGCAGTATTTGAATCGTTTATTCGGTTCGTCCACGGAGTGGCGGAGCGGTTGTGTATGGACCATCGTCTTGCCGTCCAGCAGTTGGAGGAATTCCGCCGTATGTGACGAACGTTTCATGTCTCTTCCAACGACATCCTGCACGGTGGATGCGATTTCGATGCCGTTCGGATCGATGATGTTGATTTCATCGAAGTTGTATATCTTGCGGAATTCGTCAAGATCCGACTGTGCCGCCACTTCGTAAGTGCCACATTTGTCAATGATTTTCAAGGCGTTGGCCACCAGAAGATGGTCCAGATAGTCATTGAGCGTGACGATAAGGTCTTTTTGAGCGGATTGCAGGAGCTCCTCCGTTTGGCGGGCTGCGTATTTTCCGCCCACCCACCACATGACGGCAATGGCTACCAAATAGAGGATGCACAGGCCAATGACGAGTCTATGGGCGAAGGAGGAGCTCATATTTAAGGTCAAAAACAATGGCGAGGGATTTTACTCAATGTTGAGTATGTCCGCAAAACCCGTCATGTCAAATACTTCCTGCACGACATCGTTGACATTGCGGATGACCATTTTTCCAGCCTTGACCATTTTTTTGTTCGTGGCGAGGAGAACACGGAGGCCTGCGGAGGAGATGTAGTCCAGTTTCGCAAAGTCGAAGAGAAGATCGGTGATACCGTTCAGCGAACTGTCCAAGACTTCCTGCAGCTGAGGAGACGTCACAGTGTCCAGACGGCCGACCAGGGCGATGCTGAGTTTGGAGCCTTCTTGATTTTTGTTGATTTCCATGCTTATGTTTCTCCCATGGTGGGTGAGAAGATTGTCTTGCGCCATAATGACGCACAATAATTCCATAATATATACTATATTTTCGTTGAGACAAAAAAACAGCCCAGATAATTGTGGAGAAAGTCCGAATAGGGCTTATATTGAAGGAAACAAGACCTGTCAAAAGGAGACAATATGACAGAAATCCATTCCATTACTGTTTATCTTGGCGCGACGACGCCGAAGAATCCAATTTACGTGGATGCCGTCAGTGAACTCGGACGGCTTATGGCGAAGCGCGGGCTGACGCTAGTGTTCGGCGGTTCGAAGGAAGGCACGATGGAGATTCTGGCGGATGAAATCCTCCACAATGGCGGAAAAGCCGTCGGAATTTTTACGGACAGCCTGCCTGCGGAATTTCTTTATCCGGGCTTGACGGAAACGGTTGTCGTCCATGATCTTGCGGATAGAAAAAATCTAATGCGTGAACGCGGTGACGCGATTATCGCATTGCCGGGCAGTTTTGGAACGTGGGATGAATTGTTCGATGCGTTGGAACGTTCGAAAATTGCGATGATCAATGGCGGTTCACCGAAGCCTATCGGCGTGCTGAATCTTGATGGCTTTTTTGATGGATTGCTGGAATTCATCCAACATTCTGTTGATGAAGGATTTACGGCGCAAGACTATGCGTCTTTGCTAAAAAGCGGCCGGACGGTGGAAGAACTGCTGCAACAGTTGGGCGTA
>JAEEGH010030849.1_pt1 | contig 10398 bp, 9 predicted proteins | sample 9134181 | NCBI WGS metagenome assembly JAEEGH01 (sample SAMN16246544, study PRJNA631951) | gut metagenome | biome: gut microbiome; feature: rumen; material: DP-attached | host: Bos | place: Iran: Karaj | collected 2018-10 | reverse complement strand
CAAGGTGAATATCGAAGTGAACCACGCCACCCTGGCCGGCCATACCTTCGAGCACGAGCTCACCGTGGCCCGCGAAAACGGCTTCCTGGGCAGCATCGACGCCAACCGCGGAGACGCCCAGAACGGCTGGGATACAGACCAGTTCCCCGTGGACGCCTTTGACCTCACCCAGGCCATGATGCAGATCCTGCTCAACGGCGGATTCGGCAACGGCGGCACCAACTTCGACGCCAAACTGCGCCGTTCCTCCACGGATCCCGAGGACATCTTCATCGCCCACATCAGCGCCATGGACGCCATGGCCCACGCCCTCCTGAACGCCGCCGCCATCCTGGAAGAGAGCCCCATGCCGGGCATGGTGAAGGAGCGCTACGCTTCCTTCGACAATGGCCTTGGCAAGAAGTTCGAGGAAGGAAAGGCCACGCTGGAAGAGCTGTACGACTATGCCAAGAAGAACGGCGAGCCTGTGGCCGCTTCCGGCAAGCAGGAACTGTACGAAACGCTGCTGAACCTGTACGCCAAGTAATATGAGTGAATACAAGAACAACGGCAACCCGCTGTACCTTATCAGTATTGTCCTGGTTGCCGTTCTGGGAGGCTTGCTGTTCGGTTACGACACAGCGGTCATTTCCGGCGCAGAGAAAGGTCTGCAGGCGTTCTTCCAGGGCGCCACGGACTTTGTTTACACGGACGGCTGGCATGGTTTCACCACCTCCAGCGCCCTCATCGGCTGTATCATCGGCGCCCTGCTGTCCGGCAGGCTGGCCCAGCGGCTGGGCCGCAAGCGCACGCTTTTCGTGGCCGGTATTCTCTTTCTGCTGAGCGCCCTGGGTTCCTACTATCCGGAGTTCCTCTTCTTCTCCAAGGGGGCGGCTTCCAAGAGCCTGCTGGTGGCCTTCAACTGCTACCGCATCCTGGGCGGCGTGGGCGTGGGCCTGGCATCGGCCATCTGCCCCATGTACATCGCCGAGATTGCCCCTGCCCGCAAGCGCGGACGGCTGGTGTCCTGGAACCAGTTCGCCATTATCTTCGGCCAGTTGGTGGTGTACTTCGTGAACTTCCTCATCATCCGCAGCCACGCCTCGGACCCCGATGTGGTGGCCTGGACCAATGCCATCGGCTGGCGCGTGATGTTCGTGTCCGAAGCCGTGCCCGCCGGTCTGTTCGCCCTGCTCATCCTGCTGGTGCCCGAAACGCCGCGTTACCTGGTGCTGTGCAGAAATAATGATAAGGCCTACGAAGTCCTGTCCAAGATTAACGGAGAAGACCACGCCCGCAAGATTCTGCTGGATATCATCGAAACCGTGAAGGAAGAGCGCGAGAGCCTGTTCTCCTATGGCGTGCTGGTGATTTTCATCGGCTGCATGCTGTCTGTGTTCCAGCAGATTATCGGCATCAACGCCGTGCTGTACTTCGCCCCGCGCATCTTTGAATCCATGGGCGTGAGCAACAACATGCTGTTCACCGTGATCATGGGCATCATCAACATCACGTTTACGCTGGTGGCGGTGTTCACCGTGGAGAAGCTGGGGCGCAAGCCGCTGCTCATCACCGGTTCGCTGGGAATGGCCGTGGGCGCCCTGTGCGTAGCCCTTTCCAATGTGATGACCCTGCCCGCCCTGGTGCCCGTGATGGGCATCATGGTGTACAGCGCGTGCTTTATGTTCAGCTGGGGCCCCATCTGCTGGGTCTACATCTCAGAACTCTTCCCCAACACCATCCGCAGCCAGGCAACGGCCATAGCGGTGGCGTTCCAGTGGATCTTCAACTTCATCGTTAGCTCCACTTTCGTACCCATGTACACCCGCAGCCCCTTCTTCGCCTATGCCCTGTACGGGGTCATCTGCCTGGTGGCCGCGGTGTTTGTATGGAAAGTCGTGCCCGAAACCAAGGGCAAGACGCTGGAAGAAATAACGGCTTTGTGGCGGGCGAAAAACTAACGTCCGCCACCGCCGAATCCGCCGCCGCTGAAACCGCCGCCTCCGCCGAAGGAGGTGTGACCGCCGGTACCGTTGATGTTACCGGCCTTGGTTACGGCGTTGGTATAAGCGCGGGTGCTCATGCTGTTGGTCCAGCGGATGGTGTAGTACAGCGTGGTGGGATCCAGGCCGGTATTGCGGGCCACTTCCTCGAACTGAGCAGGATACAGTTTCTTGAACTCCTGGGCCACTTTGTCGGCAATCCCGAAGAGCTGGGCATAGACCAGGTATTCCTTCCAAAGGCGCACTTCTACGGCTGCGCGCTCGTCGTTTAACGTAAAGTCTTTGAGGTAGTTCCGGAACATGATGACGCGGCGGGCTTCCTCCTGGCCCTGCGCGGTGCAGGTGGTGTCCTTGATGAGGAATCCTTTATTGTGGAACCAGCTCTTGCCGCGGGCCAGGGCACGGTCCGGCCAGGCGGTCATCTTGTTGTAATTGTCCTTGGACCACTTCTCGAACTCGTTCTTTTCCAGCACCTGGTTACTGCCGGCGGCCTGACGGGCCATTTGGTACAAGCTTTCTTCCACGTCATCCTCGGAGACGGTATCGGCCACGAATGCCAGGTCCACGCGCTTGGCGTTGTCCGACGCCCGCAGCACATTTACCTGCCCGTTCATGATCCAGCGCAGGAAGAACGCGCCGATGAGGTTGTTGGCGGGAGCCTGCGTCTCGAAGCGCCGGCCCTTGCACAGCGCATAGTGCGCGGCGAAGAGGTTGCCCTCCAGCGGGACGTCGCGGAACCATTCGGTGATTTTCCGCTGGCCGAAGAAGGATTTCTTCCACTTGAATCCGAGGGCCGATACAATAGCCGCCCAGATGAGGAAGAGGAAGCCGCCCAGGAAGAAGAAGGCGAAGATCATCAGGAACCATTTCCCGTCATCGTCGTCCCCGTAGGAACTGCCATCCAGGGCACGGTCCAGCAGGTCCTGGAAGGAGCCTTCCCTCACCACGGCGGGCTGGAAGAGACCCTTTTCAAACCGGACCAGGGTAATCACGGCGCAGTCGCTGTCCATGCTCTCGGAGGATTCGGCCACCACGGCGCCGTCCACTACGTTGATGTCTCCGTAAAAGCCGAAGCCCCACACGCGGGTGTTGTCATAGGTCCACTCCGGGCAGTCAAAAGCCGGGACGACGGTGACGCGGACGTGCTCCGGAGCCGGATCCATGCCGCGGTTCACGAACATGTAGTTGAAGCCGTCGGCGTCGTCATAGGCCTGTACAAGGCCAGTGAGGTTGTACCGGATGGTCCAAACGTGGTCTCCCTTTTCTCCCAGGCCCCAGCACAGTTCCACGCCGTGGCTCTTGCGCACGATGCCGCACTTGCGGGTCTTGAAATCCCGGCTCCTGTCCACATCCCACTTGTCTCCCAGGCTCTCGTAGGCCACACCGTTCTCACTCACCTGGAGGTCTGAGATGGTCATGGGCCCTAAATTCTCTACGGGGATGTAGAACTCCGTGCCGGAGTTACCGGCCTCGGCGTCCCACACCTGGGTAACGCGGGCACTGCCGTCGGGGTTCAGCTCCACGCGGGTGTCCACGTTCCGGATGGCCCGGATACTTTCTGCCCATCCCCACTGACACAAGAATAGAGCAAGTATTAATAATCCTTTTTTCATGTAATAGTAAGAAAAAAGGCGCCGGAGGCGCCCGGGGGTGCATATAAAGGGGGCAGTGCCCCCTTGAAGAAATGGACTATCCGACTAGATAGTCGGGTAGTCCTTTTTTGTAACGTCGTCGGCTAAATAATCGCGCTTGGCGAAGCCCAGGATACCGGCGATGAGGGACGTGGGGAAGGAGCGCACCTGGGTGTTCATACGGGTGACGGTGTCGTTGTAGGTCATACGGGACAGGCGCACGTTTTCCTCGTACTTCTCGATGCTGGCCATCGTCTGCTGGTAATTTTGGTTGGCTTTGAGGTCCGGATAGGCCTCGGCCACGGCGATGAGCTTGGCGCTGATTTCCTTGAGAGCGTCCTCGTTGGCGTTGATATCGGCCACGGTGGGAGCGGCCGAAGAGGTGATCTTGCGGGCGTCCACAATCTTCTGGAGGGTATCGGCCTCATAGGAAGCGTACTCACGCGTGAGCTTGATGAGGGCCTGCAGGGCGTCGTAGCGGCTAATCTGCTGTACGTTGATCTGTTTAAGGGCGTTGTTGCAGATTTCGTCGCTCTTCACCAGCTTGTTCTGCGTGCCGATGACCCACAGGAGAATCACGGCAATGACAGCGATAACGATAATGATTGTCATAGCTTAATTTTTTTATTCACGCAAATATCCGAAAAATGTGTAAATTTGTCAATAGAATCAATTGTTTTTAGCGATGAAAACCAACCAGTTTTTCAAGAACGAGGCCCTGGACGCCCTCAGCGGCAACTGGGGGAAGGCCGTACTGCTTACCATTATCTATATTTTCCTGGTGGGTATGATTACCGGCCCCGCCACTTACCAGACCGTTGAGATGCAGTCCTATATCCAGGAGAACGCACACAACGTGCGCCAGGCGGCGTCCCTTATACAGGACCCCATGTACCAGTCCTTGTCCCGACGTATGAACGGCACCTCCGGCCTGATGACGCTGGTGAATATCCTGCTCATCATGCCCCTCTCCGTCGGTTATGCCAACGCCATGCGGAAACTGCTGGTGAACAGAGACGTGGAACTGGTTCCAACGGCCTTCCACATTGCTTTTGAAAACTACTGGCACAAGGTATGGACTATGCTGTGGATGTCCATCCTCATCGGCCTGTGGAGCTTGCTATTGTTGATTCCGGGCATCATCAAGGCCTTCTCCTACGCCATGACACCCTATATCATTGAGGAGAATCCGGAGCTCAGCTGCACCGAAGCCATCCACCGCAGCCGCATGATGATGCGCGGCCACAAGTTCGACCTCTTCTGGCTGATACTCAGTTTCATCGGCTGGGGCTTCCTCTGCCTCCTCACCGCCGGTATCGGCTTCTTCTGGCTCATCCCTTATATGGAAACCGCCCAGGCCGCCTTCTACGAAGAAGTCAAGGCCGATTATGCCCTGAACGGGGGACTGTACTAGGCTGAGCTATCAAGCACTTAAGCCATGGGCTATGACAGATTGCCCTATGCCGCATCAATAGAGTGTAAATCCTAATTTGTTGATAATTAGCTATTTATGCAAAGTCCTCCCGGTAAAAACGCCGGGAGGACTTTATATATTTAATTGATAATGAATTACTTATCGAAAACGCCTGCTTTACAGCAAACCCTCTGGAATGGTGAGGGTGATGGTTTGGGCGTCTTCATCCAGGGCCTGGACTAGATCTTCGTGGAAGGGTAGCAAGACTTCTTCTCCAGAGGGACGCTTTACCCACAGGCAGGTGTTGCCGGGGATGTCTTCGTAGTCCGTAACGGTACCCACTACTGTGCCGTGGGCGTCCTTCACCGTCCAGCCGGTGAGGTCTTCTTCTTCCTCTTCTTCGAAATAATCGGCGTAGACGGAGGCGCCGGCCAGTTCGTCGGCGTCTTTTAGGGAATGCACGCCGGTGAGGCGCACCAGGGCGCGGGAAGTGCCGCGCTGCACAAACGATTCAAAATAAAATGGAACCGGCAGTCCATCGAATTCGATGAATACCGGTTCCTGGAGGTCGATATCCTCCGGGGCTACGTCAAAGAAACTGATGAGCAGTTCTCCTTCGGTCCCGTTGGATTTCAATACCTGGGCAATCCGCTGCATTATTCGGCTGCGGGTGCTTCGGCGGCGGCTTCCTCTGCGGGAGCTTCCTCGGCCACAGCTTCTGCGGCGGCCTTGGCGGCAGCTTCCTCAGCTTCGGCCTTCTTGGCGGCGATAGCCTTGGCGCGGGCCTCGTTTACTTCGGCCTCGGCAGCCTTGGCAGCCTTTGCCTTGGCAAGCTCATCGTTCTTGATGCCGGCCTTCTTGGCGGCGATCTTCTTGTCGCGTTCTTCCTTCCATGCGGCGAACTTGGCATCGGCCTGGGCCTCGGTGAGAGCACCCTTGGCTACGCCTTCGGCCAGGTGTTTGCGAAGGAGGACACCCTCATAGGAGAGGATGCGGCGGGCAGTGAGAGTGGGCTGGGCACCAACTTTGAGCCAAGCAAGAGCCTTGTCACCATCCAGAACGATGGTAGCAGGGTTGGTGTTGGGATTGTAGGAGCCAAGCTGCTCGATGAATTTACCGTCGCGCGGTGCGCGGGCGTCGGCCACAACAATGTGGAAGAATGCGAAATTCTTCTTTCCGTGGCGCTGGAGTCTGATTTTAACAGCCATTGTGAATCTGTTTTAAAATAGTTAAACGTATTGCCCCAACTCGTGGGAGCCTGCAAATTTAGCAAAAATATTTTATCTACGATAATTTTTTTTCCAATGCCACAAATCGGCCGCTCCTTGCATCTATAATTTGGTATGAAAAAGGTACTTATGAAAAGAGTTTCTGTCCTTTTGGCTGCTGTGGCAGCCGGGGTGCTTTTATGCACTCCTTCCTTCGCCCAGGGAAAGCGTGAAATCAATGTGTTTATGAGTGGCGCTTGCAGCGAGTATACGCGTTTAAATGCGCCCAAGGACTATACACGGGATCTGTACGGTCTCTATGAGTCTCAGGTCCGTTATATCAAGAGTGGTCCCGGCCTCACGGTAGATTACAATCAAGAAGTGCTGGACTGGCTTTTGGTGGGCGGTCAGTTCAACCTCCACCGCATTGAGTGGGAGGAATACGCACTCATAGACGGAAAGAATGGCCGCATCCACAACACCAAGAACAAGGTGACCGTCCTGCCGCAGGTAAAATTCCGCATTCCCAGCCCCAGGCACTTCCGTCTGTACGCCAAGGTGGCGTTGGGCATGACGGTGAATATCGGCCGATATTATACCCAGGATCCCGTTGTCTTTGCCTGGGATCTGGTCCCCCTCGGCTGCGAATGGGGCGGACAACGCGTTTACGGAACGGCCGAACTGGCCTATGGCAGCGTCATCAGAGGAGGCCGCATTGGAATCGGCTTTAGATTTTAAACAGAACACGTTATGAAGAAGACCCTCTATATATTTGCAGCGGCCGTCCTGGCCCTTAGCTCCTGTTCAAAAGGCGCCGATATCGTAGGTGGTAACAACAACTACAGCTCCACCGCGGGCGGTAGCTATATGATGAACATCGCCGACAACCTGATGGCCGGCGCCCTGGAAGACCTGGAAATCGCCCTGGATATGGGAAAGACGGAAATCACCTGGGCCAGCCACTTCTCCGGAATGACCATCATCAAGGATACCGGCAATACCTGGAAACTTAGCTTTGAAGGTCCCTTCGCCTTCGACGGTGTGTCCTATCCCACCTCCTTCGCAATGACTGCCACCCGGCTCAATGAAAACAAGCACGCCGACTGGGATGTAATCATCACCGGCAAGCGCACGGAGAGAGAAGGATACAGCTGCCAGTTCGAAAGCGTGGGTGCCATCACCTACCGTTGCACCACGCCGTCCAATTCTGGCTGGAACATGCTGTATGGCCGCCTGTCCATGATTGTATACAACAGATACGGCAAACAGGACGGCTGTCTCCTGACGTTTGACGGAGCCCCTTCCCAGGCTATCTTTATGCGCGGACTGTAAATTTTCGCCAAAAAGTTTTGGGAATTCAAAAATGCTCACTATCTTTGCAGTCCCCAAAAATACGCGGATGTGGTGAAATGGTAGACACGCCACTTTGAGGGGGTGGTGGGCATTAGCCCGTGGAAGTTCGACTCTTCTCATCCGCACAGAAGTCCAGGCCTTGAAGGTCTGGACTTTTATTGTAACCTGTAACGCACTTTTGTGGGGAAAGCGCGTTGTCGCTTACATCATCGTGCAACCTATAACGCGAAAAAACCGGAAAAGTGTGTTATAGGTTGCATATGGACCAACCAATAATGTCATGGTTACCAACCGTTTTTGTGTACGTACACCGGGGGGGACTGAACAACGGGGACAAAAAGTGGCAAAAGTGCACGATTTGACGTATCTTTGGGACATGAAAGTACCCCAACTGATAGTTATAGCGGTTCTAGTGGCAGCATGCCGGCAGGTGCAGCCACTTACCTTATATTATGACAGGCCGGCGGCGTTCTTCGAAGAGGCGTTGCCGCTGGGGAACGGCCGGTTGGGCGCCATGGTGTATGGCGGGACGGAGGCCGAACGTATTTCCCTGAACGACATCACGCTGTGGACCGGAGAGCCGGAGCAGGAACAGGACGAAGACCGGACGTCCGTATTAAAGCAGGTGCGGGCGGCACTGGAGGCCGAGGACTATCCCAAGGCCGACCTTTTGCATCGTGGGCTGCAGGGGCATTACAGCCAGAACTATCAGCCTCTGGGTACGCTGTGGCTACATTTCCCAAAAGACAGCATTACAGACTACCGCCGGGAGCTGAACATCTCCAACGCCACGGCGCGGGTATCCTACAAGAGGAACGGGAAGGCGTTCACAGAGGAGTATTTTGTATCGGCGCCGGATTCAGCCATCGTTATCCGGATTTCATCCGAGGCCCCGATTGAAGCGGTCATCGGCCTGGACAGCCAGCTGCCACACGAAGTATCGGCCCAATACGGTATCCTTCGCAGCGAGGGGTACGCCGCCTACTGCTCCTATCCCAATTACGTGGATGTGCCGGAGCATTTCCTCTATGACCCGGATCGGGGCATTCACTTCCTCACCGAAGTGTGTTGCCCGCAGGCTGTGGCCGAAGACGGGAAGTTGCATATAAGCGGAGTAACGGAAACGGTACTGGTGGTGAGGAACCGGACCGACGAAGCCGACTTTGGGGAGATAAACTTCAACTGGAAAGAGCTGAAAAAACGGCACAAAAAGGACTACAAGGCCTATTTTGACCGCGTAGAGCTATACCTGGGAGCTACTCCCGACAGCATCAAAGCCCTTCCCACGGACGTGCAGCTGAAGCGCTACGCCGACGGAGAAGCGAACCCCGAACTGGAGGCCCTGTACTTCCAATATGGCCGATATCTGCTCATTGCATCCTCCCGCACGGAAGGCGTTCCGGCCAACCTGCAGGGCTTGTGGAACGAGAGCATAGAGCCGCCTTGGAGCAGCAATTACACCACCAACATCAACCTGGAGGAAAACTACTGGCCGGCCGAAGTGACGGCCCTGCCGGAAATGCACGAACCATTGCTGGGCTTCCTGCACCGCACGGCCGCCAACGGAGCAAAAACCGCCCGGGACTACTACGGGGCCGATGGCTGGTGCCTGGGCCACAACAGCGACATCTGGGCGATGACCTGCCCGGTGGGCCTGGGCAGCGGAGACCCTTCCTGGGCCAACTGGAACCTGGGCGGAGCCTGGCTGGCCACGCACATCTGGGAGCACTGGCTGTTCACGCGCAACCGGGCCGATTTACAACGCGACTACCCCGTGCTGAAAGGTGCCGCCGAATTCTGCATGAGCATCCTGGTGGAAAAGGGCGGAGAGCTCATCACTTCGCCGGCCACCTCACCGGAAAACCTGTACGTAACCCCGGACGGTTATACGGGTGCCACCGCCTATGGCACCACGGCCGATCTGGCCATTATCCGCGAATGCCTGCAGAATGCCCTGGAGGCCGCCAACGAGCTGGGAGACATAGAGTTCGCAGAACAGGCAAAAACCATCCTTCCCAGGCTTAGAGGCTATCATATCAGCGCCAAAGGAACGCTGCAGGAGTGGTACCACGACTGGGCCGACCAGGACCCGCAACATCGGCATCAGTCTCACCTGATTGGCGTATACCCCGGTCATCAAATCCAAGCCGGAAGCCCGGAAGCCGAAGCGGCGCACAAGGCGCTGGAGGAGCGTGGCTTTGAGACCACCGGCTGGAGCTGCGGCTGGCGGGTGAACCTGTATGCCCGGCTGGGAGACGGCGAGAATGCCTACCGGATGTATCGGCGCCTGCTGCGCTATGTGAGTCCGGACGGCTACATCGGCCCCGATGCCCAGCGCGGCGGCGGCACCTACCCCAACCTGCTGGACGCGCATTCGCCCTTCCAGATTGACGGCAACTTCGGCGGCTGCGCAGGCGTTGCCGAAATGCTGCTCCAAAGCTCGCCGGAGGGCATCACTCCCCTCCCCGCCCTGCCATCGGCCTGGCCGGAAGGCTACGTGAAAGGCCTGCGCACCCGCACAGGCCAAACGGTGGATCTGTATTGGAAAAACGGAAAACTCTCCAAGTTTACCGCTTATACCCCGCAAGGGAAGCGATGATGGGAGCAATTTGGGCGTTGTCCTTCACGGGAATAAAGGCTTCGGAACCAGCGCCGGTTACATATAAGCCCACGGGAGAGCCGGAGTGGGAGCCGTAGCTGAAGCGGTAGCCGGCAGCACGGTCCAGTACCTCGAAGGCGTCGTACACCAGCTGGGGATTCACAGAATACAGATTGACTACACCCTGGGTTTTGTTGCCGCCTTTGCCGAA
>JAEEGH010030848.1_pt1 | contig 10398 bp, 7 predicted proteins | sample 9134181 | NCBI WGS metagenome assembly JAEEGH01 (sample SAMN16246544, study PRJNA631951) | gut metagenome | biome: gut microbiome; feature: rumen; material: DP-attached | host: Bos | place: Iran: Karaj | collected 2018-10 | reverse complement strand
CATAGCCCGCTATGCTCACTTATCAGCTAACATTTTGCCCTCGAAACAAATTCAAAAATCTGACAGTGGGAATTTTTAGAACCCACCATAAGCATTAGGGAAACGAAATCCCCAATTTTGACATTTTTCCACAAAGGTACGAATAATTTTTTATATCTGCATGAAAAGATGCGCGTTTTGCACTAAATTAATGATTATTTATGTAAAACATATTATGTTCAGGCGACAAAAACAAGAGGCTTTATGCCTATTTGTCGCATTACAGGGCGTCTGTCGCATGTTGACGGGAAGAAAAAAACGGTAAAAACGTCCCACCTTGCATTTTTGCAGTAATTTTGCATTCAGAAAACAAAAAGAAACAAAAACGTATAAGAAAAATGAAGAAGTCACTTTTATGGATGCTTGCCGCCATCCTTACATGCAGCACAATGGAGACTACACTCACCTCTTGCAGCGAGGACAGCAACATCGAGATGCCTGAAACAAACGACAACGACATGATTACCGTGGCATGCAATACCCACAACAAGGGGAAGAAGCTGACGATAATAAACTTCAATTACCCTTCAACCGATCCTAACGGCAAAGCAGTCACCCTGTCGGCTGCGATAATCATAGGCGACGAGGTGCAGCCTTACAGCCATGAGAAGAAGGCAAAGGGCTTCATGTTATACAACCACTTCACGGTGTATAAGGACTCAGAGTGCCCTACGAAGGGAGACACGATGATACCTGAGATGATGGCGGGCAGCGGACTGATAACCGTGGCTGCCGACTACTACGGATTTGGTGCGACAAAGAACAGACCACAGGCTTACTGTATGTCGAGATGTAACGCACAGGCCAGCGTGGATGCACTGCTGTACGCCAAGAAACTACTTGCGAAGAGGGGATATACCTGGGACGACGCCCTGTTTAACATAGGCTACTCTCAAGGCGCACAGACAGCTATAGGTGTGGTACGCCTGCTTACAGAGAAGTATCCTGACATCAGGCTGACCTACACCATAGCCGGAGGCGGTCCATACGACATTGGTGAGACTTACCGCCAGCTGCTGTCCTCTGACCAGACCGACATGCCGTCAACAGTCATCAGCACCGTCCTTGCATACAACTACTACCGCAACATGGGAATAAGCCACGAGATGATGTTCAAGGACCCGCTGCTGAGCCACATTGACGACTGGGTATTGAGCAAGAAGTACACCCGTGAGCAGATTGACGAGAAAATAGGCACTCGGGCTATCAATGAGTTTTTGTCTGACGAGCTGTGCGACCTTAACTCTCCGACCTCTAATCAACTGATGAAAGAATTTGAGGATGACAACCTCTGCAGCGGATGGACACCACGCCCCGACGAGAAGATTTACCTCGTGCATCACGACAAAGACACCACCGTACCGGTGGAGAACGCCAAGAACCTGGAAAAGTTTCTCAAGGACAACGGAGTGAACGTGGAGGCTCTGTATGTTAACATACCGTTGAGTTCTAAGCACTCAGCCCACGAGAGCGCTGCCATTCCATTCGCCATGATGACTCTTGCGAAGGTGTGCAGTGAACTGAAAATCAATTCTTGGGTTGACCTTAGCAAAATAAAATTCTAAGAAAAGACAGACTGCCACATCGTACCAAAATTACAGTTGCATCATCCCACAAAGTAAAAGCATTGCTTTCACGTTGTAAAAGCTATCACTTTACCAAGTAAAAGCTATCAAATTACAACGTAAAAGCAATGCTTTTACAATGCCCTTCTTAACTGTTTGTTTTTCAAACGATTGAAAAAGACGGAAAAATTTCTTTTTCAATACAGACTACAGTTTCGTATTATTTTATATTATCCACCCAACGGAAGAGGCGATTCCAGCGTATGCCACTGAAGCCATGGCGGTCAGGATCGCTTGACCACCAGATGAATATCGGCTTACCCACGATGTGGTCCTCTGGCACGAAGCCCCAGTAGCGTGAGTCGGCAGAGTTATGGCGGTTGTCACCCTGCATCCAGTAGTAGTCCATCTTGAAGGTATATTCCTTTGCCTCCTTGCCGTTGATGAGAATCTTACCGTCGTCGGTAACCTGCAGGTCGTTGCCCTCATATACGCGGATTGGACGCTCATAGATAGGAAGGTTCTCAAGTGTCAGCTTGATGCTCTTGCCCTTCTGCGGAATCCATACCGGACCATAGTTGTCGCGTGTCCATCCATAGCGTGCGTTAAGCGGATATATGTCACCTACGACCTGCTCTTCGTTTATTCGTATTGACGCTACGAGGTCTTTTCTTGCCTTCAGCGCATTGTATGCCTTCTTTGTCAGCGGCATATAGCCAAACTGGTTGAGCTGCGTAAGGTCTTCCTGCGATATGCCGAGGTCCTTCACGAGGTCTTCAGGCAGGCGCTCCTTCAGTTTTACGAAGTATGTGTACTGCACGTTGTCGGGCTCCTTGTTTGGCTTACCGTCAAGATATACTATGCGGTTCTTTATCTGGAGGGTCTGGCCCGGCAGTCCCACGCATCGCTTCACGTAGTTCTCGCGGCGGTCGGCAGGTCGCCACATCAGCTTGCCGTATTCTCCCGGCTGGCTCAGTATGTACTGTCTGCCGGCACTGTATGCCATCTCATAGTACTTACGCTGCTGCATAGTAGTGAGCGAATCAACTTCGACGTTGACGGCTCCCTGCTGCAATAACTGCTGACCATAGCCATAGCACATCAGATAGTAGTCTTGCGGCTGCCACTTAGGCTCGCTTACCACGGTGTCGCCGGCAGGGTAGTTGAACACTACGATGTCGTTAAGCTCAATCTTGCCCAGTCCCGGTGCACGACGGTAGTCCCACTGCGGCCACTCTATATACGACTTTATACCTCCCACCGGCAATGTGTGCTGCGTCAGCGGCATAGTGAGCGGTGTCTGCGGTATGCGCGGACCGTAGCTAACCTTGCTGACAAAGAGGTAGTCGCCCGTAAGCAGCGACTTCTCAAGCGAACTTGAAGGTATTACGTAGTTCTGGAAGAAGAACAGGTTGATGAAATACACCGCAACCAGCGCAAACACCAGTGCATCAACCCATGACATTACCATGCGCATAGGGTTTTCCAGGTCCTTCCACCAGTCCCATCGTATCTTCTTCGATATATACGCATCGTAAATAAAAGGTATTACGATAAGTCCCAGCCAACTCTTCAGCCAGTACAGGAATAGCAGGTACAACACGAGGACGATGATGAACTTCGCCCACTGTACTTTCATGTTCTGTTGATTCTTTACTTTCATTTATATCTATTTGCTATTGTTATTACGTCGCCATTCGCCTTGCCTCACTGATGACAAGGACAGTTTATCGCACAAAGTTACGCTTATTATTTGAAATGTGCAAGAAAACAATTAATTTTTAAGTTTTTATTGCACAATTACCGTTTGCTTTACATTGCCACATGGGCCACATAACGGGTAATTCATTGGGTATGATGAAAGAATTTGCACAATTAATTTGCACGTTAGGAAAAATAAATGTAATTTTGCAAAGATATACAGGATGAACTTATTATAAGCAACTCTACCAACCATAGAAAAAGAAACAGACGAATCAATAGGTTAAATAGCATATCAACATGAAGAAAGACGAGATACTGATTATCATACTGATAGTTGCCGCAACAGTGACAGGCATACTTGCCTACTACGAACAGAAGTATGGCGCGGGCACCGACGGTGACGGCGTCAGCTTGTGGGATAGGTTTACGGAATCCATACGCAGGAAAGCCTACTCACATGACGACTCGCTGCAGGCTATCAAGGAGTATTACGACAGTCAGGTTATCAACGTCGATGCTCTGTTGAGCGAAATAGACACTACCGCCACGGAACACCTGGCGGACAACCTGGACAGGGAGTCGCGCAACGAGCCACACATGGAGATCAACACAAGCAAGTTGGAGTGGGTAATGCGCACCATAGGATGCGGCAACAGCAAGGCGCTGACCTCGCTGATGCAGTTCCCTATACCGAGGAAATATCCTATGCATGACATAGCCGACGCCAAGGAGTTGCAGGAAAGGTTCAATGAAATCTTCGACGAGAAGTTCCGGAAGAAGATGAGCCTGGTGGAGATGTCTGCATGGACAAGCCACGGATACCACGGATACTGCTACGGCAGGCGCGGAGACCTGTGGGTGACAGACAAACTGTATCTGATAGACTACTATTCTCCGAAGGAGCAGGCACGCTATGAGCAACTGGTAAAAGATGAGATGGGCAGCCTGCACAAAAGCCTACGTGGCAAGGGATGGCGGCCATACTGCTGCTTTAAGACCGATAAGGGAGACGTGATACGTGTGGACTATGCACAGAGAAAGAATCTGTATGCCGATAACATACACATGGATGAGCAGTCTATGTCTTCACCACAGCCGCAGCCTATCAAACTGAGAGGCGACGAGATATTCAGGATGGCTGTCTTTACCAAGGGCAGCAACCTGCACGAAGCACCAAGCAACGTGATGTATGGCTACGTGCAGATAACCGGCTCCCTGAGTGCAAGAGAGCATCAGTTCAGGGACAGCCATGGCAGGCTCACCACCTTCGGCGACCCTTTCTATTATGACAACGACTTTGCCATGTTCAGCTCTGTAATACCTAACACGCACGAGACAAGGCTCAGACCTTGCTATTGGCTCGACCTTATAGGCAAGAAACAATAGGTGCCTGTTGCTGGGAAGTAGTGGGCATAGGGTGATTTTTGTGCAATTCTTTTGAAATTATGAAAAAAATCATTTGGTCGTATCTGTTTTTTTTCATACCTTTGCGACCAAAGTCGCATAGGCATGCAACGACAGTTGTCAAGCCTATGACATCGTAATGTAAGGATTTTAGGTTATAAGGTAGCAGGTTTTGAGACAAGCTCAACGAAACTGAAGTTTGCGAAAGCTTGAGTAAGATATAACTGTAACTCTATTTTGCCAAGGAACAAAAGTATAAATATAATCAAATGAAACAGAAAAAAATCTTTATGTCTTGTCTTCTCGCTGCCTGTGCCATGCAGGCAGGTGCGCAGAAGATCGACTTTAACCTGAACGGCAAGCAGAACCAAAGTCTTGCCGACGGTTACGTAAACTGGTCGCCGGGTCGTGTGAAGACCGCTACCGAATCCTTCAAGGCTGCTAACGACTCTACCATTACGGTGACAATCAGCGCAGGAACTGGTGTATGGAGCAACGGCATACGCGACAACTGGAACAAAAACCTCGTATCGCATGACAAACTGATATACGACGGTATATACTCCTGCTACCTTGACGCAAACAACGATTGGACGACAAGCACCTCAGAGGCGCAGGGCATCAAACTTACCATCAGCGGCTTGGAGGAAGGCAGCCATACTCTGTGTGCATACCACAACAACAGCGATGCCATAGCAATGCCACCGCTCAAGGTAATAGTGAACAACAACGTAGTACTTGAGAACGTAGCACAGACTGCACAGGCTGCATCACAGGCTGAGTGCGGCATGTCATACATAACATTCAATGCCACGAAGGGACAGGACGTGGTGGTGGAGTATATCTCCGTGCCAGCCACTGGCGCAAAATACCAGACTACATCGGTGGGCATCAATGCCCTCATCTTCGACCGTCCGAACCCAAAGACGACAGCTTCTGACCCTACACCTGAGAATGCTGACATGCACGTTGACTGCGACGAGAATGGCACCGCAACGCTTTCATGGATTCCTGCGTCCCTCGCCGTAAAACATCGTGTGTATATCGGCACATCTGAAGATAACATGCAGTTGGTTGCTGAGGTTACTGACGCTACGTTCACCACTGGCAAACTCTCTACACACGAAAACTGCTACTGGCGCATTGACGAGGTGGATGCCGACAACAATGTCTATAATGGTGACACATGGCGCTTCCGCCCACGCCGACTGGCTTTCCCTGAGGCAGAAGGCTACGGACGCTTTGCACAAGGCGGTCGTGATGGTGTGGTATATCACGTTACCAACCTCAGCAACGACCATACACCGGGCTCTCTGGTATATGGACTCGTTGACATGGAAGGTCCTCGCACAATCGTCTTCGACGTCAGCGGACTTATCGACATGAATTTCGAGGCTCAGTTCGTAAAGCCTTATGTCACCATAGCCGCACAGACAGCACCTGGCAAGGGTATCTGCCTGAAACATTCCAACATAAACATCGGCTCCGACTGCATAGTGCAGTTCCTCAGGGCTAAGCGCGGATACGGCGAAACTGGTAACGCCATGGGTGCTGCAGGTGCCGACCATACCATCATCGACCATACCACTGCGGCATGGGGAACAGATGAGACTTTCTCTTCACGCGGTGCGAAGAATCTTACCTTCCAGTATTCTATGATTGCCGAGGCACTGGGTATCGCCGACCATAAGAACTATGCTGCCGGCACAAACCACGGCTATGCTGCAACCATCGACGGCAAGGTTGGCACATTCAGCCATAACCTGCTCGTCAACTGTGAGGGCCGTAACTGGTCTATGGGCGGCGGCATGGACGGCAACAACATGCCTATCGGTCAGATGGATATCTTCAACAACGTATGTTATAACTGGTACAAGCGTACCACCGACGGTGGCTGCCACGAGGTGAACTTCGTAAACAACTACTACAAGATGGGTACCGACACTCAGCTGAAGATTCTCTTCTCTCAGGACTATGAGCTGCCTAACCACAACGGCGTATGGCAGGCTTATATCTCAGGCAACATCCGTGAGAACGTTGACCACACTCTCACCAACGACGCACTGAACGATACATACCGCTATACCCTGAAGAACTCTGATGTGATAGATCCTAACACCCGTACCGACGGACTGGGCTACAAGACCTTCGTCAGCAAGCCTTTCTTCCCTTCATACGCTACGATACATTCTGCAAAGGAAGCCTTCAAGATCGTCACTTCAAATTCAGGTGCAACACGTCCTGTACGCGATGACCAGCATGTACGCGTGGTTCGCGAGACCGTTGACGGCACATACACCTACGTGGGCAGCCGCTCTGGTATCAAGGGTGAGATAGACCATGAGAACAACATCAAGACTTCTGAATACACTGGCTTTGAGATATGGCCGGAGGAGAGCCGCGCCGCAGACTTCGACACCGACCAGGACGGTATGCCAAACTGGTATGAGGAACTGACAGGCTCTAACCCTGACGTAGCTGATAACAACGAGGTGATGAGCGACGACTACACACGTTTGGAGCACTATCTCGACTTCATGGCTCATGCTTGTGTGATGGTGGCACCAAATCAGACCGTGACTTTTGACGCAAAGGCAGAGTTCAAGGGCTTCACTGCTTCACCTAAGTTTACCATACAGGCTGATGACAGCGGCTACAGCTCTGAGATTAACGACGGAGTCATCACAATTACTGCAGGCGCAACGCCAATGTTAGGTAAGATAATCATGACCGTCACCGATAACGATGGCACACAATACTCACAGCCTCTCGGCGTAGTAATCAGCGGCAAGGCAACGGCTGTGAAGAATGTAAAGGCTGCCGACGGCGAGGTGGTAAAGCGCGAGTTCTTCACTCTCGACGGCAAGCAGGTTGACAAGCTCTGCCGCACAGAGGTTTACGTAATGAAGGAGACTTCAGATAACGGCGCCGTTGCTACATCAAAGATCATAGCACAGTAAACAATACATTTTACTTAATAACAAGATAAAGGGTCTGGGCACACATGCTCAGGCCCTTTATCTTGTTTACCATCGCCTCATGTTACATTTTAGGTGGGTTCTAAAAATTCCCACTGTCAGATTTTTGAATTTATTTCGAGGGCAGAGTGTCAGTCGTTGAGGGAGCATAGCGGGCTATGTGACCGAAAGGACTGGCAGTATGCACCGAAAGAAAACAAAAATATGACATAATGATATTCATATAATCGAATAATTTAACTCGTGGGAATTTTTAGAACCCACCTTTAATATATGAGTGGTTCAATTATTTGGAAATATAAAATAAAAATCGTAACTTTGCCACATGAATGCAGACTTCATTGTTTCAGACACCACACTGCAGCGAGGTGGACTTCTGCACGATAACAATGCACAGACGTAAGACAAAAACATAAAAACATTATGAAAGTATTACTTATCAACGGCAGCCCACGTAAGCAGGGCAACACATTCACCGCCCTCTCTGAAGCGGCTAAGCAACTTGAAAAACATGGTATAGAGACCGAGATTGCATGGATAGGCAATAAACCTGTGCGCGGATGCATAGCCTGCGGACAGTGTAAAGCTAAGCAACTGGGCAAGTGCGCGTTTGACGATGACGTGTGCAACAGCATCTCTGAGAAGTTCAGCAACATGGATGCACTCATAGTAGGCTCACCAGTGTATTACGGTCAGCCTAACGGCGCATTGCTCGCGCTCATACAGCGTATGTGCTTCTCTGCCGGCGCCAATATGCAGAACAAGCCTGTAGCTGCGGTGTGCCTCTGTCGCAGGGGTGGCGCGTCGGCTGCATTCCAGACTCTCAACATGCCGTTCCAGATGATGAACATGCCAATAGTGTCATCGCAGTACTGGAACATAGCATACGGTCGTGAGGAAGGTCAGGCGGCTCTCGACATCGAGGGTATGCAGACCATGCGCACCATGGCAGACAACATGGCATGGATGCTTAAGAAGATACATTCAGGCAACAATCCCGACTACCCTGAGCGTGAGCCATGGCAGCCTATGAGCTTCATCAGGTAAGATATGGCGGAACATACGCCTACAAGAACATAACATTTTGAACATCAAGAGAACATACAGAAGAATGATCAGGAGAGCTGACAAGAACGACATCGGGCGGATTATGGAACTGCTGCAGCAGGTTGCTCTGGTACACAACGGGATAAGGCCTGACTTGTTCAGGCCGCATACGACGAAGTACAGTGAGGAGGAACTGGAGGAACTGCTCCTTGACAACGACAAGCCGGTGTTCGTATATGATGACGGGGAGGTGCTGGGACATGCCTTCTGCATGGTGGAGCAGACGGCGGGCGACAGGCTGCTGTACGACCGCAAGACGCTGTATATAGACGACATCTGCGTGGACGAGAAGGCACGCGGCAGGCACATCGGGCAGGCACTGTATGAGTTTGTGCGCGAATATGCCGTGTCCATAGGCTGCGATGGCATCACACTCAATGTGTGGGAGGGCAACGCTCCGGCGATGTCTTTCTACCGTAATATGGGGATGCAGGTGAGGAAAACCACTATGGAAGTCATTTTGTGACGCCAAAGATTCCCACCTGCTACCGTCAGGTTTCCTCTACCATGTGGAAATATACCAGTAGGCATAATTCATCATAACAGAGTATTGCACGTTTCAGGAAATAATCGTAATTTTGCAGGTTGAAACGATGGTGATGGATGACTGGATGAAAAGATGGGGACTTAATTGGTAGTGAACATTTTTCCTTACTCCATAAAAAATATGCATCATGAATTATGAATTATGCATTATAACGGGTCTGCTCATACCCCTGCTGGGCACGATGCTTGGCTCGGCCTTCGTCTTTTTTATGAAAGACGAGATACCCATGCGCGTACAGAAACTGCTGCTGGGCTTCGCCTCCGGCGTGATGGTGGCGGCCTCGGTATGGTCGCTGCTTATCCCTGCCATGGAGATGGAGGCTGGCAAGGGCGCACTGTCTGTAGTGCCGGCTGCCGTAGGGTTCCTGTCTGGTGTGGGATTCCTGCTGCTTATCGACGTGGTGACCCCTCACCTACACCTCGGCACCGACAAGCCTGAGGGTCCGCGCTCCCACCTCTCGCGCACTGCCATGCTCGCGCTGGCTGTCACCATTCACAACCTGCCTGAGGGAATGGCCGTCGGAGTGGTGTTTGCAGGTGCCGACAGCGGCACGGGCATATCGCTTGCAAGTGCGGTGGCGATGTCACTTGGCATTGCCATACAGAATATTCCTGAGGGAGCCATCATATCAATGCCCATGCGTGCGGCAGGCAACAGCCGCTGGCGCTCGTTCGTGATAGGCTCACTGAGCGGTGCGGTGGAGCCCATGGGAGCCGTGGCAGTACTGCTGCTCGCATCGCTGCTGACGCCAGTATTGCCGTACATGCTTGCGTTTGCCGCGGGTGCCATGATGTACGTGGTGGTGGAGGAACTGATACCTGAGGCTTCAGGCGGTCAGCATTCCAACCTCAGCACCATAGGCTTTGCCGTTGGCTTCGTGCTGATGATGGTGCTCGACGTAGTGATGGGATGAACAATATATGCCGCAAAACACATGACATGAGCCAAAATCACTAATTTTGAGTATTGCGAGTATCCGCAAATAGCTGTAACTTTGCAGTTGACTAATAAAACTACAAATTATTCAACTACTATGACAAAGTGTATAAAGATT
>JAEEGH010030845.1_pt1 | contig 10398 bp, 7 predicted proteins | sample 9134181 | NCBI WGS metagenome assembly JAEEGH01 (sample SAMN16246544, study PRJNA631951) | gut metagenome | biome: gut microbiome; feature: rumen; material: DP-attached | host: Bos | place: Iran: Karaj | collected 2018-10 | reverse complement strand
CTCGGGTATAGCCGTCCATGCCCTCTCACTCACGCCCATCATCTTGGGCAGCAGCATGTACTGCACCTCGTCAAACGAGCGCAAGGTCTCGCCCCACAACTGGGCCTGGATGCCGATGATGTTCTCGGGTTTCTCCAGCTTGACCTTGCCGTCGCCAGCAGTGGTGATATTTAGGGGAGTGCCGTCAACGGCAGTGCGGGCACTGGCATAGATGTTGGCGGGCAGGCCGCTCCAAGCGTCAAACTCATCGACCTTGCCGCCCCAGTGCAAGCCCTGCTCGTTCTGGTGCCAGCTGTAGCCCATATCCATGTAGAAGTTGGTCACATTGGACAGGATGACAGGGTAGCCGTCGTTGGCCAGGCGATAGGGCACATCGCTACGCGAACCCACTGTGCTCCAGGCGTTCACACCAGCCACGTGAGGAGCTACAACGGTGTTGAATTCGGGCTTGTGGTCGAGTGCCACTTCCTGCCAGCCCTCGATGCGGATTTTGCGGGCTGCAAGCAGCTGGCTGATGCGCTTGATGTAGTACTCACTCACTTCGTGCTGAGTCTTGAGGCCCTCGCGCTGCATGAGCGCCTGCACGTCGGGACTCTTGGACCAGGCATTGTTGGGCACCTCATCACCACCCAGGTGGACGATTTCGAGTTTCAGGCCAGCTTCCTTGTACATCTTCTGCAATTCCTCCACAACGCGGTCGATGAAGCGGTAAACGTCGTCACTGGCCACGTTGAGCACGTTGTCGTGATAGCTCTGGGCCGAGGTAAAGACGCTCTCGTTCTTGTCATCCCACAGGCGGAACTGCTCGGCCGCCGGGTTGTTCATCGCGCGGTTCTTCATCGCCACGATAGCTGCACGGGCATGGCCGGGCGTCTCAATCTCGGGAATGATGCGCACACCATGGGCGCGGGCATACTTCAGCAGCTCGATGAACTGGGCACGGGTGAAATATCCGTTGCCGCACTGCGACAGGTCATCGGGATTGCCGTTGCCGTCAAAAATCTGTGCCAGATAGCCCTTCTCGTCGAGGGTGGCACCGCGGCGCGCGGCCACTTGCGTCAATTCGGGGAAACCGGGAATCTCCAGTCGCCAGGCCTCATCGTCGGTGAAGTGGAACTGGATGGTGTTGATCTTGTAGTAGGACAAGAGGTCGATCGTGCGCTTGAAGTCGGCAGGATTGATGACGAAGTTGCGGGCAATGTCGAGCATCACGCCACGGTAGCCAAAGTCGGGCCAGTCGATGACGAAGCAGTTCTGCAGGCGGTGTCCCTTGCTGTGGTCAAGGGCGGCGATAAGCGTCTTGACGCCATTCATCAGCGCTGCTTGGGTGACGCCATGGATGGAGATTTTGCCGTCATGCACGCGCAGGGTGTAGTATTCGCCGTTGGTGCTCAACTTCTTGTCCAGCAGGAGCTCAATAACGGTTTTCTGGCCACTGGAGACATACACGCCACGTTTCTGCAACTCATCGGTGAGCAACGCCTTGGCGCGGCGGTAACCGCCCCACTGGAACCATTTACCGTATTTGATCGACACAAGGCTGCCCACCTGGGTGAAGCCGTCCTCGATGTCCACCTGCTTGGGAGCGGGGAAGATGTCGTAGTCGTTACCCGTGTAGCCGTCGCCAAAGCCGTTGATCGCCTCGTTGTAGGCATACATGTAGTTGCCGTCGGGATAGGCCTTGTGATCACGCCACTGCCCGGGCTTGTCGAGCGGAGAGCGGTTGATGTTCACCGCAATGGGCTTGGTCATGTCCCCGTTCAGCACCACATGGCCACCGCCGGGCATGTAGTTCTTGTTGATGAGGGCGCCGCCCATCACCAGGTCAATCACCAGCGAATCACCGGCCGCAAGCGTTTTGTAATTGGCATTGGGCCTGATGCGGTAATAGGTCGTTGAGACCTCCTCAACGTCAACAGGGCATCCCGCAGGCACGCTCACCGAACGTGAGAACTGGTTGAAAAAGAACTCCCAGTCGCTGATGAGCGGCTGCTTGGATATGTTCTTGATAACGAAACGCGAACTGTAATTGTTGGCAGTAGTGTTGTTCTGACCCATGCGCCAGTCCACAGCGATGGGCGACTGGGCGCTCACCGTCATGGCGGCCATGACAAGGGCCAACGTAGTCAATAACTTGATTCTCTTCATTTCCTATATCTTGTTTTGTCTTAATATGCTGTTCAACAGGTTGTCGCAGGCATCCTCCAGCAGGTCGAGCACGAGTTCAAAGCCCTCGCTGCCCTCATAATAGGGATCAGGCACATAGTCGTAATGCGGAAACTGGCGGATGTAGTCGCCCATCATCACCACCTTGTCCTGCTGCTCGATGGTGGCAGCCAGGCTGCGCAGGTCGTCCACATTGGCGGCATCCATGCCCACGATCAGGTCAAAATCCTCAAAATCACTGGCCTGCACCTTGCGGGCACGATGGGTCAACTCATAGCCGCGCGGGCGGGCATGCACCCGCATGCGCTTGTCGGGCAGGTCACCGATGTGCCAGCCGCCCGTGCCCGCCGAGTCGATATAAAACCGATCGGTCAAGCCCCGCTCGTCCACCATGCGCTGCATCACGGCCTGGGCCGCCGGCGACCGGCAGATATTGCCCAGACAGATGAAAAGCACGCTGTATTTCAAGGGTTCTGTCATTTTGAAGGTGCAATATTACAAAAAAACGCTGAAATTAGATACTTGAGGGGCCGCTTTTTTCGTTATTAATGTGTATCTTTGCTTCCTGAAACGTGAAACTACCGTAAAGAACAGAAATGAACCTACACATCCTGCGCCTGCTGCCAATGCTGTTGCTCATGGGGCTTGCCCTGGCAAGCGTCACGTCATGCGGCCACGGCGGCAAGGGTCAAGGACAAGATACCACGGCATGGAGTTACAAGGCACCGCCTGCCATGCCCATCAACCGCAGCATCACCGGTGACAGCATGGGACTCATAACCGATGCTGACATTCATCGGCTGCCCACCTATATTGAACAACGCCCCCTCAAGGAAATTTTCAACGACAGCAATGCCCTGCAGCTCGTGGCGGCCGAGAAAAACGGCTTCAAACCCGTCACAAGCCTGCGCGACGCCTACCGCATCAACAAGCCGCTGGTCAGGATTTTCTCCTGTGACGCCTATATGCTGGACGACCTGAGCGCTTCGGTGCCTTATCTGGTGCCCAAGGCAGCACAGTTGCTCAAGGAGATAGGCTATGCTTTCCAGGACTCGATAAAAAAGCGCGGCGGCAAGCAATACCGCATCAAGGTCACCAGCGTGACCCGCACCGTGTACAGCGTCTCCAAGCTCATGCGCCGCAACCGCGCCGCAACCGAGAATTCCTGCCACCGCTATGGCACCACGTTCGACATCAGCTGGGTAAAGTTCGACTGCCTGGACCCCTCTATGGTCATCTCGCTCGAGGACCTGAAAAATATCCTTGCCGAGGTCGTACAGGACTTCCGCAAGCAGGGGCGCTGCTACGCCATCTTTGAGCGCAAGTCGGGCTGCCTGCACATCACCGTAAGATAAAAACCATACATTAATATAAATTATCAAACCAATGACCTTACAACAGACGATTGCCGATTACCTGAAATATACAGGACAAAAAGGCTTAGACATCAGCGCCGCTCTCATCGACTGCGACGGCGTACTCTACGACTCTATGAAGTACCACACCCAGGCATGGGTGAAACTCATGAAGAAGAACGGTATCAAGTGTACACGCGACGAATTCTATGAAATGGAAGGAATGACCGGCAGCGAAATCATCAAGATGAAATTCAAGACCGGTGTGGGCAAAAACATCACCGATGACGAGGCTCATGCCCTGTATGGCGTGAAGACCCGCTACTTCCGCGAGCTGGGCGAAGCGCCCGTGATGCCCGGTGCCGTCCGCGTGCTTGAAGCCCTCAAGGAGGCCGACGTGGACCGCGTGCTGGTGACCGGTTCTCAGCAAGATACCATCCTGGAGCGCATCGACAAGGACTTCGCCAACCTCTTTGGAGAGGTCAAAGTCACCGGACATGATGTGCGCAAGGGCAAACCCAACCCCGAGCCTTACCTCAAGGCCATGGCCAAGGCCGAGAAGAAGCCCAACCAGTGCATCGTCATCGAGAACGCTCCGCTGGGTGTGCAGGCTGCCCATGCCGCCGGTTGCTTCACCATCGGCGTGACCACGGGCCCCATCCCCGAGAAAGACCTGTACAAGGCTGGTGCCGACCTCGTCTATAAGAACATGGACGAGCTGGCCGCCGCACTGCCCTCGCTCCTCGTGGCATTGTCACTCGTCAAGGCCTAAACGCCTAAACTTAGCCTCACTCTAAGGCGCTAAGACGCCAAGCATTTATATATTCATCAATAAATCTTAGCGCCTTAGCGGCTTAGCGTGATATTTAGCGACAAAAACAGTGATGGGACAGAACCTCATTTTCACCAATGAAGTCGAAGCGGCACTTAAGCGGCTGACCACCGACGGCAACCACAACATGACAGTGTGGATTGCCGACACCAACACGGCCCGCCTGTTGCCTACCCCACCCCAACACCTCATCACCATCCCCGACGGCGACGAGAACAAGACACTGGCGACCGTTACCCGCGTCTGGGACGAGATGGAACGGATGGGCGTGACGCGCCACTCGCTGATCGTTAACCTGGGAGGCGGCATGGTGACCGACTTGGGAGGTTTTGCCGCGGCGACTTTCAAGCGCGGCGTGAGGTTCATCAATGTTCCCACCACCCTGCTGAGTGCCGTCGATGCCGCTGTGGGCGGCAAGACCGGCATCAACTACCATGAATTAAAGAACGAAATCGGTGCCTTTGCCCCCGCCAGTGACGTGATTGTCTCCACCCGCTTTTTTGACACACTGCCCATCGAGGAGATGAAATCAGGCTTTGCCGAGGTCATCAAGCATGCCATGCTGAGCGACCGCGACGAGTTTCACAGACTGCTGGATCATGATTTCACTGCACCCATTGACCATGACGACCTGCTGGAAAGGCTACGCCGCTCGGTGCAGGTCAAGGTCGGTATTGTCGCCCGCGACCCCAACGAGCAGGGCGAACGCAAGGCCCTCAACCTGGGGCACACCGTCGGGCACGCCTTCGAGAGCCTAGCGATGAAACGCGGCAAACCCGTGCCCCACGGCTATGCAGTGGCCTGGGGACTCGTCACCGAGGCTGTCCTCTCGCACCTCAAACTGCATTTCCCTAGCGAGGATGTGCACCTGCTGGGCAATTTTGTCCGCGACAATTACCGTGGTTTTCCCTTTACCTGCGACGATTATGACGACCTGCTGGAACTGATGCGCCACGACAAGAAAAGCCGCGACGGCGAAATCACCTGCACGCTGCTGACCGCCATCGGCGACTACCGCATCGACCAGAACGTCACTCCCGACGACGTCACCGCAGCCCTCGACATCCTGCGCGACCTCCTCGGAATCTAACTACATTTCATTATCTCCAGTGCCACAGGCGGGAAACCGCATGGGTAATCGTGCGCATGTGAAGGTCCTTGCCCAGGACTACCAGCATCACGGCAAAGAGGATGAAGAGAATGCCGACAATAAGGCGAGGCGTGAGCATCTCGCCAAAGACCAGCACACCGATGGTCACGGCGGTCAATGGCTCCAATGCGCCCAGGATGGCTGTGGGCGTAGCACCGACATGATGCACGGCAACGGTCATGAACACCAGCGAGAGAATCGTGGGTACCACACTCAACCATACGGCAAATGACCATGCCCTCGGCGATGGCAAGGCGTGGAGATACAAGTCAGACGATGTGAAGGAATAGAGTATCAATGTGATTTCACACACCAGCATCGCATAGAACGTGACCTTGAACGATGACATCCTGATGCTTGACTGATTCACCACAATGATATAGATAGCATAGGCCAACGAGGAAATGATACACAGAATGATGCCCACCACGCTCAACGAAGCTCTTGTCTCACCCTTGTAAAGCAAGCCGATGCCAACGAGCGACAGCACAATGGCGACAATGGTGGTCACCGTCACCCGTTCCTTGAAAAACGCTGCCATGATCACGGCCACCATCACAGGATATACGAACAGGATGGTCGAGGCGATTCCGGCATCCATGAAGTGGAAACTCTGATAATAGGTAATGCTGGATGCCGCAAACAGCAGCCCCAACGAGCAGAGGACCTTGAACTCATGGCGCGTCACCTTGAAATCGATGCGCTTGATCAGCATAATCACGGCCAGCAGAATGACTGCCAGACCAAATCGATGGGCCAACACGGTGGCCGTGTTCACGCCTTCCTCATAGAGCGGCAGGGCGCCAAAAGGGTTTGTGCCATAGCACACTGCCGACAGGATGGCACACAAGATGCCGATGGATTTTGATTGTTTTTTCATGATTGTGTGTGTGGATGCAATGACGGACTATCGCTTGAAGCGGCTCATCTCGTACAGGGCGGGTAGCGCCTGGCCGTTAGCACTGTTGAACAGGCCGCGGTTCAAGCCCCATTCGCTGTGCTCGAAGCGTGTGCCGTAGCGGTTCTCCTCGGGATACCACCAGAAGAGGCCCGTCACATTGTCGTGGCGGTTCAGTTCCTTGACCAACTGGGCCGTGAAATCGCGTTGTCCCTCGATGGTACCGGGCGGGCAATCAGAAAAATCTTCCTCGCCACGGTTCACGCCGTCGTGCAGGTAGTAATAGGCGGCCTCGACAATCATGACGGGTTTATCGGGGAAACGCACGGCCAGCGAGTCGAGCGTCATGCCCAGGTTGGGTATCGTGCCATGCCACATGGGATAGTAGCTCAGGCCGATGATATCATAGTCAAGACCTGCAGCCTTCAGGCGGTCATAATAGTTGCGCGTCATCTCCCACACGCCAGCCTTTTCGGTGTGGATAATGATGCCTGACGACGGGCACACCTCACGGCAAGCCTTGCAACCAGCCTTGAGCAAGCCGGTAAAGACGTCCCAATTGTCAGGATTCATCGCGTCAACACGTCCCACAGGCCAGTCCATGCCGAATGTAATCTCATTGCCCACCTGAATCGTCTTGGGCACGACACCGGCGGCCTTGAGGGCCAACAGGCAATGACGGGTATAACGGTAAATGCTGTCGGCCAGCACCTTGCCGTTCAGCCCCTCCCACCGCTTGGGGGTAAACTGCTTGGCGGGGTCGGCCCAGGTGTCACTATAGTGGAAATCGAGCATGACCTCAAAGCCTCGGGCCCTGATCGTCTTGCACAAGTCAATCACATAGTCCAGGTCCTGGCACACGCCCTCGTCGTGATGACGTCCGGGCGCATTCTGCGGATCGACAAACAGACGCACACGCATCATGTTCCAACCCTGCTGCTTGAACAGGTCATACGGGTCCACTGTCATTCCGCAAGAGTCCTTGTAAATCACGCCATTGCGGGCATTTGACGTCATCATCGAGATGTCACCGCCCAACCACGACTGAGCCATAGCCGACAGCCCTGCCACCAGCATCAGCACCATTGATCCTACACTTTTCATCATACCTGAGTTATTGATAATGTTGTCAGAATAAAACTAAAAAAAGTGCCGATAATCATTGACTATCAGCACTTTTTGCGATGTCGGGGTGACTAGATTCGAACTAGCGACCCCACGCCCCCCAGACGCGTACTCTAACCGGACTGAGCTACACCCCGATCGCACTTACCGAAACGCAATTGTTTCGTAAAGCGGTGCAAAGGTAATGCCGTTTCGGAAACTGACCAAATTTTTTCGCAACTTTTTTCAATTGTTTTTTCTGAGGAAATACAAATTCGCCTGAATATCAGTATTTTAACAATAAACAAGCAAGGCCACTTGCCTCTTGGGGCAGGTGACCTTGCAGGATTCAGTTAGCAGTTGTCGATTACTCGGCCTTGCCGTCGCTGCCCAGCACCTCAATGATTTTGTGCTTGTACAGCTTGGTCATCTCGTCGCGAGCGGGACCGCAGTACTTGCGGGGGTCAAACTCACCGGGCTTCTCGGCAAAGACCTTGCGGACGGCAGCGGTGAAAGCCAGACGGCTGTCGCTGTCGATGTTGATCTTGCAGACGGCGCTCTTAGCGGCCTTGCGCAGCTGGTCCTCGGGGATACCTACGGCATCGGGCAGGTTGCCGCCATGGGTGTTGATAATGTCAACATACTCCTGGGGAACGCTCGACGAACCGTGCAGCACGATGGGGAAGCCGGGGAGCTTCTTCTCAATCTCCTCGAGCACGTCAAATGCCAGGGGAGGAGGAACGAGCTTACCGGTCTGCGGGTCGCGGGTGCACTGCTCGGGTTTGAACTTGTAAGCGCCATGGCTGGTGCCGATGCTGATGGCCAGCGAGTCGCAACCCGTGCGGGTAGCGAAGTCGATCACCTCTTCGGGCTTGGTGTAGTGTGATTCCTCGGCAACAACGTCGTCTTCAACGCCAGCGAGCACGCCCAGCTCAGCCTCAACGGTAACATCGTACTGGTGAGCATAATCAACGACCTTCTTGGTCAGGGCGATGTTCTCTTCATAGGGGAGCGACGAACCGTCGATCATTACCGACGAGAAACCGAAGTCCACGCAGGACTTGCACAATTCAAAGGTGTCACCATGGTCCAGATGGAGGCAAATCTGCGGATGCTCCCAACCCAACTCCTTGGCATACTCTACAGCACCCTCGGCCATGTAACGCAGCAGCGTCTGGTTGGCATACTTGCGGGCACCACTCGACACTTGCAGGATAACAGGCGACTTTGTCTCGGCACAAGCCTTGATGATAGCCTGCAACTGCTCCATGTTGTTGAAGTTGAATGCGGGGATGGCATAGCCGCCATCAACTGCCTTAGCAAACATCTCGCGAGTGTTCACGAGACCTAAATCCTTGTAATTTACCATAATTTAGCGTTAAATATTATTGGAAAAACCATAAATTATATTTCCCGCAAAGGTAAGGCATTTTTGTCGTTGGGCAAAGCACAACAAGGATTATTTTTCAACAATCCCACTCACACCGGCCCAATCACGCGTACAAAAACCCTGACACCACGCCAAATGCAGTAAATTATTACCGATCCCAGAAAAAAAACAACAATATCTTGCGTACAAATTATTCTTTTATTAAATTTGCGACCTAGTTCCAACGCAATCAATTTCATCGCTCATAAACTACAGAAAATCATAACCGCTTTATATTAACTTTATCAATTCAACAGTTTTATGAAAAAATTTTTACTTATCGCTGCACTGGCAGCAGTAGCACTGGGCGCTAACGCCGATGGCTACAAACTCGAGAAAGTGTGGGAGATTAACGATGTCTCATTCCTTGGTGACAAGAACGAAGTTCGTCAAGGCATCGGCATGAACGGCAAGTTCTACATCAACAACAAGATGCAGGTGGTTGACACCATCGATGGTGTTCCCACAGTCACAACCGCTCCTGTCATTTATGAGGTTGATGAGAATGGTCTTACAGGTGTAACATACCCAGGTGGTGCTAACTGCGGCATCACTAGGGATGAGGCAGGCAATATAATTGTCAGTTTAGCTCAATTCCCCAACACTTGGCATGCTGGTATTCGTGTGATTAACCCGGAAACTGGCGAATTTGTTGAGTATGACATTCCCGAGGAATGTGCAGTGCTGGGACGCTGTGACTTCCTAGGCACAGCCAAAGGCAACCTGATGGAAGATGGTGAAATTTATATTACTGGTGGTGGTAATGGCACCGACGTCTGCCGTATTGTTATCGCTGGTGGCGAAGTTGACTTTGACGCCTCATACTACGCAAGTTGTGATGGTACTGGCGCTACCGTATCTAACCAGACACCGCTTTACTACTACGCTGACCTTGCTGGTGACGATGCTGTGCTTTACGTGACGCGTAATGCCCAGTTGAAGAAGTTAACCTTCGATGGCGATAACTTTGTTGGAACTACTGTTACATTGCCTGGTAAGGGCGCCTGCAACGGCACCTTCCCGTTCGTTTGGGATGGCATGGAACTCTTTGCTTATCCGACGTTGCCCAACTATCAGAATGGCTTTGCTGTTGCCGAGTCTGGTGCCGAGTCTCCCCTCGTTGAGTTTGCATCAACTGTAACCGCCAACGCTAATGGATACCAAGCTAACTGGGTGAACGCCGAAGTTGATGCTAATGGTGTAAACCTCTATCAATACTATCCTGGTGGCCATCTTACCCTGTGGCGCCTGACCAAGGACGAGCCCGCTCCCGAGCCTGCAAAGGTTTACATGCTGGGTGGCGACGACCAGGGTTGGGATCCCACCAGTGGCACTGAGTTTGCCTTTGATGCTGAGAACAACGTTTACACCGCTACCATCACCTTCCCCGCTGAGTACAACTACTTTGGCTTCACCACTGAACTTGCCGAGAACAACGACGATGGTGGTTGGGCATACATTGAG